>Ga0187894_10002377_pt1 | contig 22566 bp, 21 predicted proteins | sample GBC1701081metaG_FD_136650 | JGI IMG/M metagenome (GOLD analysis project Ga0187894, IMG submission 136650) | White microbial mat communities from a lava cave in the Kipuka Kanohina Cave System on the Island of Hawaii, USA - GBC170108-1 metaG ... | reverse complement strand
CTGGCCGCCATCGTCAACGCCACCTCCCTGCTCGGCGCCGAGGAGATGCTCACGGGTGACGAGCGCGTGCACACGCTCGGCGTGGTCAAGAAGGAGGCGCGGCGGCTCAACCGGATCCTCTCGGACTTCCTCGTCTTCGCCCGGCCGCGACAGCCCAAGCCCCTGGTCGGCGACATCCGCGAGGTCGTCGACCACGTGAGCGCTCTGATCCGCGACGATCCCGGCCGCGCCCAGGACATCGAGCTCATGGTGCGGGTCGATCCGGCCGTGTCGCCGCTGCCGTTCGACGCCGACCAGATCACCCAGGTGCTGTGGAACATCGCGCGCAACGGCATCGAGGCCATGGACGGGTGTGGGCGCCTCGGCATCGACGTGTTCCCGCGGGCGTCCGACCTGGCCATCGTCATCGCCGACACCGGGCGCGGCATGCCCCCGGACGAACGGCGCCGCGTGTTCGACCCGTTCTTCTCGAAGAAGCAGGCCGGGACCGGCCTCGGCCTCACGATCGCGCGCCGCATCGTCTCCGCCCACGGCGGGCGGATCGAGGTCGACTCGACGCCGGGCCGCGGCACGCAATTCACCGTGCTCCTTCCGCTCGCAGGAGATTCGCCCGATGGCGACGATCCTCGTGGTCGATGACGAGCCCTCGGCCCGCACGACCCTCGCGCTGCTGCTGAGGAAGCGGCAGCATCGCGTCACCGAGGTCGACGGCGTCGTCCCCGCGCTGAAGAAGCTCGCGGACGAGGCCTTCGACGTGATCGTGACCGATCTGCGGATGCCGGACGGCGACGGGCTCGACGTCCTCCGCACCGCCCGCACGCAGAGCCCGGAGACCGACGTGATCCTGCTCACCGCCTACGCGGGCTGGGAGTCGGCGAAGGAGGCCATCCAGCTCGGCGCCTGCGACTACTTCGAGAAGGGACGCGAGCCCGACGAGCTGCTCCATCGGATCGACAAGGCGCTCGGCGAGAAGGCGCTGCGCCGGGAGAACGCCAACCTGCGCGCGCAGGTGCGCGAGCGCTTCGGCCTCCCCGGGCTCGTGGCGGCCTCGGCCCCGATGCGCGAGGTGCTCGATCTCGTCCAGCGCGTCGCGCCCACCGGCGCCACGGTGCTGATTCGCGGCGAGTCGGGATCCGGCAAGGAGGTCATCGCCAAGGCGATCCATCACGCGAGCCAGCGCGCGCGCGGGCCGTTCGTCGCGATCAACTGCGCCGCCCTGCCCGAGCCGCTCCTCGAGTCCGAGATGTTCGGCCACGTGAAGGGAGCCTTCACGGGCGCGGGGACCGCGAAGAAGGGGCTGTTCGAGGAAGCGCACGGCGGCACGCTCCTGCTCGACGAGATCGGCGAGATGCCGGCGAGCCTCCAGGCCAAGCTCCTGCGCGTCCTGCAGAGCGGCGAGGTGCGCGCGGTCGGGTCCACGCAGGCCAGCACCGTGGACGTGCGGATCATCGCGGCGACCCACCGCGACATCGAGCAGCTCATCCGACAGGGCAGCTTCCGCGAGGATCTCTTCTACCGGCTCGACGTGATTCCGCTGACGATCCCGCCGCTCCGAGAGCGCCGCGAGGACATCTCGCTCCTCGCCGAGCTGTTCCTCGGCCGCTTCGCCGAGCGCCAGGGCCGCGCGATGCGCCTGACGCCCGCGGCGCTCGATCGACTCCTCCGCTACGCGTGGCCCGGCAACGTCCGCGAGCTGGAGAACGCCATCGAGCGCACGGCGATCCTCGCCCAGACCGACACCATCGAGCCCGACGATCTACCTCCCCACGTCTCCGGCGGCGTGCTCCTCGGTCCGGCGCCGGGGCTCGCCGCCGCCCAGACGCTGGCCGACGCCGAGCGCGCGCACATCATGCGCACGCTCGAGCAGTGCGGCTGGAACCACTCGCGCACCGCGGAGACACTCGGCATCGGGCGCACGACGCTCTGGCGCAAGCTCAAGGAATACGGCATCGGGGCGTCGCACCTCCGGTAGCCACCGGCAGGCGCGCCTCCCGGCGCCGCACGCGAATCCCCCTCGACCCATGGCGGCCATCCTGCTGGTGGACGATGAGCCCTCCTCGCGAATGACGCTCGGCCTCCTGCTGCGGCATCGCGGCCATCTCGTCCGCGAGGCGGACGGGGTCGTGTCCGCCGTCCGCGCGCTCGAGGCCGACGCGTTCGACGTCATCGTCACCGACCTCCGCATGCCGGACGGCCTCGGCCTCGACGTGCTGCACACGGCCAAGGTCCGATGCCCCGACGCCAACGTCATCCTCATCACCGCCTATCCCGCCTGGGAGTCGGCGAAGGAGGCGATGCGCCTCGGCGCCTTCGACTACTTCGAGAAGGGCAACGAGCCCGAGGGCCTGTTCCGCCGCATCGACAGCGCGCTCGACGAGCAGGCGTTCCGGCGCCGGATCGGCCTCGCCGCGCGGAGCGCGGCCGCCTCGCCCCCGCCGGCCTCCGTCGTGGGCGAGCGCCGCTACCTCACCGTGCTCTTCGCGGACATGCGCGAGTCGACGGACCTCTTCTCCGGGCTTCCGCTCGAGGTCGTGCGCCGCATCCTCGACGGGCTGATCGAGCGCCTGATGGATGCCGTGCACCGGGCCGGAGGAACCGTCAACCAGGTGCTAGGCGACGGGATCATGGCGCTCTTCGGCGCGCCCGATCCGCAGCCCGATCACGCCGCCCGCGCCTGTCAGGCGGCTCTCTGGATGCAGGAGGCGATCGCCGCCTACTCGAACGCGCTCCGATCCAGTCAGGGCGTCGACGTGCAGATCCGCGTCGGCGTGAATTCCGGCGAGGTCATCGTGCGCTCGGTCGCGAGCGACCTGCGCTGGGACTACACGGCGGTCGGCGCGCCGACGCACGTCGCCGCGCGCATGGAGCAGCTCGCGACGCCAGGCGGCATCGTGATCACGGCCGACACGCTCGCCCACGTGCGCGGGCTGATCGACGCCCGCCCCCTCGGTCACGTCGTGGTCAAGGGCGTGAGCGCCGGCGTCGAGGCCTACGAAGTGCTCGGCGCGAAATGCGCTATCCTATGCCCCGCCGGGCGGCCGGGTCAGGCCCCCGAGCCAAGGAGGCCACAATGTTCTTCGAGCTCCGGCAGTACCACGTCCGCCCGGGACAGCGTGACAACTGGGTGAAGTGCATGGAGGAGGAGATCATCCCCTTCCAGGTGAAGATGGGCATGGTCATCCTCGGCAGCTTCGTGGGAGAGGAGGACGAGAGCATCTACGTCTGGATCCGCCGCTTCGAGAACGAGCAGGAGCGGAAACGGCTCTACGACGCCGTCTACCAGAGCGACTACTGGAAGAACGAGATCGCGCCCAGGGTCCCCACGCTGATCGACCGCGAGCAGATCAAGGTCACCCGGATCGTGGCGACGCCTCACTCGGTGATCCAGTAGGGCGCGGCGAGCGGTCACGGATGGCGCTCTCCTTCCGCACGCTGCATCCGCTGTTCGCGGCCGAGGTGAGTCCGATCGACCTGCGCGCGGCGCACGACCCCGCCACGCTCGGGCAGATCCGGGCGGGGATGGACGAGTACGTGGTGCTGGTCTTCCGCGATCAGCCCTTCACCGACGCCGAGCAGATCGCCTTCGCGCGGCGCCTGGACGGCGAGCTTCACACGAGGACGGGCTCCGCGGCGCTCGGCAAGAGCCGCCTCGGCCACGAGGCGCTCGGCGACATCTCGAACGTCGACGAGAACGGCGAGCTGCTGCAGGTGGGCGACCGTCGCCGCATGTACACCCTGGGCAATCGGCTGTGGCACACCGATGCCTCGTTCCAGGATCCGCCCGGCCGCTACTCGATGCTGTCGGCGCGTCACCTCCCGCCCGTTGCCGCCGACACGGAGTTCGTCGACACGCGGGCCGCCTACGACAGCCTGCCCGCCGAGATGAAGGCTCGTCTCGAGGGCCTGCGCGTTCACCACTCCATCGCCCACTCGCGCCAGACGCTCGGCTTCGAGTTCTCCGCCGAGGAGGAGGCGAAGCTCCGGGGCGCCATCCATCCGCTCGTCCGGGCCCTGCCGCGCTCGAACCGGAAGGCGCTCTACGTCGCGTCCCACGCCTCACGCATCATCGATTGGCCGGTGCCGGAAGGCCGGCTCCTCCTGCGCGATCTGATCGAGCACGCGACCCGGCCCGAGTGCGTGTATCGCCATGCGTGGCGGGAGCGCGACCTGGTCATCTGGGACAATCGCGCGACGATGCACCGCGCGACGCCGTTCGACGACACCACGCATCGACGCGAGCTCCGCCGCGTGACCACGCTCGATCTCCCCGAGCCCGCGCTCACCAGCCCCGTTCCGGGCTGACATCGACGCGCCGGCCACGGACGCGAGCCCGACCGCTCGCCCCGTGGCCGTCGGGCCCGACGCCCGACGAACGGCACGATCGCCGCGTCCCGCCTCGATGCGGCGCGTGGCCGGCCTCGTCTCGAGGGTGTCCGCGGGACGGCGTCTCAGTGCGCCGTGAGGCGGCCGGCCACGGCGAAGCGCCCGTCACCCTGCGGCGTGACGATGACCATCTCGGCGGGTGCCGGGCTCACACCCGTCAGCGCCACGATGGTGGAGCCATGGGACACCATGACGACGTTGCCGCCGGGACGCCGCTCGGAGACGGCCGCACGCATCTGACGTGCCTGATCGGCGCTGTTCTCCGGCCGGCCATAGAGGTTGGCGAGCGGCGCCCAGGACTCCGCGGACCCGAACGCCAGGCGCGCCGTCTCGAGACACCGGCACCACGCGCTCGAGAGCACGCGCTCCACGGGAATGGCGCGGGCGCGGAACGCTTCCCCGAGGCGTCGGGCGTCGCGGCGGCCCTCGTCGGTGAGGTTCCGCTGCGTCGCGCACTCGTCGAGACGCATGCCCGGCGGATCGCCCACGCCGGGCGTCGTGATGGCATGTCGGATCAGGATCACCTGCCCGCCACGCTCCAAGAGCCCCCACAACCGGTCGTCGGCGCCGGCGCTGCCTACGGGGGCCAAGAGCGCCAGCGCCAAGAGCAGAAGTGCTCGCCCGACCCCAACGGCCCGGAGGCGTTCGGGGCAATCGCGTCGGATCATGGTCCAGCCGCCCAATGCTCCGGACATCGTCGAGGACCCAGGCCGATCAGACGATCACGTATCCAGACCCCCGATCGAATCGTCAGCGCCCTCCGGCGCCGAGCGCGGCGGCGCGACGGCCGGCCTCGGCGGCGCCCGCGTCGTCCCCCGACGCCGTCAGCAGCCGCGATTGCTGCCGCCAGTTGTACGGGCTATCGGGCTTCGCGTGCATGCGCGCGCGCATCAGCGCGCCGGCGAGATCGACACGACGGCTCCGGAGCGCGGCCTCGAGCACCGTCCGCAGCAACACGTCGCGCTGGGCGTGGCTGCCGCCGAACTCGTTCAGGTGGTGGCAGATCGGATACAGGTGGTCGATGGCGTCGGCATACCGCCCCGCTCCGAACGCGACGACCCCGCGGCACGCCGGCAATCCGATCCGGGCCGTCATCGCATAGTTGCTGACGCCGGGGCGCGGCTCGTCGAGGAAGCGCTCGCGGTCCTCGATGAGGCGCTCCGCCCGGCCGAGATCGCCCGCCGCGGCCCACGCCATGACCGCGTGGAGATCGTTGAACGCGTAGAAGGGCGTCTCCACCTGGCGTCCCCAGGCGTCCGCCAGCCGACGCCAGCGCGCCGTCTCGTCGTGGCCGTCGAGCAGGAGCCGCCACAGGAGCGCGGAGGCGTCGAGCAGCTCGAGCGCCAGGCCCGCGGACTCGGCATGATGGATCTGCGCGTCGTGGAGCCGGCGCACGGCCTCGACGTCTCCCGTCTCGAGCGTGAACAGCGCGCAGTGCCACCAGTTGTGCACGGCGAGCGCGTTGCCCTCGCCCCAGTCGGCGCGCCGGCGCTCGAAGAAGTCGAGCCCGTCGGCGAAGCGCGCTCGCATCTCGTAGCTGTGGGCGACGGCGTGGATGCCCCACACGTCCTGCCCGTCGCGCTCCACGGCCCGGCGCCCGGTCTCCTCCGCGCGCTCGTAGTCGCCCGCCTCCTCGAGCCCGAAGGCGAGCATGCCCGACAGCGGCGCGTGATGGAGATGATCGGCCGGCCACGCCCGGATGGCCTCGGCGATCCGGTCGCGCAACGTGAGGGCGTCGCCCGTGAAGAAGTCGATCTGATGGCCGACGGCCAGCGCGAGCGCGTCCATCGGATGCTCGCGCGTGATGCCGCGCAAGAGTCGCCCCGCGCCGTGCATGTCGCCGGACAACCACGTCTCGGCGGCGCGCAGATGCTTCTCCTCGCGCGGGAGGAACTGTCGTCCCGGCGCCACCTCGCGGAACTCGGTGAGGAGCCGGCGCGCGTCCGCGGCATCGGCCGGCTCGGTCGAGAGGAGCCGGAGGTAGGCGCCGAGGGCCGCGGCCATCGCGCAGCCCGAGTCCTCGCGCGCCGCCGCCGCGGCCTCGTCGAGCATGGCGGGCTTGAAGTGCAGCACCGCGTCGATCGCCTGGTCGTAGTGGCGCACGGCGGCCGCGTTCGCGGCCGTCACCGCGAGTCCGTGCTGGTCGGTCGCCATGCCCTCCGTCCTCCGCGCCCGTTCAGCCTGCCCGTTCAGAAGGTCCCGAGGCCCGCCACGCCCGTCGCGAGGTCCATGTCCTCGACGAGCCGGCGCCCGACGAGATTGCGCAGCGTCTCGGTCGTGCCGCCGCCGAGGCTGCCGTAGCGCACGCCGCGGAAGAAGCGCGAGACCGGGAACTCGTCGGTGAATCCGTAGCCGCCGTGGATCTGCACCGCCTCGCTGGTCACGCGAATGCCCATCTCGTTGCAGTAGATCTTGGCCATGGCCGCGAGCGCGGGATCCGGGAACTCGTCCCCGCTCACCGCCGCGCGATAGAGCAGGCCGCGCGCCGCCTCGATCTCGATGTACATGTCGGCCGCCTTCCAGCGCAATCCCTGGAAGTCGCCGATCGGATGGCCGAAGGCGGGCCGCTCGCGCATGTACTTCACCGACTCCTCGAGCGCTCCCTCGGCCAGCCCGAGGCAGATCGACGCGTTGAGGCAGCGCTGGGTGTTGAAGGCGTTCAGGAGTTTCTTCATCCCGTCCGCCTTCAGGATCACGTTGTCGGCCGGGATCTCGCAGTTGTCGAACAGCACCTCGCACAGGTACTCGCCGCCCATGGTGTGAAACGCCGCCTTCGACGAGAGGCCCGCGACGCCCTTCGGGACCAGCGCGCAGCCGATCCCGCGCGCGCCGGGCACGCCGTTCACGCGCGTGAAGACGACGAAGAGATCCGCCACGTCGGCGCGGCTGATCAGCGTCTTCGTGCCCTTGAGGATCGCGCGGTCGCCGCGGATCTCCGCGTTCGTCAGATAGGCGGGCACGTCGGTGCCGGCGTGCGGCTCCGTCATGCAGATCGACAGGATGCACCGGCCCGCGGCGATCGCGGGCAGATACTCGCGCTTGAGCGACTCCGGCGCGAACGTGCTGATGATGCGCGTCTGCACGCCCACCTCGCCCATCGCCGCCATGGCTGTCACGTAGCAGGCCTTGCCGATTTCCTCCAGCGCGAGCACCGTGTCGAGCACGCTGGCGCCCGAGCCCCCGTACTCGGCCGGTACGGCCATGCCGAGGATGCCGATCTCGGCCAGCTTGGCCATGTTCTCGTGGGGGAACGTGCCGTCGAGATACGTGATGGCATTGGGCTCGAGCACGTCCCGCCGGAACTTGCGGAGCGCGTCGACCATGCGGCGTTGCTCGTCGGTCAGCCGGAAATCCACGGGACTCTCCTCTCGTGCGCCGAGGTTCGCCGGCGATGGCCGTCCAGCCTGTCCCTGCAGGCCACGTGGCGCGAGCTGCCCGGTTCGCTGTGTCCGCGCAGACCACGTGCCGCGGGCAGGCCACATTAGGAACCGCCGTCAGCCGGCGTGTCAAGCGGCGCACGCTCGATCGAGTGCGGGCCGCAGACGTTCGCCCGCGAGGGCGTCGTGTACACTCATGCCATGCGACAGCTGGCGGCGGCGCTGCTCTCCGGCGCGTGTCTCGTCGCCGCCCTCACCGGATGCGCGACGTCGCCCGCCGACCAGGAGGCCACACGGCGCGCCTGGGCCGAGCGCGATGCCGAGCGCGCCCGCGAGTGCGCCGCGCAAGGCCGCGGGTTCGTCGCGGGCGGGTGCGCCGCCGGTGGCCCCTGACCCGGGAGGCCGCGTCCGCCTGCCGTCGCATCCGGTCGACGGACCGGTCGCCCCGGATCAGCTCACCACGAACCGATCGTCGACCGGGACCTTGTAGGCGTTGGCGAGCGCGTTCGTCTCGCTCGCCATGCCGACCACGGCCATCAACTCGCCCAGCATCGCCTCGGGTCGAGCGCGCCCGGCGCCATGACCTCCTTCAAGGTCTCCCAGGTCCGCCGGAGCGTCGGCGGATGGCAGGCGAGCGCCTTCCAGAAGTTGTTGATCCAGTCGATCTTGCGCGTCTGCATGATGTCGTCGTAGACGGCGCGCACGTCCGGCGACGCATCCGTGTACTCCACCAGCTTCACCGTCGCCATGACGCGCGTGTGCTCCGGAGCGGGCCGCCCGTCACTTCCCCTTGAACGCGGGAGCCCGCTTCTCGACGAACGCGCGAATGCCTTCCCGCGCGTCCTCGGTTTCGAAGCAGATGTTCTGGGCGAAGGTCTCGAACTCGAGCGCCTGGCGCAGATCGCACTCGAGGTTGTGGTAGATCGCGCGCTTGGCCAGACGGATGGCGATGGGCGGGCCCGCGGCGATCTTGCCGGCCAGCGCGTGGGCCGCCGCCATCAACTCCTCGGGCGCATGCACGCTCGACACGATGCCGAGCTTCTGCGCCTCGTGCGCGTCGATGATCTCGCCCGTCCAGATCAGCTCGGCCGCCTTCGCCGCGCCGACGATCCGCGGCAGGAAGTACGTGCCGCCCCAGTCGGGGTGGAGGCCGCGCCGGACGAAGGCCTGCGAGAACCTGGCCGCGGTCGAGGCCAGCCGGATGTCGCAGGCGAGCGCCAGGTTCATGCCGGCGCCCGCAGCGGCGCCGTTGACGGCGGCGATCACTGGCTTGGGCGCGTCGCGCAGCGCGAGCACCGTCCGGTCGCGGCCCGGGGCGACCTTTTCCAGAAGAGGCCGCGTCGCGCCCTGCTCCCGCCGCTCGTTCATCGCCTTCACGTCGCCGCCCGCACAGAACCCCTTGCCCGCGCCCGTGACGACGATGGCGCGGACCTCGTCGTCCTCGGACGCGCGCGTCACCGCATCCTGCAGGTCCTCGCGCAGCGAGCCGCCCAGCGCGTTCAGCCGATCGGGCCGGTTGAGGGTGAGCGTGGCGATGCCGTCCTTCACCTCGTAGAGCAGGCACTCGTACGTCGTCGTCATCTGCGCGCCTCCGGTGCGTGTGAGATCCCGTCGCGCCCGTAGTATACGCGGCGGCCGACACGCCAGGGTCGTCGGGCGCCGCGGCCGCCTGTGTGCCGGCTTGACACACGGCGGAATCGGCCTAGGCTTTTCGGCGTCGGGCCATTGCCCGGGCCAGGCGCCCGCCCCCCGACACCGGCGCCGGAAGGGAGGACATCGCCCGGATCGCCGTACGCCGATCGCTCTCGTGTCCGGCGCCGGCCGCTTCCCGTGCCGCTCCCGCGCCGGACGTCGCATCGAACGCTGAACCTCGCACGGATGGAGATTCCCGATGGCTCACTACCTCAGTGACGAGGAGTTGACGCGCACGGCTCCTGCCGAGGTCGCGTCCTTCCCCTCCCCGGTCCCCACGCAGATCGTGTCCAACGGCGAGTACATGCCGCTGCCGCAGACGCGCGAGCAGGCGCGCGTGGAGGCTCGCGTCGTGGAGCTGGCCGATCAGCTCGGCCCCCGCCACGGCATGACCCGGCGCGGATTCCTGGCCTCGACCGCGGGCATGGCCGCCGCCTTCCTGGCCATGAACGAGGTCTTCGGCCCCCTCTTCGACGTCGGCCCGGCGGAGGCGCAGACGCCGGGCGTGGCCGACCAGCGCGCGGGCGGACTCGCCGGCCAGTTCATCATCGACGCGCAGACCCACTTCGTGCGCGACGACTTCAACCAGGCGGGCCTGCTCGATCTCGCCAAGTACGCGAAGGCCAACTGGAATCCGAACGTCTGGGCCGAGAACTCGCTGGTCCGCTTCAAGTTCGAGAACTACGTGAAGGAGATCTACGTCGACAGCGACACGAAGGTGGCCCTCCTCTCCGGCGCCCCGTTCGATGACCGGACGTGGGAGCTGCTCACCAACGATCAGATCGCGGCCGCCCGCGCCTCGATCAACAAGGTCAGCGGCTCGCGCCGACTGCTCGCGCACTCCGTGTTCACGCCGAAGCGCGCCGGATGGATGGACGAGGTCGATCGCTGCATCGCGACGGTCAAGCCCGACAGCTGGAAGGGCTACACGATCGGCGATCCGCTGTTCCCGTCCAAGCAGCAATCGTACTGGCGCCTCGACGATCAGCAACTCATGTACCCGTTCTACGAGAAGATCGTGAAGTCCGGCATCACCACCGTGTGCATTCACAAAGGCCTCCTGCCCGCCGACTACGAGAAGTCGTGGCCGGGCGTGTGGGAATACAACACGGTGTGGGACGTGGGCAAGGCGGCGAAGGACTGGCCGCAGATCAACTTCATCATGTACCACGCCGCGCTCCGGCCGTTCATGGAGAAGTCCGACGCGGCGCTGGCCGAGTTCGAGCAGACCGGCCGCATCAAGTGGGCGACCGACCTCGCGGAGATTCCCGGCAAGTTCGGCGTCACCAACGTCTACGGCGAGCTCGGCACCGCATTCGCCAGCTGCGCGGTGACCAGTCCTCGCTTTGCCGCGGCGTTCCTCGGCACGCTCGTGCGCGGCCTCGGGGCGGATCACGTGATCTGGGGCACCGACTCGCTCTGGTACGGCTCGCCGCAGTGGCAGATCGAGGCGATGCGGCGCATCGAGATCCCGGCAGACATGCAGCAGAAGCACGGCTTCGCCCCGCTCGGCGCCGCGGACGGGCTGGTGAAGACGGCCTTCTTCTCCGGCAACTCGGCGCGGCTCTATCGCATCGACGCGCGCGCGGCGCAGGGCGCGATCACCGGCGACAAGATCGCGGCGATCAAGGCCGAGTACGTCGCGATGGGAGGTGCGCGCACCAACACACGCTACGGCTACATCCACCGGTCAGCGGGCGGATAAGGGGCCATCTGCTTCGTTGGGGCCCCCGCGCCGTCCGCTCAACGTACGAACAGGTACGCCTCGCGGACGGCGCGGGGGCCCCGCCTCGCATCTGGTCCCCTTCTCCGCCCGCTGACCTGCGTTCACGGTGGGCCCCAGCTCTCGCGGCGTTCTCGGCCTTCGGCCTCGCACTTGCGGCCGCCTACCCCGGCGACTCGCGGTTGGTCGCCGGCTTGGGGCCGGGTGTCAGCTTTCGGCTTTTCTGACGAGCGCCGTCAGTTCTTTGACGGTCGGGCCGGGGCTGCTTTTGTCGGTCTTCGTTCGATTCGGGCCTTTTTGCTCGGGATTTGACGTTCGGTAGCCTCGGCGGGGGTGTCTCGGGGCTGGCGTTGTTCTTGCCGCACACTCTGCCCCTCCTGAGGATGGGGATGGGCCGAGCCATGCTTGCTCGTGAATCTGGCTTCAGCCTCATCGAGATCGCTGGCCCTCGGGGGCCATCGGGATCCTGGCTGTGCTGGCCACCCCGACGTTTCGCTCCTACCATCAGGTTGGCCAGTTCCGTGTTGCCGCCGAGCACGTGGTGGCTTTCCTGAATCAGGGTCGCCAGATCGGCATCACGGAACGCAGCGCGGTGTGCGCGCTGGAGACCGCGACCGGCTGCGGTATCGGATCGGCGGTTGCGTGCGGACCACGTGGGTCGGGGCCGGCACCGATCCCGCCGGCAACATCCGCCCTCCGGCCTGGTTCACCATCGCTCCCTCGGCGAACGCCCGTCTTCCGCTATCTGGGCGCCGCGACGTCCGCGGCGACCTACACGGTGCGCAACTTGCAAACGGGTTCGACGCTTCGCGTCTTCGTCACGGCCGCCGGGCGCATCACCATCAGCCCTCGAGGAGACGTCCATGGCGCGACTGGCAACAGATGAACGGGGTATGACGCTCGTGGAGATCATCTTCGCGGCCGCGATCATCGGCGTGGGCCTGGCCGCGCTGGCCGCCTCGATCCCGATCGCCGCCTACGGGATCCACGAAGGCAGCCATCTCTCCACGGCGACGTTCCTCGCCACCCAGCGACTGGAGCAGGTTCGCAACGCCCGCTGGGAGCCGGGCGCGACGTGCCTGGACACGCTCGGGGTCTCGCTGGACGGCGACGCGCCCCCCTCGGGAACCTGCCCGGGCGCCGGCGGCGTGACGTTCCCCGATGAGAACCCGATCGCGGGGGCCTATGCCAACTTCTCCCGCAACGTCCGGATCGCCAACTGTGGGCTCGGCGCCGGCTGCAGCGGGATCGTCGATCCCGACCTCCGCCAGGTGAGGGTCACGGTGACCTACCGGCCGATGACCGGGCTCGGCATGTCCGCCGCCGGCACGACCAAGGCCGCGACCGTCATGCTGCTGGTCGCGAGTCGCTAGTCATGCGCGGCCCTCTCGGGGACGAGCGCGGGTTCACGCTCACGGAGCTGCTCGTCGCGACGGCGGTCATCGGGACCGTCATGGCGGGCGTGTTCGTGATCCATCGCGGCGGGCAGCAGGTCTATCTGTTCGGCTCGAGCCGCGTGGAGAGCCAGCAGAACGCACGCGTGGCGCTCGACCTCCTCGCGCGGGAGCTTCGCTCGTCGACGTCGATCACGACGCTCGGCAGCGGCACCGACATCACGTTCGTGTGGACGGATGACGCGAACGTCGCGCACACGATCCGCTACGCGCTGAACGGCACGGCGCTCTCCAGGACGGTGGACGGCGCGGCCACGCCGCTGATCGGGGGCGTCCAGTCGTTCGAGATGACGTACTACTCGACCCACGACGTGGGCAGCGGCACCTACACGCAGACGACCGATCCGAAGCTCGTGAGAGTGATCACACTCCGATTGCGGACGAGGACCGAGAAGCCTGCGGCGGCCGGCTCCGCGGGAGATGCGCAGACCCTCATGGAATCGACCGTGACGCTCCGGTCGTCGATCGCATAGGCGCACGCGATGTCGAGGCGATTCGTGTCCCGCGTCCGCGATCAGCGCGGCTCCGCCCTGCCGCTGGGCATCCTCGCGCTGCTGATCCTGTCGTCGCTCATCATCGGCTTCTCGGTCCTCGCCTCGACGGAGCCGATCATCGCCAGCAACCACGTCCGTGTCGCGCAGGCGCGCGCCCTGGCCGAGGCGGGGATCGAGCGCGCGATCTGGGCGCTCAACCGGGGCGTCTCGCACCCTCTGGACACGGCGGGCATTCCGGTGAGTTTCACGACGGCACCGGCACCATACAATGGGAGCCAGCTCCTGACGCTCGCGACAGGCGGCACGACGATCGGAGGCGTCCGTGTGACGGTCGCCAATGGCGGCGCGCCCTACGAGCGCACCATCACGGCCGTGGGGTGGGTGCCGAACGACACGACGAGCGGTCCGAAGACACGCCAGAAGGTCACGGTGACGGTCTTCAATCCGCAGTTCGTCATGAAGGACCCGCCGGCCGCCGTCTCCGTGCGCGGCGAGCTGCAGATGGGCGCCAACTCGCTCGTCGAGTCCCGGACCGACACGAGCTGCGGCCGCAAGATGGGGACGCTCACATCTGGCCCCACGACGTTCCAGGGCACCGCCACCGAGATCTGGGGCGCGGAGGGCAGTCCCTCCGACCCGAACGTCAGCATCCGAAACCAGCTGGTCGACGCCGTCAACGGCCCGGTGCCGACCGCGGGACACGATGTCGTGCAGAACGTCGCGACGTCGCTGCCCGCAGGAACGTCCGGCGTCGGGTTCGACCAGTTCATCCTCTCGGACGACGACATCAACACGCTGCGCGCCTACTCGAGGGTTCGCGGCACCTATCTCCAGGGCTCCGTCACGTTCGATTCGAGCAACCGGCTGCCGAACGGGCTGGTCTTCGTCGATACGGTGAGCGGCACGAACATCACCAAGGAGGGCGTCACGCCGCCGACGCCGCCCTCGGACTTCGCCTCCGTCAGCATCCTGGGCACCGCGGGAACCGGGACCGGCGGCGCGTTCAATGGATGGCTGTTCGTCAACGGGAGCCTCGCCATCAGCGGCAACTTCCTGATGAACGGGTTCGTCTATGCCCAGAACGACATCTCGTACCACGCGACGGGAACCGGGCAGGTGGCCGGCGCCATGGTGAGCCGGAGCATTCGCGACCAGTCGGCCACGAGCATCGACTCCGATCTCCAGGGCCAGGCCGCGATCGTCTACAACTGTCAGGCGGCCAAGACGGGCGGAGGCTCGGTCGCGGCCAAGTGGTTGATCAAGGGCGGAACCTATCGCGAGGTATCCGGTTCGTGATGACGACCACAGTGCAGCGAAGCCGTGGGGCAGGACGGCGATGGGTTCTGGCCGCGTTGGTGCTGCTCACCGCAGCCTGTACCGCCCCGCCGAACCAGACGCCCGGCCCGCGGGCCGACGACGATCGACTCGCCCGGCTCGCGATGGATCGCGGCGACTACACCGCAGCAGCCGATCTCTATCGGCGCGCCCTGGAGCGAGTGCCCGAGAACGCGTCATTGCACTACGGTCTCGCCGTCGCCGCGTCCCATCTCGACCTGCGCGCCGAGGCAGTCCGCGAGTTCGAGTGGGTCGTCCAGCGAGGCGAGGCCGGCGCGGGCGACGTCGAGGCCGCGCGGAGCTGGCTCGTGAAAGCGGGAGCGCTTCAGTCGACGCGTCAGGTCCCCCCCGACGACGAGGGCGCGCGAGCGAGCCTCGCCTCGGCGACCATCGAGGGGCGCGTCGTATCGAATCCCGGCGCAGACTCAGCGCCCATGAAGCGGCAGCTGCTGTTCCTCGTCGAGCAGCCCGGCCGCGGGCGCCACTATCGCCTGCGCACGGACGAGGACGGCCAGTTTCGCTTCGCCGACGTCGCGCCCGGGATCTACGAGCTGAGCGATCGGGTCTCGGGCTCGCCCATGTGGCGCCTCCGGGTCGACGTACAGCCCGGTCAGATCGTGTTCCTGGACCTCGGCGCCGACAACTCCACGAAGGTTCGCGACGACTTTCCCGACCGCCACTGACGGGCGCTTCCGCTTCAACGCCCCTTGACCGGCCCCGCGGCCGGCGTCCGCGGCTGTCGGGCTTCCCGGTGGTAGACTCACACCTTGCGTCTTGTCGCATCGGCCGCCCCTGCTGACGTTCCGGCATGAGAGCCACTGGAGTGCGATCGCAGGTCCGGAACCCTGTCCCTGACCGACTCCCGCGCGAGCATGCGGACACGCGGTGACCTCGTCATGGTGGGTCGGGAACCGGGCGGGCGCCGGGGCCGGCGCGCCGGGTTCCCGGCGTACCTCGCTCTTGCCGCGGCCGGATTCAGGCGGTACTCGACCTATCGGCAGGCCATGGTCGCGGCGATCTTCACCAACACCGTCTTCGGATTCCTGCGCGCCGCCGTGCTGGGCGCCGTCGCGGGTGCCTCGGCGGGTGTCGTCGCCGGCTACGATGGGCCGCGCCTCGCGACGTTCGTCTGGGTCGGTCAGGGGTTGATCGGCGTCGTGCTGCTCTGGGCGCCCACCGAGCTGGCCGAGCGGATCCGCACCGGCGACGTCGTCGCCGATCTGCTGCGTCCGGTCGATCCGGTGTGGCACGCGCTGGCCACCGACATCGGGCGCGCCGGGTTCGCCGCGCTCACGCGCTTCGTGGGGCCGGTGGTGGTGGGCGCTCTCGCGTTCGATCTCCACGTCCCTCGCCGCCTCGGCACCTACCCGTTGTTCGTCGTCTCGGTGGCGCTCGCCACGATCGTGTGCTTCGGCTGTCGATACCTCGTCAACGCGGCCGCCTTCTGGCTGCTCGACGCGCGAGGACCGCTGCTCGCGTGGACGCTGCTCTCCGGCGTGCTGGGCGGACTCTACTTTCCGCTCTGGTTCCTGCCGCACGACGCCGCCCTTGCGCTGATCGCGCTGACACCGTTCCCCTCGGTGATCCAGCTCCCGCTCGACATCCTCACGGAGCGCGGCTCGGCGCTCGAGCAGGCGGCATCCATCGGGGTGCAGGCCGTCTGGGCGGCGGCGACGCTCGGACTCGCCCGCTGGGTCCAGGCCCGCGGAGAGCGAAAACTGGTGGTGCAAGGTGGCTAACGCGTCGGAGGGGGCCTCGACGGCCTTCTCCGAGCCTCTCCCTTCGAACAGGATTGCGCCGGCACAGCCGGCGCTCGAAACACGGTGACTTCACATGCCTGGTGACGCTGCTCGGCCGAGGCTGCTTGCGTACGCACATCTCGTCCGCGCGCAGGTTCGCGGGCAGGCTCAGTATCGTGCGTCGTTCGTCATCGACATCGCCGGCAGCGTCGCGTTCGGGGTGCTCGATCTCGTCACCGTCATCGTCCTGTTCCGCGTGACGCCGACGCTCAGCGGCTTCACGTTTCCCGAGGTCTTCCTGATGACCGCGCTCGCCAGCACGGCGTTCGCCATCGCCGATCTCGTCGTCGGCAACGTCGAGCGGCTTCGCTTCTACGTCCGCACGGGGCTCTTCGACGCCATCCTCGTGCGCCCGCTCGGCGCGCTCTGGCAGCTCGCCGCGATGGACCTGGCTCCGCGACGCGTCGGTCGGGTCGCCGTGTGCGGCGGGATCCTGGTCGCCGCCGCGGCGCAGGCCGGCATTCCGGCCGCGCCCGTCACCCTCGGCCTGCTCGGCCTCGCGCCCATCGCGGGCGCCGTCATCTTCGGGGCGGTCTTCGTCGCCACCGCATCCGTCGCGTTCTGGTGGATCGAGTCCGGCGAGCTGGGCAACGCGCTCACCTACGGCGGACACGATTTCACCGCTTATCCGATCACCGTCTACGGTCCGGCGTTCCGCCGGCTCTTCGCCTACGGGCTCGGCTTCGCGTTCGTCGCGTATTACCCGGCCCTCGCGCTCCTCGGCCGCCCCGACCCACTGGGCGCGCCCAGTGCTCTTGGCTACGCGTCCCCGCTGGTCGCCGCGCTCGCCGCGATCGTCGCCTCGGCGATCTGGCGCACCGGGGTCCGCCACTACCGGAGCACGGGCTCGTGACGATCATCGAAACGCGCGGCCTCCGCAAGGAGTTCTCGGTCCGCGTCAAGACGGGCTGGCTCTCCCGCGAGCGCCGCCAGGTCGCGGCCGTCGCCGGGATCGACCTCGACGTGGAGCGCGGCGAGACGCTCGGGTACATCGGCGCGAACGGCGCGGGGAAGTCGACCACGCTCAAGATGCTGACGGGCGTGCTCCATCCCTCCGGCGGTCGCGTCGCCGTGTGCGGCCTCGAACCGGTGCGCGAGCGCGTCCGCCTCGCGCGCCGCATCGGGGTCGTCTTCGGCCAGCGTTCACAGCTCTGGTGGGATCTGCCGCTCGCGGACTCGTTCGCGCTGCTCCGTCACATCTACGGGGTGTCGGCCGGCAACCATGCCGCGCGGCTCGCCCACTGCCGCCAACTCCTGGACCTCGACGCGTTCCTCACGACGCCCGTCCGCCAGCTCTCGCTCGGGCAGCGCATGCGGGGCGAGCTCACGGCGGCCCTGTTGCACGGTCCCGAGGTGCTGTTCCTCGACGAGCCCACGATCGGCCTCGACGTGGTGAGCAAGCAGGCGCTGCGCGGCTTCCTCGCGAGCCTCGGGCAGTCGGGCGACACCACGCTCGTCCTCACGACGCACGATCTGGCCGACATCGAGCGGCTGTGCCGACGGCTCGTCGTGATCGACCATGGCCGCATCGTGCACGACGGATCGCTCGACGACCTGCACCAGCGATTCGGCTCGCGGCGCCGCGTGGTCGTGGACCTGGACGAGCCGCTTGCCGCGCCCCTCGCGCTGCCGGGCGTGTCGGTCGAGTCGACGGAGGCGGGTGGTCGCCGCGTGACCTACGCGCTCGACGGCGAAGCGACGACGGCGGGCGATCTCGTCCGGCGACTCTCCGAGGTGGCCACGCTGCGCGACATCTCCGTGCTCGAGCCCGACATCGAGGATGTGGTCGCCCGCCTCTACACCGCTGGCCTGCCGCGCTCGGATGCGCCGGCTGCGACGTCCTCGACCACGCGCACCGACGTGTCCGGCAGGTAGGCCCTGGCGCACATCGCGCTCGTTCTCGAACGGGCCTCTGGCTATGCCGAGGGCGCGCCGCGTCCCGCGCCCGTCGCGATGTCGCCGACGACGCGCACGCGCACGCGCAGCGAGTTCCCGGGCAGATACGCGATCGGCAGATCCTCCACGTCGACCACGTGGAGCGTGGCGGGCGCGGCGCCCGCGCGCACCGCCTGGACGTCGGCCAGCCGGCGGGCCTCGGCGATGGCCTCGTCGCGTCCGAGCCCCTGGAAGATCTGGTCCACCTCGCCGCTCACCTGCGCGATCGCGGCGCCGACGGCGTTGGCCACCGCATGGTGCTCGACGCGCACGATCCCGGAGACGCCGGGCAGCCGGTCCGGGATCAGGAAGGATCCGCCGCCGACCGCCACCAGCGGCACGTCGCGCGCGTCGCTCTTCATGCGATCGACCGCCTCCTCGATCATCGCGTGCATGCGCGCGAGGCTCCGCTCGACGAGGCTCGCCGCCACGCCGGCCACACGCCAGCGGTCGCCCAGCTCGACGAGCCCGGCGGCCACCGCGACGTCCGTCGCCGTCAGCTCGCGGCCACCGAACACGAGGCTGCGCTCGGTGAGCTGATAGCCGACGCTGACTGGTCCCACGGCGAGCGGCTCCTCGCGCACGAGGCTCCCGCCGCCGAGCCCGATCGACAGCAGGTCGGGCATGCGGAACAGCGTGCGCACGCCGCCCACCTCGACCACGTTGTTGGCCGGCCGCGGGAACCCGCGCTCGAGGCTGCCCACGTCGAGCGTCGTGCCGCCCACGTCGACGACCATCGCGTCGTCCAGACGAGACAGGAAGGCCGCCCCCCGCATGCTGTTCGTCGGACCCGAGGCGAACCCGTAGACGGGGTACATCTCCGCCTCCCCGGCCAGCATCACCGTGCCGTCGTTCTGCGTGAGGTAGAGCGGCGCGCCGATGCCGCTCGATCCGAGCGCGTCGACGAAGGCCCGCGTCGTCGTGCGCGCGAGGTCGCGCAGGCACGCGTTCAGGAGCGTGACGTTCTCGCGCTCGAGCAGCCCGATGCGGCCGAGCCGATGGGAGCACGTGACGGCCACGTCCGGGCAGATCTCGCGGAGGATGTCGGCGGCCTGCTCCTCGCACGAGCGGTCGAGCGGCGAAAAGACCGACGCGATGCCCACCGAGCGGATGTCCGAGTCGCGGATTGTCCGCGCCACCTCGCGCATGCCGGCCGTGTCGAACGGCACGATCGGGCGACCATCGTACTCGTGGCCCCCTTCCAGCATGTGCACCTGCCCGCGGACGATCGCGGCCAGGTCGGGCGGCCAGTCCTCGAACGGCGGCAGCGACGCGCTCGCGGGCAAGCCGATGCGGATGGCGGCCACGGGCGCCAGGTGCCGTCGCTGGACCACGGCGTTGGTGAAGTGCGTGGTGCCGATCATCACGGCGTCCACGGCGGCTCCGTCGCGGTTACCGTCCATCACGAGCCGGAGCGCGGCCGTCACGCCGCTCGTCACGTCGGCGGTCGTCGGCGTCTTCACCGCGCGCACGACGCGCTCGCCGTCCAGCAGCACGGCGTCCGTGTTGGTGCCGCCGACGTCGATGCCCAGACGCCTCACGGGCGCGCTCCGGCCGGCCGCGCCGACGCTGGGCGCGCCGCCCTCATCGAGGGCATCGACGGGGCTCCGTCCCGCACCCGTCTCAGTCCGGAATCTCCTCGGACCAGAAGAACACGTTCCTCGACCGGTCGAGATAGCGCTCGTAGAGCTGCCGGATCAGCTCCTGGCCGGCTGGCGAGGCGAGATCCCGCTGGTACTGCGCCTCGTCCGAGACCTCGATGCGCTCGATGTAGTTCCACCCGGCGCCCTCCGCGCCCGTGATGGGGCCGGTGATGCGATGCGCGCGATAGCTCACCATGCTGGGCAGCCTCCGCGCGACGCGGTAGTCGTACTCGCGCACCCAGCGCTCGTAGTCCTCCGGCTTGACCCCGGGCTTGAGCGTCGTGATCACGTAGCGAACGGGCATCGTGGTCCTCCGGTCGTGGCGAGGTCGACCAGTGATTCGGAACCGTTGACGAACGGGCGATCCGCGAGGCGGGCGGGTCCTGTCATCGGGGGCACCCCCGCGCAACCGGGCTCCGACACCCACTTGCCGGATTCGCAGCCCTTCGGGCTGCGTACCGGACGCGGGGGGCCCACTCCGCCCGGCCGCGCGGGGGTGCCCCCGATGCCACCCGCCCGTTCTTGCGTGTGCGCGCACATGAACAGCCCGACTAGAGGCCGGCGGCGCGGACGCGCGGCATCACTTCGCGCTGGAATCGCTCGATCGTCGTCTCGATGCGCCCGTCGGGCGACTGCGGAGAGACGATGAACTGGCCGATGCCGCCGCGGGCGAGTCGGATCACGCCGTCGGCCACCGCGTCGGGTGGCCCCGCGAGCGTCACCGCGTCGACGAAGTCGTCCGGCACGTGCCCGGCCGCGGTCTCCAGTGGCCGCGGATCGTGCGAGTACGTCAGCTTCTCCACGTGGTCGGCCAGCGCGGCCGGCATCGTCACGCCCGCCGTGGTGAACGTGAAGTAGTCCGGCCGCTGCGCGACGAGGCTCCGAACGATGCCCGGCCGCATCACGTCGCGCGCGGCGCGGGCGTCGTCGTGCACGCACACGTTCACGCGCGCGACCAGCTCGATCGCGCGTGGGTCGCGCCCGGCCTCGCGCGCCCCCTCGGCCACGCGGGCGCGGAAGAACTCGAGAAGGGGTTCGGCCACCACCCCCTGCATGATCGCGCCGTCAGCCACGCGCCCGGCGACGCGGCAGCCCACCGGGCGCTGCGAGGCGATGTAGACCGGGATGTCGGGGCGGCGCGGCGTGAAATCGAGACGGGCGTCGTCGAGCCTGATGGCCCTGCCCGCGTAGCTCACCGTCTGCCCGGCGAGCAGCCGGCGAATCACCTCGACGGTCTCGCGCATCGCGACCCCGGGCCGGTCGCGCGCGATGCCCAGCTCGCGGAACCCGCTCACGCCGGCGCCGAGGCCAAGCACCGCGCGCCCGCCCGAGATCTCGTCGAGCGTGGCGATCGCCATCGCGGTCAGCGCGGGATGCCGCGAGTACGGGTCGGTGACGCAGGGACCGAGGCGAATGTGTGTGGTCGAGAGGGCGCAGAGCGTGAGCGAGGCGTAGACCTCGCGGAAGAACCGCTCGTCCGCCAGCCACAGGTCGTCGTAGCCGACCGCTTCGGCCATCCGCGCGAGCGAGGCGAGCCGCTCGGGGGAGTGCGAGGGCAGCAGCAGGAGTCCCGTGCGAAGCGGCATCAGCGCGCGTCGGCCGCGAGGCCCCGCACGATCTTCTCGGCCGTGATCGGCAGGCTCGTCAGGCGCAAGCCGGTGGCCGAGGCGATGGCGTTGGCGATCGCGGCCGGCGGCTCGATGTTCGGCGGCTCGCCGACGCCCTTCGCGCCGTACGGGCCGACGAGGCTCGGGCGTTCCACGAGGATGCTCGTGATGCGCGGGACGTCGAGCGCCGTCGGCATCTTGTAGTCGGTGAGGTTCGGGTTGAGTACGCGCCCCCGCTCGTACACGATCTCCTCGGACAGCGCCTGGCCGAGGCCCTGCGCGACGCCGCCCTCGATCTGGCCCTCGATGGAGGTCGGGTTGAGCGCGAAGCCGACGTCCTGCGCCACGACGTAGCGGTGAAACGTCACCTCGCCCGTCTCGCCGTCGACCGACAGGTCGACCGCGTGCGCGTGGAAGCTCGGCGAGTGGAAGACCGGGTACAGGTGGCCGCTCACGCGCTTGGCGTCGTGCGGCGTTCCCGGCGCGACGAACGTCCCGTAAGCGATCAATCCCCCGCCCGAGACCTGGGACTGCCGCGCCAGCTCGGCGAGCGTCACAGCGCAACCGGTGCCCACGACCTGCTTGTCGCGCAGCTCGAGCACATCGACGGAAACGCCGAGCTGCGCCGCCGCCTGATCGAGGATCTTCCGGCGAAGCTCGGCGGCCGCTGCGCGACACGCGTTGCCCACGGCGAAGGCCGTGCGGCTGCCCTGGGCGCCCAGATCGTATGGCGTCGCCGACGTGTCGGCGGAGACCAGGCTCACGTCGGCGAGATCGACGCCCAGCTCCTCGGCGAGCACCTGCGCGGCGCCGGTCAGCGCGGCCGTTCCGAGCTCCGCTGCGCCGGTGTTGAGCGCGACCGCGCCATCCGCGGTGATCTTCACGTACACGCCCGACGATCCGCCGGTGGTCGTCCACCAGCCGCAGGCGAGCCCCTTGCCGCGTCCCGGCTCCGGCCGGCGATCGCGCCAGCCGATGGCATCGGCGGCGCGCATCAGGCGCTCCTCCAGGCCCACGGCGGCGAGCACCTGGCCGGTTGGACCCTCGTCACCGTCCCGGACGATGTTCTTCCGCCGCAGGTCGAGCGGATCGAGGCCGAGCGCGTCGGCGATCCCGTCCATCTG
>Ga0187894_10002376_pt1 | contig 22577 bp, 21 predicted proteins | sample GBC1701081metaG_FD_136650 | JGI IMG/M metagenome (GOLD analysis project Ga0187894, IMG submission 136650) | White microbial mat communities from a lava cave in the Kipuka Kanohina Cave System on the Island of Hawaii, USA - GBC170108-1 metaG ... | reverse complement strand
GCAGCCAGGGCCTGGCGGAGGTCGGCCAGCAGGTCTTCCTTAGCCTCGATCCCGACGCTCAGCCGCAGCAGATCCGAGGGCGCCGGCGTACCGTCACCCTCAACGCTGGCGCGGTGCTCGATCAGGCTTTCGACACCGCCCAGCGATGTGGCGCGCTTCCACAGCGTCGTGTGGGCGGCGACGGCGATGGCGGCCTGCTCGCCGCTCACGTCGATCTCGGTGTTGCCCTTGACTCGGATCGACATCATGGCGCCGAAGCCGCCGCGCATCTGCTTGGCCGCGACGGCCCGGCCGACGAAGTCCGGCAAGCCCGGATAGAGAACAGCCTCGATTTGGGGAAAGGCCACGAGTCGCTCGGCAAGCCATTGGGCGTTGGCGGCGGCCGTCCGCACACGCGGAAAGAGCGTGCGCATGCCGCGCAGCAGCAGGTAGGACTCCAGCGCACCCAGCACTGTGCCGAGCTGGCCGCGGATGGCGCGGATGCGCTGCCAGTACTCGTCGTCGCGCGCCGTCACCAGCGCGCCGGCGATCACGTCGCTGTGGCCGTTGAGGTACTTGGTGGCCGCGTGCATGACGATGTCGGCGCCCAGTTCCAGCGGGCGGGTGAAGACCGGCGTGGCGCAGGTCGAGTCGACGGCCAGCCGGGCGCCGGCGCGGTACGCCAGGTCCGACAGGGCCGCGATGTCGCTGATGGACCACAGCGGGTTGGCCGGCGTTTCGATCCAGATCAGCTTGGTGTGGCCGGGCTGGATCGCCGCCTTGACCGCCTCGATCCGGTCGGTGTCGACGAACTCGACCTTCAGCCCCCAGTGCGTCGCGAAATTCATCAGCCAGTTGCGCAGCGACCAGTACATCACCCGGGAGACCACGACGTGATCACCAGGCGCCAGCGCCAGAAAGCAGGCGGTCGCCGCGCTCATGCCGGATGAGAACACCAGTGCGGCGACCCCGTTCTCCAGCTTGGCGAGCAGTTCCTCGGGCTGGTTGTAGTTGGGCGAGTCGGCGCGGCTGTAGACGCGGCCGGTCCGGTACTGGTTGTCGGGATCGCGCAGATAGGTCGTCGACAGATGGATCGGCGGCACCACGGCGCGCGTCGTTTCGTCGATCCAGCCCAGCGCCTGCGCCGCCAGCGACTCGGGGGACAGATCGGTCTTGGGCATCATTCACCTGCGTGCAGAAGGGCCTCGCGTCAGAGGCGATCTTCCACTATAGTAGACGAATGTCAATGAAATCGGACGACCCAACGCCGCGCATCGCCGCCCGCCTGAAGGGTGAACGCGACGCCCGCGGCTGGTCGCTGGCCGATCTGGCACAACGGTCTGGTGTGTCCAAGGCGATGATCAGCAAGGTCGAGCGCGCCGAGGCCAGCCCGACGGCGGCGCTGCTCGGACGGCTGTCGGGCGCCTTCGAAATCTCGTTGTCGCGTCTTGTCGCCGAGCCGCCCAGCCCGTCCGGTCGATTGCGCCGTGCGGATCAGGCGCCGGCCTGGATCGATCCGGCGACCGGCTATGAGCGCCGCCAGGTGTCGCCGCCGTCGGATGTGCCGATCGAGCTGGTGCATGTGCGTCTGCCGCCGGGAGCGGAGGTGCCGTATCCCGAGTCGGCGTTCGTGTTCCTGCGTCAGCTCGTATGGGTGCTGTCCGGCCGGTTGACCTTTGTCGAGGGTGACATCGTGCATCACCTCGGTCCGGGCGATTGTCTGGCGCTGGGCCCGCCGTCGCCCTGCCGGTTCCGCAACGAGACACGCCGTCCGTGCGCGTACGTCGTTGCGCTGACCCGAAAGGGGTGACCTCAGGCCGCGCGTTTCTGCTGGCTGGGGTGGTCGCCGCAGATCTTCAGGAAGTTTTCCAGGATCTTGTGGCCATGCTGCGAGGCGATGCTCTCGGGGTGGAACTGCACGCCGTGGATCGGCAGCGTCTTGTGCCGCATGCCCATGATCATGCCGTCCGACAGACGGGCGGTGATCTCGAGGCTGTCGGGCAGGCTGTCGTGCTCGACGATCAGCGAATGATAGCGCGTGGCCGAGAACGGCGAGGGCACGTCTTCGAAGACGCCCTTGCCGGTGTTGACCACCTCCGACAGCTTGCCATGCATCGGCACCGGCGCGCGCACGACCTTGCCGCCGAACGCCTGGCCGATCGCCTGGTGACCCAGGCAGACACCGAACAACGGCACCTGGGCCTTGGCCGCGGCGACGATAAGGTCGAGGCAGATGCCGGCTTCGTTGGGCGTGCACGGGCCGGGCGACAGGACGATCCCGGCCGGTTTCAAGGCCAGAGCCTCGTCGACGCTGATCTGGTCGTTGCGCCGCACGATACAGCGTCCGCCGACATCGCCGATGAAGTGGACGAGGTTGTAGGTGAAGCTGTCGTAGTTATCGATGACGAGAAGCATGGCCGAAACTCCTGTGGCGCGCACCCTAGACGGAGTTTTCCGGGTTGTCACGGCCTCTACAACCGAGGCACCTGTTGTTCATGACGCGTGTGGCGGCAGGGCGTAGTCTGACCGTTCAAAATAGAAGCAACGCGTCAGTTCCCCTCGATGTCCACCGTTCTTGATCCATGGGTGATCGGCCTGCTGCTGGCCGCCGGTCTGATGCATGCGTCGTGGAACGCCATCCTGAAGTCGGATACCACCGACCGCATCACCACCTTCGGCGTCATCATGATGAGTGGCATGGTGCTGGGCACGCTGATGGCGCCGTTCCTGCCACCGATCGCGGCGCCGGCCTGGAAGTGGCTGCTCGCCTCGGCCGTCATCCATCTCTTCTACTACGTCTTCCTGCTGCAGGCTTACGCCCACGGCGATCTGAGCCATACCTATCCCATAGCGCGCGGCATGGGCCCGCTATTGGTGGCTCTGGTTTCCGGTCGATTGTTGGGCGAAGCATTGCGGCTTCAAGACATCGCCGGCGTGTTTCTGCTCAGCGTCGGTGTCATCACCTTGGCGCTGCCCACCCGGCGTGCAGCTGGCAAGGCAACGATCGACGCCATCAGGCGCCACCGCCTGGCAACGCTGTTCGCCATCCTGACCGGGCTCACGATCGCCGGCTACATTGTCGCCGACGGCCTGGGCGTGCGTGCCGCCGGCCCGACGCTCGAGCACAAGATCGCCTACATAGCCTGGCAGAACATTATCGAGGGGCCGTGGCTGTTCCTGTTCGCGCTGCTCACCCGTCGCGAAGCGGTTGTACGCTACCTGAAGCGCGGCTGGTGGCGGGGTGCCGCCGGCGGGGCGATCGCCGCGCTGGGCTATGGCATCGCCATCTGGGCGATGTCGCAGGGGCCCATGGCGCATGTCGCGGCGTTGCGTGAAACCTCGGTCCTGTTTGGCGCCCTGATGGGCACGCTGCTGCTGGGCGAACCGTTCGGCCCGCGTCGTGTTGCCGCTGCGGGCGTGATCGTTGCAGGCCTTGTGTTGATGAACGGCCCACGACTCTTCTGAGGCCGGGTTGCGGCATGCTATACTCGCCGCAACGATAAAGGACATTCCCCCTCTGATGACGCAAGGCGCGAAGCGGTCTGCCAAGACGGGCCGCAAGACGACACGCTCAAGGAAAGGCGCGCGCGGCCGCGGCAAGGGGACGCCGGCGACCGTCGGCGCCCGACTTGATGTTGTCCTGGGCTGGCTCGCGACGCGGTGGCAGCGTGTGCAGCAGGCCATGGCCTCGCGTCGCACATCCGTCGGGCTTGCCGGGCTCACGGTGCTGACGATCGTCGGGGTTGGTGGTGGCTACTTCCTGGCTCAGCTGTTTGTCGGCAGTCCGGGGACGCACGTGGCAGCGCCGTCGCGGCCAGGGCCGTCGCCCGGCACCAAGAGCGCGCCGTCGCCGACGCCAAAATACGCCAGCATCGACGAACTGCCCGACCTGCCGCGCTACACCGAATCGGAAGGCCGGCCACGGCCGGTCTACGAGGAACGGCCGCCCGTTACGGTGGCCGCCCGGCGACCGCTGCCCGATGCGACATGGGCGCGCAACGCCATTGCCTTTCAGGACGATCGCTCGCGGCCGTTGATCGTCATCGTGATCGACGACATGGGACTGGACCGGCCGCGCTCGCGGCGCGTGCTCGACCTGCCGGCGCCACTGACCTTGTCCTATTTGCCCTATGCGCGTGACCTGCAGGAACAGGCGCAGGCCGCACGCGGGCGCGGTCACGAGCTGATGCTTCACCTGCCGATGGAGCCGATGTCGAGCGGCGTCGATCCCGGGCCCAACGCCTTGCTGACGACCCTGGCGGAAGACGCGATCCGCCGCCGCACGGTGGCAGCCCTGGAAAGTTTCAGCGGCTATGTCGCGGTCAACAACCACATGGGCAGCCGCTTCACGACCTGGCGGCCGGGAGTCGAGACGGCGCTGAAGCAGATGCAGCTCCGCGGACTGGCCTGGCTCGACTCGCGCACCCATGCGCAGAGCGTCGGCGGCCTGGTGGCGGAGGAACTGGGGATGCCCCATGTCGATCGCCACGTATTCCTGGACGATGTCGACAGCTCCGACAATGTGCGTCAGCAGCTTGCCGAGACCGAGCGGGTGGCGCGGCGCCAGGGTGTGGCCATCGCCATCGGTCATCCCCACGACGCCACCATCAAGGAACTGGCTGAGTGGCTACCCGGTTTGCGCGCCAAGGGCTTCATCCAGGGGCCCGTCAGCGTCGCCATCAAGCGCCGCGGCCGCTGGGAGTAGGGGTTCGACAAGCTCACCGGGAAGCGGCCATACTGGCGGCCATGAGCACCGTCCTCGCGCGTCCCTACCGGCCTGCTGAGCGTGTGGCCGACAACGTCATTCACATCGTCGGCGTCGCGTCGGGATTGATCGGCTGTATCGTGCTGGCGATCCTGGCACTGCCGTCGGCCGGCGCCCGCATGGCCGTCAGCGTCGGCCTCTACGCCAGCGGCCTGATGAGCATGCTGTCGTGCTCGGCGCTCTACAACATGGCGCGCGACGGCACCTTCAAGCGCGTGCTGCGCCGGCTCGACCATTCGGCGATCTTCGTCATGATCGCCGGCACCTACACGCCTTTCGCGCTGCACGTGATCGGCGGTGCCTGGGGCTTCAGCCTGCTGGCATTCGTATGGACGGTCGCCGTGGCTGGTGTCGTGATGAAGCTGGCATGGCCGCGCCGTTTCGAGCGTCTGTCGATCGTGGCCTACCTGCTGATGGGCTGGTGCATCCTGGTCGCGCTTGATCCGCTGTTGAAGGGGATCTCGGGTCCCGGCTTCGTGCTGCTGCTCGCTGGCGGCGGGCTCTACAGCCTGGGCGTCGTCTTTCATCTGTGGACCCGGCTGCCGTTCCAGAATGCGATCTGGCACGGCCTCGTCCTGGCGGCGGCCAGCTGCCACTACGCGGCCATCGTGTACGAGGTCGTGCTTGATTGATGCACGGCAGCGCCGATAGGCGCCTGCCTGCTTGAAGGGCCGGCCGCCGGGTCCGTAAGCTGGCGGCAAGCAGCAGACAAAGACCCGGAGGAACATGATGGATCTCGGCTACCGCACGACGACGGCGCTGTTGTCGGACCTCGATGCGCGCCGCATCGGCTCGCTCGAGTTGCTCGACCACCTGCTCGCGCGAGCCGAGCGCTACAACCCGCCCATCAACGCCATCGTCGTGCGCGATGTCGATCAGGCGCGCGAGCGGGCACGGCAGGCCGATGCCGCGCGCCAGCGCGGCGAGTCGTGGGGGGCCCTGCATGGCCTGCCGATGACGGTGAAGGAGTGCTTTGACGTCGCGGGCCTGCCGACGACGGCGGGGTCGCCGGCGCTCAAGGCCAATGCGGCGCAACGCCATGCCGATGCCGTGCGGCGCCTGGTCGATGCCGGCGCCGTCATCTTCGGCAAGACCAACGTGCCGCTGTTCGCGGGCGACCTGCAGACCTACAACGATGTCTACGGCACCACGAACAACCCCTGGAACATCGCGTGCGGCCCCGGCGGTTCCTCCGGCGGATCGGCGGCGGCGCTGGCCGCCGGGCTGACGCCGCTGGAGCTGGGCAGCGACATCGGCGGTTCGATTCGCAACCCGGCGCACTTCTGCGGTGTCTATGGCCACAAGCCGAGCTATGGCGTGGTCTCGCTGCGCGGCCATGTACCCGGCGCACCCAACTCATTGTTGCAGGTCGACATCGCGGTTGCCGGACCGCTGGCGCGATCGGCCGATGATCTGGATCTCGCCTTGTCGGTGATGGCCGGCCCGGACGAATTCAACGCGCCGGCGTGGCGGGTCGAGCTGCCCAAGCCGCGGCACGAGCGACTGCAGGATTACCGGATCGCCGTGTGTGCCGACGATCCGTTCTGCCCGGTCGATACCGAGATCGCCGAGCTGATCCGGACCGCGGCCAAGGCGCTGTCCAAGGACGGTGCCAAGGTCGCCGATGCCAGGCCGGACCTCGACTTCGGCCGCAGTTTCCGCGCCTACTATCAGATGCTCGCAGCGACGATGTCGGTCGGCTTCCCCGAGCCGGTGATGCAGGGCCTGGAGGCCAAAGGCCGGGCCGCCGCAATCGATTCGACGGCGTATGGCGATCTCTTCGCGCGCGGCGCCACGATGCGGCATGCGGCCTATATCAAGGCCAGTGCCGAGCGGCAGAACGAGCGCGCCGCCTGGGCGGCGTTCTTCCGCGATTGGGACGTCTTTCTGTGTCCGGTGCTCATGACGGCCGCGTTCGCGCACGATCAATCACCCGATATGCTGGCCCGGCATCTCACGGTGAACGGCAAGCCGCGGCCCTACGGCGACGCGCTGTGCTGGGCCGGGCTGATCGGCAATGTGCGGCTGCCGGCCGCGACGGTGCCCATCGGACGTACGAAGGCTGGTCTTCCGGTCGGCATGCAGATCGTCGGGCCGTATCTCGAGGATCGCACTGCGATCGATGTCGCCAAACGGCTAACCGGTCTCATCGGCGGTTTCACACCGCCGCCGGGCTACGGCGGCTGACAGGTCAACGGCGAGGAGTTCGCGTGATGGCGTGGTGTTGCTCCCGTTTGGTGTTGGCGGCGTTGTGTTCAGTGGCCTGGGGAGCGGTTCCCGCGGCTGGGCACGCCCAGGAGCGGACGCCGATCTGTCCGGCGCCGACGGGTCCGGTCGTCACGACAACGCCGGAGCCACGGTCGGGCGACGTCAAGGGCATCGGCGATTGGCGCCAGCACGCGGAACGCCAACGCGAGGCGACGGCGAAGGCGTCCTTCGGCACCTATCTCGTCGGTGACTCGCAGATGTACAACTGGCCATTGGACATCCTGCAGCGCCGCAAGCCCGGACGCGTCTTCAATTTGGGGGTCAACGGCGATCGCACCGAGAACGTGCTGTGGCGGCTGCAACAGTCCAGCTTCCCGACCGGACTGCGCGCCGACATCATCAATCTCATCGGCACCAACAATCTCGACCGGCCGGCCTGTGAGGTGGTGTGGGGTATCACGGCCGTGCTGGCCGAAGAGCGGCGACAGGCGCCCGCAGCCCGGCTGGTGGTCATTTCACTGCTGCCACGCGGCGAACGCCTCGCCAGCTTTGTCGACAAGATCAAGACCGTGAATCACGACCTGGCGCTGTTGTCGGCCGCTCAGGGCTACACCTTCGTGTCGGTTCACGACAGGCTGCTCTGCGAAGCGCACGACAAGGTCCGCTGCCACTACTATCAGGGTGACCATATCCATCTGCGTCGGGAGGGCTACGAGGTCGTCACCGACGCGCTCGCGGCATCCCTGGCGCGCAGTGGAAGGCGCTGACGTCGGTCCGGCATCGATCTATGCCGTGGCGGTTGCTGGCTTTGCGGCTTCTGCCTGGCGCTGCACGAGCCAGTCGACATATTCGGCGCACAGTTCCCGCTCGCTCACCTGGGCGCCCGAACGCGACAGATATGTCGTGTCCGGATGGATGAATTTGACGCCGAAGTGGGCGGTGACGCTGCGATGAATAGGCAGCTCGGCGTCGCGCAGCAGGTTGCCCTGTGGCAACTCTTCTTCTTGCAGGGTGCGCAGACCGAGCATGGCGAACATGCGGTTTGAGATCTCGTTCACGATGTAGTTGGCGGCATGATAGGGCGAGAAAAACGTCTGCCGCTCGAAGATGTTCTGCGCGTAGACATCGGAGATGGCGACGTCGCACTCGGTCTCGAGCTGCTGCATGCCGCCCAGCGCCAACCGGTAGAGACCCTTCAGGTCGAACTTCTCGGCCAGGTTGGCCGCCAGGTACTGTTCGAGAATCGCCTCCTTGGACCCGCCTTGGCGCACGAGGTTGATCAGCAGCTTGTCGCCCCAGGGAAAGCGCCCATGCTTGTAGCCAGGCTCCGGTTTGACCGTGTAGTCCTGGAAGAACTGCGGCCACAGGTGGCTGGCGTGCATGGCCGGAAAGCGTACGACCTTGGCATTCGGCGGCAATGCCGCGGTGATGGTGGCGAATCTCTTGCGAAACTTTTCGCCATGGACAACCTGGGCCAACACAAGATCGCAACTCGCGGCGACCTGCGGCACAGCCGGATCATCCTTGTAGTTTTCGAAGATCCGGATGTCGGCCGCCCCCAGATCGGGATGGGCCCGCGCCGCCTTGGCGACGACCAGGCCCTGGCAGTTGGCGTAGACGAGGATCCGCTTCGGCATGACGTCGCCTGTCAAAGCGATTGCAGCAGGTCGACCAGTGCGCCGACGTTGGGCACGTCAAAGGCGCGATCGATGGGAATGGTCTTGCCGAAGGCGCTCTCCAATCCGACGATCAGCGAGGCATGGGCGACGGAATCCCAGCCGTCGACATCCTCCGCCGAGGTTTCCGAGGTGATCGTGGTCGCGTCGATGCCGAAGGTGTCGGCGATCACGGCGCGGACACGTTCGAAGGTGAGATCTTCGGGCAATTCTACGGGCCTTCCCGGTTGAGGTAGCGCAATCGATTGAGCTCGCGGCTGATCTTGCCGCTCGTCGTCTTTGCCAGCGTGCCGGGCGGATCCACCACGACCGAGTTGACGACCAGCGTCATGGCGGCGGCGACGCGGTTCTTGACCAGGCGCGACAGGGTCCGCGCGGCGCCTTCATCGCGCGTCTCCAGCATGACGACGATCTGGTTCGTGCCGAGCTCGGCGGCGGGAATATCGATGGCCACGCAGCGACCGGGAATCACCCCGGGAACGTCGTTCACGATCTCCTCGATCTCGTGCGCGTAATAGTTTCGCCCGTAGACGGTGATCAGATCGTCCGTGCGTCCGGTGACATAGAGGTGATCCTGCCACAGGAAGCCGAGGTCGCCGGTGTGGTACCAGCCATCGCGCAACTTGCGTGCGGTCTGCTCGGGCAGGCGATGATAGCCGGCAAACAATGACGTGCCGCGGATGAGGATCTCGCCGACCGCGCCATCGTCCAGCACGGCACCGTCCTTGCCGGCGATCCGCATCTGGGTATTGTCAATCGCCGGTCCGCACGACAGGAACTCGATGGCGTCGTCCTGCCCGGCCACTTCCTCGATGCGTTCGCGCTGTGCGAATGCGGAACGATCGGCACGCAAGGATTTGAAGGGTAGGGATAGATCGGTCTGCGTCACGGCAAAGACGTTCTCCGCCATGGCATAGGAAACCTGCAGGCTGCGCTCCTGCACGCCTGCGCTGCCAAATCGCTGCAGGAACGTGCGGAAGGTGTTGGCCTTGCACGGTTCCGAGCAGTTGATGAATGCCCGCATCGAGGAGAGATCGAAGCTGCGGCTGGCCGGCACGACGCGGGCGAGGTGGCTGAAGGCGAAATTCGGCAGCCAGCAGAACGTGGCGCGATCCGCCTCGATGACATCCAGCAGCGTTTCGGGCCGTGTCACCCACTCGAAGGGGTCGAGGAACACCACGCGTGCACCAACGACAAGCGGCATCATCAACGTCGCGATGAGTCCCATGTCGTGATAGAGCGGCAGCCAGGAGGCCACGACATCATCGGGCCCGAAATCGAGCTTGCCGGCATAAATGGTGACCTGATCAAGGATGGTGCGATGCGTCAGCATCACGCCTTTCTTCAGCGACGTGGTGCCGGAGCTGTGCTGCAGCAAAGCGACCTGATCAGGGTCAATCTCCCCGATCGTTACGGGTGACGCTCCGGTCACCGCATCCGTCAGCAGCAGCCGATCAAGATATTCCGGGCAATGCTCGGCAAATTTGTCGCGATTGGCGGGAAACGTAATGATCAGCTTCGGCTCGATGCGGTCGAACAGCTTCTTGTGTGATGCCCAGTAGTATGCCGCGTCCTGCTTGGGCGTGGCGTAGGGCATGAAGGAGGGGATGGCACCCAGTTCCATCACACCGCAGAAACTGGTGGCGAGGTCTGGGCCGTGGTCCAGGATGATGATGACGACATCGCCGCTACCGACGCCAAGGCGCGCACACTGTGCCGCGTACTGTGTCGAGCCTGCCAGCAGGTCGGCGAATGTGAGGCGGTGAGACGCGCCTCGGATGCGAAAGTCGGCGAAGACATCGCGAGGACGCTCCGCAGCATGGCGCCGCATGGCATCATTGATGGTGCGAACGGGCAGTCGGCGTGCTGCGATCATATCGCGGGCACTGGGGTCAACCACCGGGTGAGTGCCTTCGGAATTTTCGTACGCCATGATCGACTATGGGTCTCCGGCACGGCGCGAGTATCGCGGATCTATTACTGGACCAGGATTGTGACTGTTTTTTTTGAAATGGCGATGTTTCCAATGATTTTTCGTGTCTATTATTGAAATTTCAAAATAGTGATAAAACGTTGCTGTAGCCGATGCTGTTGACACTTTAGGTAACGGTCAGGCCAGTGTCAACGCACTGGCGGGCGCGATGGTCGACCGAGGTCGCTGCACTCAGATTTCTGAAATTGCAGGTGCGGTTTGCGGGCCGAGCGCGGTGACATCCCAGGGTGGCGCCGTGACTTTTTTTGGTGAGCGGAAATGTCGGCGTTTATCGTGGTCGATCATGTGGAAGTGTCGATGCACATGGTTATGATGCAGTGTTCTGAGGAAACCCTAAGACTGAAAGCATTGCTCATGTCTTCCTTTACCCCTGCTGACTCGCGTGGTCGCCTCGTCAATCCATTTGCTGGCCGCGACGTCAATTGGCTGCTCGATGTCCGGGCCGAGACGCGCCGCGATCATCCGTATCTCGTCTGGGAGCCCTTCGGCGGCGAGCGGCAGGTGTGGACCTATGGCGAGTTCCGCGATCGCGTGCTGCGTGTCGCGGCCGGCCTGCACAAGCGCGGCGTCAAGGCCGGCGACTCCGTGCTGGTGCATCTCGACAACTCGCCGGAAATGGAATTCCTGTGGTTCGCCTGCGCCCGGCTGGGCGCCGTGGTGGTGACCACCAACACGCGCTCGGCCGGCGCCGAACTCGAGTACTTCGCCGATCATTGCGGCGCTGTTGCCGCTATTACCCAACCCGAGCTGGCGGAGGTGGTGGCGAAGAACGCCAAGAACCTGCGCTGGCTGGCGGTGACGGAGCACCTGGTCGAGGGCGGTCCGCCGCCGGCGAACCTCAAGCCGGATCTCGCCAGCGCCTTCTCGTCGCTCGACGGCGATCCGGCCGATCTGCCGGCGATCGCCGCGGACCCCTGGCGGCCCGGCTCGGTGCAGTACACGTCAGGCACCACGTCGCGGCCCAAGGGCGTGCTGTGGACGCAGGGCAACGCATTGTGGGGCGCGCGTACGACGGCCGCGCACCAGATGCTGAACCAGGACGACGTGCATCACGTCGTGATGCCGTCGTTCCACACCAACGCGCGCACCTATTCGATCCTGCCCACGATGTGGGCCGGCGGCACCGTGGTGATGCAGCCGAAATTCTCGGCCCGGCGCTGGTGGGACGTGGCGCTGCGCAACAAGTGCACCTGGGCCTCGACCCTGCCGTTCTTCCTCAAGGCGCTGATGCAGAACGAGATCCCGCCGCATCATTTCCGGATGTTCGGCAACGCGGTCAATGAGCCGCCGTTCGATGACGTCTTCCGCGTACGCACCATCGGCTGGTGGGGCATGACCGAGACGGTGAGCCAGGGCATCATCGGCGACGCGCTGCTGCGCAACCGCCCGATGTCGACCGGCCGGCCGGCCTCGGGCTACGGCATCCGCATCTTGCGGGATAACATGCAGACGCCGGTCGAGCCAGGCGAGACCGGCCATCTGCAATGCCACGGCGTGCGCGGCATCCAGATCTTCCTGGAGTACCTGAACAATCCGCAGGCGACGCAGGAGAGCTTCACGGATGACGGCTGGTTCATCACCGGCGATCGCGTGACGCTCGACAAGGACGGCATGATCACGTTCTCCGATCGCGACAAGGACATGCTGAAGGTCGGCGGCGAGAATGTCGCGGCGTCCGAGATCGAGCGGGTCATCGCCCTGGTGCCGGGCGTCGCCGAGTGCGCCGTGGTGGCGCAGAAGCATCGTATGCTCGACGAAGTCCCGGTGGCCTTCGTCATCCCGGTCGAAGGCACGCCGGTCGAGGGCAACAATGAGCTGCCTGAGCGCATCGTGGCCGAATGTGCCGCCAAGCTCGCCGACTTCAAGCGGCCGCGCCAGGTGTTCCTGGTGTCGGAGATGCCGCGCAGCACGCTCGAGAAAGTACACAAGGTCGAACTGCGCAAGCGCCTGCCGGTGGCGGGCTGATTTTCCTCCCCACGACAGTGGGGAGGTGCCCCGATACGACGTTTCGACGCTTCGCGTCGAAACGTCGGTGGGCGGAGGGGACCTCTCGTGGTCCTTGTAACGAAGACCACGTCGGCTCCCCATCCGGCCTTCGGCCACCTTCCCCGCAAGCGGGGAAGGGAAGAAGCTACACCGGCATCGTGCGCTTCTGATGGGCACGGCCGATCTTGGCCGTGTCCTCGCGGTGGCCGGCGATGACGCGCACGCCCTCGTCGATCCGGGTGGCGATATTCTCTGGCGTACACCCCTCGAGGAACGCCAGGCCGCGCTGGCGGCAGGCGGCGAGAATGCGGTCGCGCGCGGCCTGCATCTCGGGCGGGTAAGGATCGCGCGGGATCGTGGTGTAGCCCAGGGACAGGCTGAGATCGCCCGGTCCCATTTCGGCGAAGCCCAGCCCCGGCACGTCGAGAATGGCCTCGCAGTTGGCGACACCCTCAGGGCTCTCGAGCTTCACGCCCAGCAGCAGCTCGCCCCGCGGATTGAGCGGCCACGGATCGCAGCGCTGCATGTAATCATCAGGCGTCAGACCCCAGACCGGCGCCGCCGTCGGTTCCGAGCCACGCCCGCGTGAGCCGACCCCGAGCTGGGCATGGTCATCCGGACGGCGGGCGCCCTGAAGGCGTTGCAGGGGTGAGGGTAGGGTGGGATCGACCCCCGCCAGCTGGAACGGATAGCGGCAGGACTCCACGAACGCGCGCACGGCATCCGCCGATTCGGTTTGGCACAGCAGGATACCGTGTGCGCCGCGGCCCAGGATCTGGCGGAACTGCCAGGCATTGAAGCGCACGTTGGCCGCATCGGTGCCGTTGACAGGTGCCTCGACGATCACCGCCGGTGTGCGGTGCCCCGAACGCGTCGGCCCGCCATCGACCATGCCGCGCATGTACTCGGCCAGGCCCGTCATGTCGAAGGCGCCGTGCTCCATGCCGACATTGATGTAGTCGGCCCAGGTACCGGCATCGTGCTTGCCCTGGGCGTAGGTCAGTACGTGGCCGCTGTGCGGGCCGTCGTAGTAGATCGCCTGGCCCTGGGCCAGCAGCTCGATGGCGCGGTTGACTTGGGTGGGCATGGCCGTTTCCCCTAGGCGTCTTCGTCCTCTTCGTACGTCAGTTTACCCAGCATGGCGCGCCAGACGAAGCTCACCATGTCGGCGGTGGCGGCCAGCCACTGGTTGTTTTCCCAGTAGGCGGCCATGCGCATCACCCGGGCGCCGGCATGCGAAGGCATCAGGCGAATCGTGGCCGACATGTCGGCGATCGCGGTCGGGTGCTCATCGCGGAAATATCGTCCCATGCCCCGGTAATAGTGGGCTTGCGCGAGGTCGGCCGGCGCCAGCTTTTTGGCCTCGATCAGCCGTGTGCAGGCGGGCTCGGAGTCGTCATTGGTCAGAAAGTCGGCGCAGGCCTTCCAATCGGGCGTATCGGGTGGTGCCGCCGATACCGGTGCGGCCAGCAGTGCGACCGCCAACGTCAATGCGACAATGTTCCCGCTGCGCGACAACAATACTGGCATTCCGGATCGTCCTCCGACGTGACGTTTGAGGTAAGGCCATTCAGAAGACGCGTCAATCAAAGTTGCACCGATGACGCGGGTGTCTTGCCGCGCGCCGGTCGCCGGTGCAGCATGTCGCCTTCGCGAGGAGGTGGCCATGTCCGGCACGCTGCAAGCCAGCATCCGACTCCGCATCTTGCCGCTCACGCAAAGTGGTTTCGCGGCCGAGATTGACGGCGTTAGTCTCGACCATCCACTGGCGCCGGCACAGGTCGACGCGCTGCTGGCGGCCTTCATCGATCATCGTGTGCTGCTGTTTCGCCACCAGCGCTTGTCGCGTGCAGAGCATATCGCTTTCAGCAAGCTCTTCGGTGAGCTGGAGCATCATGTGCTCAGCCAGTATCTCGATCCTCAACATCCCGAGCTGTATGTGATCTCCAATGTCGGGCCGGACGGCCGGTTGCGCGGCGAGCATCCCGACAAGGGCACGCTGTTCTGGCACACCGACACATCGTTCACGCCAACACCCAGCCTCGCGACCATCCTGCGCGGTATTGAGTTGCCGGCGGATGGCGGTCAGACCTGGTTTGCCGATATGCAGGGCGCCTACGACGCGCTGCCCGAGGCGATGAAACGACGCATCGCCGGCCTGCGCGTGGTGCACGACCTGGCGATGTCGCGGGTTCGCTCGGGCGATCTGCCGCTGACCGACGAGCAGCGCGAACGCGCACCACCAGTTGCGCACCCGTTGGCACGTACGCACCCCGTGACCGGTCGAAAAGCCCTCTACATGGGCCTGCATGCGGACCATATTGTCGGCATGTCGCGCCAGGAGGGCAGGGCATTGCTTGACGAGCTCACCGAGTTCGCAACCCAGGACCGCTTTGTCTATAAGCACGCCTGGTCGGTCGATCAGCTGGTGATGTGGGATAACCGCACCACGCTGCATCGCGCCACCGCCTACGACACGGGCCGGGAACGGCGCATTGTCGAGCGCACGGTCGTGCGAGGCGACGTGCCGATGTAAGGGTTCCTTCGAGCGGCAGGCTCCTTCCGCGTCTCGAAACGCCGTCTCGCCGGCATTGCTGGCGCTGCCAACGGGGGATACTTTAGCGACCAAGCAAAGCACTGCAGCCGCACGAGGATCGCCCCCATGCACATGAACTTCACCGAGGCCGACGTTGCGTTCCAGAACGAGATACGCGGCTGGCTGAAGGAGAACCTGACACCCGAGATCGTCGCCGAGTCGAAAGTGGCGCGCAACGCCTTCATGAGCCGCGAGCGGCTGTTGGACTGGCAGAAGCGCCTGGCCAAGAGGGGTTGGCTGTGCACCAACTGGCCCAAGGAGTTCGGCGGGCCGGGCTGGACGCCGACCCAGAAGTACATCTTCGAGATGGAAATGGCCCGCGTCGGCGCGCCCGGCACCTCGCCGTTCGGGCCGCGCATGTGCGCGCCGGTGATCATGAAGTTCGGCAACCAGGCGCAAAAGGACAAATACCTGCCGGCGATGCTGAACTCCGACGTGATCTGGTGCCAGGGCTATTCCGAACCCGGCTCGGGCTCCGACCTGGCGTCGCTGAAGACCAAGGCGGTGCTCGAGGGCGACCACTACATCGTCAACGGCGCCAAGATGTGGACGACGACCGCACACATCGCCGACTGGATCTTCTGCCTGGTGCGCACGTCCAACACCGGCAAGCCGCAGGACGGCATCTCGTTCCTGCTGATCGACATGACGACGCCGGGCATCAAGGTCGAGCCGATCATCACGTCCGACGGCAACCGTGCCGGTACGCACGAGGTGAACCAGGTGTTCTTCACCGACGTGAAGGTGCCGGTCGAGAACCGTGTCGGCGATGAGAATGTCGCCTGGACCTACGCCAAATACCTGCTGGAGTTCGAGCGCGGTGGTGGTGCCTACAGCCCGCGCCTGCGCAGCTCGTTCGATCGCCTGAAGCGGCTGGTCGAGGCCACCGTCGACGGCGACAAGACCCTGCTGGGTGACGCGGCCTGGAAGGAGAAACTGGCGCGCACCGACATCGAGATTTCCGGCCTGGAGATGTTCGAGCTCGAATTCTATTCACGCCTGGCGAGCGGGCAGAATCCCGGACCGATGTCATCGATGATCAAGCTGCGCGGCACCGAGGTCATGCAGCAGGTCCAGGAGTACGCCGTCGAGGCTGCCTCGCACTATTCGATGCCGTTTCCGACCCAGCGCGTACCGGGTGCCAACGACGAGCCGATCGGGCCGGAAGGCTCCGACGTGCTGGCGCCGCGCTATTTCAACGGCCGCAAGATGACGATCTATGGCGGTTCGTCGGAAGTGCAGCGCGGCATCATGGCCAAGGCGATGCTGGGACTATGATCGTCATTCCGGGCGAAGCGAGGAATCTCCCGCGCACAGAGTCCCAATCCCGGGAGATATCTCGCTGCGCTCGACATGACGAGTCTGGAGACTCTGCATGATCACGCTCTACGATCTCGCGATCACCGATGACGTGAGACCCAGCCCGTTTTGCTGGCGCACCAAGTTTGCCTTGGCTCACAAGGGGCTGGCCTGGAAAGAGGAGCCGGTCGGCTTTACCGACAAGGACAAGATCGCCTTCTCGGACCAGAAGCTGGTGCCGGTGATCGTCGACCATGCGCATGCCGACAAGGAAGTGCACGACAGCTGGGATATCGCGCTTTACCTCGACAAGACCTATCCCGATCGACCCTTGTTCAAGAGCGAACAGGAGCAGGCCTTCGCGCGTTTCACGAGCCACTGGACCGGCTTGGTTGTGCATGCCGGCATCTTCCCACTGATCGTAGACGACCTCTATGCGCGCGTGCGGCCGCAGGATCGCGACTATTTCCGGGAAAGCCGCGCCAAGCGGTTCGGCACCGACGACTTTGAGGCAGTCCAAGCCACGGCGCGCGAAACCCGGTTGGCCGCTTTCCGCCAAAGCCTCGAGCCGCTGCGCCAGCAACTCAAGGCCGGCCCATTCCTCGGCGGCGCGACACCGGCGTATGCTGACTATACTGCCGCCGGCGCCTTCCTATGGGCGCACGGCGCATCGCCGTTCGCGCTGCTCGACACCGGCGATTCGGTCATCTCGTGGCGCGATCGGGTGATCGATTTCTACGGCTTCGGGCAACGAGCGGTCGCCGCCACGTAGGCATCGGCGCTGCGATCACCGTGGCACCTTGGCGCGACATCTCCGTTGATAGTGGAAAGCAGACCTCATCTGGAGGCGAGCTGGCGGAGAATCGCAGTGAAGCAGCCCAGCAATGATCATCGGCATCTGCAGCAGATCATCGTCGGACTGACCGACGGTATCATCTTCATTGGTACCGACCGACGAGTTCTGTGGGCCAACGATGCGGCGTTGGCCATGCACGGCGTCAAGCGCAGCCGCGACCTGGGCGCCACGGCCCGCGAGTACCGTCGCCGGTTCCGGTTGCGCTATCGCAACAACCGGCCGGTCGAGCTCGGCAAGTATCCGATTGAGCGGGTTGCCGCCGGCGAGACCTTTAGCGATGTGATCGTCGAGGTGCGTCGCCACAACGAACTCGACTCGTTGTGGTTTCACTCCGTCAGCAGTCTGCTGGTCGACGAAGGCAGCGGCGCGCCGGACTATGGCGTCCTGGTGATCAAGGACGAGACGGAGCGCTTCCTGGCCGAGGACAGATTCGAAAGCACGTTCAATGCCAACCCTGCACCTGCTGTCATTTGCCGCCTTTCGGACCAATGCTACGTCAAGGTCAATGCCGGTTTCCTGGAGCTGACCGGCTACGCCAAGAAAGACGTGATCGGCGCGTCCTTTGGCCAGATCGATGTGCTGTCGGAGGCGGCGCTGCGCGATCTGGCGCTGGAACGCCTCAAGGAAGGCCGCACGGTGCCGCAGATGGAAGCATGCCTGCCGTTGCGGGGTGGCGGCTGCAAGTTCGTGATTGTCGCCGGTGAGCCGATCACGATCGCCGACGAAAACTGCATTCTCTTCACCTTCGCCGATCTTGATCCGCGCAAGAAGGCCGAGACCGCGCTGCGCCAGAGCGAAGAGCGTTTCGCCAAGTCCTTCCGGCTCTCTCCTATCGCGGCCGCGATCTACCAGTTGGAAGGATTGAAGCTGCTTGATGTCAACGAAGCCTTCAAGACGATGTCCGGATACCGGGAAGAGGAAGTTGTCGGTCGCCGCGCTGCCGATCTTCGCCTCTGGTCTGACAAGGGCGCCCACCGGCAGTTCGAACAGGCGCTGCAACAGACCGGCAGTGTCCGCACGCTCGATTTGCAGATGCGAACCAAGGAGGATGCGCTGGTCGACTGCCTCGTATCCGCTGACACCGTCACCATCAACGACGAAACGTGCGTTCTGTGTGTCATGCAGGACATCACGGATCGCAAGCGGTCCGAGAACGAACTGATCAAGGCGATCGAGACCGTCATGGCCGATACGTCGTGGTTCAGCCGCAGTATCGTCGAAAAGTTGGCAACGCTGCGCCAGAGCGCCCGACCGCGCACACTCGACGCCGACCTCGACGAGCTGACAGCGCGTGAGCGCGACGTGCTGGGGCTCATTTGCCAGGGCCTGAGCGATGGCGACATGAGCGAGGCACTGCGGCTATCGCGCAACACGATCCGAAATCACGTTTCGTCGCTCTACCAGAAGATCGGCGTCAATCGCCGGGGTGCCGCCATCATCTGGGCGCGCGAACGGGGCATCACCGGCAAGGATTCCCTTGGACCTCCCAGGCGCTCCCGGCGAGCGCGCTGAGACAAAACTACCAGACTGACTGGTACTTCCATCTCTTGGGCGACCACGCCGTGGCCCCTACGTTCCCGTGCATTGGCGCCGTCATTGCGGCGGCGCGTCGGCAGCACAGGAGCAAGCGATGGGCAAGGATCGGATCGGCGGTGCGGGCAAGCAGGTGAAAGGCACCGTAAAGACGGTCGTCGGCAAGCTTACCGGCGACAAGCAGCTCGAGGTCGAAGGCAAGGCGGAGAAGGCGGCCGGGAAGGTCCAGAGCGGGATCGGCAAGGCCAAGGATTCCGTACACGACTTCATGAAGAAGTAACGGCATGGCTCGCATTTCGCTCTCTGAGCGCAGGCTGCGCATGACCGATCCTACGATTGACGGTGAGCCGGGTCGCCTGACGGCGTTGCGGCGCTACGAGATCCTCGACACACCGCGGGATCGTGCCTTCGATCGCATCGCCGCGTTGGCAGCCCGGCTCTTCTCGGCGCCGATCGCGATGATCAGTTTCGTCGACGCCGATCGGATCTGGTTCAAGGCACGTCATGGCCTTGATCTTACGGAGATCGATCGCGACCCGGGCCTCTGTGCATCGGCGATCCTGCAGGAAGGGCCTTGGGTCGTTCCCAACGCCCGGCAGGATGTCCGATCTCGGTTCAACCCGCTTGTCAACGGCCAGGCGGGGATACGGTTCTACGCCGGCGCCCCGCTGCGCACGCATGATGCGTTCAACCTGGGAACGCTTTGCGTCATGGACATCGAACCGCGCATGGTGAGTCGCCAACAACTCGACCATCTCGCCGATCTCGCGATGATCACCATGGATCAACTCGAGCAGCGTCTGCTGGGCCGCCACGCGATCTCCGGCGTACTTGCAGAAAAGGACAAGGCGCTGCGGCGCACGAAGATGCAGGCGCGGGAACTGGAGCACAGGATGATGAACGGTCTGCACCTGGCTTCCACCGCGCTGCGACTTCAAGGTCGCGCGCAACCCGACCCGAGCGTGGCACACCACCTGATGAATGCGGCCGACCGGGTCACGACAATTGCCCGAGTGCATCGTCATATCCACGCTGGCGATGCCATCGGGCCCATCGAGTGTCGTGCGTTCCTGGAACGCCTCTGTGGCGACCTCTCCAGCCTGATCTCCCTGGATGAAGGGCGGGTGGTCTTTGACGGCGTCGATGTCCGGGTGCCGGCGGAGCACATGGCGCCGATCGGCGTGATCGTAAGCGAGCTTGTCACCAACGCCGCCAAGCACGGCGGCGGCCGCATCTTGGTATCGCTGCGCCGGTTGGCTGCAGGACGGGTGTCGATCGATGTCAGCGATGAAGGTGCGGGTTTGCCCGCCGATTTCGATCCGGCTGTGCACGGCGGCTTCGGCATGAACCTCGTTCACAGCTTGGCGCAGAGCATTGGCGGGGCGCTCACGGTGGGCGCCGACGCTGATCACCGCGGCGTGCGTTTTGGCGTTGCGTTCGACGAGACCAAGGCGGAAGAGTGAGATCAGCGCCCAGGCTCGATCCTTATCCCAGCAAGACGCGCTCGGCCAGAAGGCCGAGCGCCACGACCAGGACGACCACCGACAGGGATGTCACCGCCCGGGGCTCCCACGCGAAACGGGATAGCCAGCGCAGCGCCGGGAAGAGCAGGGCAATGATCATCGCCTGGCCGGTCTCGACGCCGAGATTGAAGAACAGCAGCGAGGAAAAAAGTCTGTCGCCCGGCAATCCGATCTCAAGAAGCGCGCCGGCGAAACCGAACCCGTGAACGAGCCCGAAAAGGAGGCTCACAAGCCATCGGCGTGAGACGGCCCGCGCCATGAAGATGTTCTCCAAGGCGACGTAGGCGATTGACGCGGCGATCAGCGGCTCGACGATCCAGGCCGGCGGTCTCACCACATCCAGGACCGCGAGCCCGAGGGTGATGCTGTGCGCAACCGTGAACGCGGTGATGATCAGCAAGAGGGACCGGATCCGGCCGCCGCGCAGCATCAGCGCGAAGACGAAGAGAACATGGTCGAATCCCACCAGGATGTGCTCGATGCCCAGTTCGAAGAAGGCAAGAGCGTTGCCGCCAGCCGAGCCTGTGGCCGGTGTGCCTGGCGGTGAGGCACCAACGACAACGCGCGCCTCCCGGCGGTCAGGATCGAAAAGGATCTGCTCGCCGCCACCAGACCATTCGACATTGGCAAGCGTGTGATGGTCACGGCCAAGCGCGACAAAGAGCTCATCGCGCAGCACCAGCACGCCCACCGGCGCCGCGCAGGCGTAATGGATGACGATCACGATGCTGGACCGGTCGGGCGCGGGCGGCTGCACAGACGCGGGCAGTGCCGCGCAAGGATGACCATCGGCCGAGATCGTGATGTGGCGCGACACGATGCCGGCAAGCGCATCGTAGTCGGCTGCAAGCGGGGCGCGTTGCCCACCATCCGGAACCGCCAGGACAGTGCCCACGGCATCGAGGCCCAGCGTCAGGCTGTAGCGGACGGTCTGGCCCTCGACCGTGACCCTGGCGAAACCCGTCGTGCCGCCGGTATGCGCCTCAGCCCATCCACTCCATTGCAGGAGCAGAGCGAGTGCCAGGGCAGCAGACGCAAGGAAGCGCCATCCGCGCATCACCGGTGAAGGCTCCGGTTCAGGGCCTCTGTCCATTCCTCGCCGATGAACCGTGACATCAGGTAGACACGGGCGTCACCCTCGATCCGCATGTATTGAAGGAACCCATCGGGATTGTGCGCGCCGAACCGCGCGGTCAGGATCGGGGCCTTGTCTCCATCATAAAGCTTCGCCACGAGCCGCGGCGGCTCGAGCTCGAACGCGCCAACCTCGGCGCCCGCCAGTTCTTCGGAAGAGATCTCGTTCGCCGGCGCGGAGGCATGCATCATCTGGACCGCCGTACTGAGGCGCTTGCTGGCTTCGCTGCCGACGTCGTTGCCCTCCGACGTTGTCCAGCTCTTCTCGCCCGTGCGTACCACCACGATCCGCTCGGCGCCGCGACTGAGCTCGATCCCGCGGACCTGATCCGGCGCCACTCGCAGGACGCCTTTTGCCTCGAATGGTACGAGCTGGCGCTGCACCGGCTGGGTTCCGCTCACCACCATCGCGACGAGGAAACCCAGCGCAGCAGTCATCACGGCTGGTCCCACAAGCTTGCGCCACCTGATCATCGCCGGCGCCACCAGACTAGGCATCCGAGGGCAACGACCGAGAGCGGCAGCAACACGACAATGAGGCCGAAGACAAGGCGTGTCTGCTGGCCCGTCAAAAGTATGTGCGGCGGAACCGGGATGCGCGGCGTCACGGCAACACCGCGATCCTCGCGCGCGAGCCAGCGCACGGTGGACAGCAACAGGTCGCTGTTGGCCATGTACGGGAAGAACGAGTTGCTGGCGAAATCGCCATCACCGACGGCAACAACACGCAGGGGCCGGCTGCCGCCCTGGATCAAGCCCTCTACGAGAACGCCCAGGACGCGCGGTCCGGCCAGGGGAGGCGCTGCCGCAGTTTCCGTTCCGGCTGGAGGCTGGCCGGCGACTCGGCGGCCGGCCGGTTCGACCGGCCGGGCGTAGCTGTCGCGGCTGCTGGTCAGCAACGGCGCCACCTGCAAGCCTTCCGACGGCGTGACGATGCTCAAGGGGCGAACGCCGGGATAGAGTGTGAGCGATATCGATCGGGTGATCGGGTGGCGGTCGTAGCCGGTGACGGCCACCAGCTCCGGATCG
>Ga0187894_10002375_pt1 | contig 22578 bp, 17 predicted proteins | sample GBC1701081metaG_FD_136650 | JGI IMG/M metagenome (GOLD analysis project Ga0187894, IMG submission 136650) | White microbial mat communities from a lava cave in the Kipuka Kanohina Cave System on the Island of Hawaii, USA - GBC170108-1 metaG ... | reverse complement strand
TCCCGCACCTGATCGCCGACGTCGTGACGAATCCCAAGCGCGCGTCGGCCGCGCTGCAGGGCGTCGTGCTGAAGATGGAGGAGCGCTACCAGCAGATGGCGGCGCTCGGCGTGCGCAACATCGCGCAGTTCAACGCGCGCGTGGACGAGGCGAAGGCGGCTGGGCTCGCGACCTACCGGCTGCGCCCGAAGCCCGGCGAGGCCGAGGGCCGCGAGGTCGCGTACCAGCGCATCCCGTACATCGTGGTGGTGATCGACGAGCTCGCGGATCTGATGGTCGTCTCCGCGCGCGACGTCGAGGAATCGCTGCAGCGGCTCGCGCAGATGGCGCGCGCGTCGGGCATCCACCTCGTGCTCGCGACGCAGCGCCCGAGCGTCGACGTGCTGACCGGCATCATCAAGGCGAATTTTCCGGCGCGCATCTCGTTCCAAGTGTCATCGCGCACCGATTCGCGAACGATTCTCGATCAGGGCGGCGCCGATCAGCTGCTCGGACAGGGCGACATGCTTTTCCTTCCACCCGGCACCTCGAAGCTGCAGCGCCTGCACGGGCCCTACGTGAGCGAGCGCGAGGTGACGAAGCTCGTCGATCACCTGCGTCGCCAGGGGGCGCCGAAGTTCGATGAGGAGCTGCTGCGGATTCCCGAGCAGAGCGACGAGGACGGCGGGCTGCTCGACCCGGAGGAGGCGGACGAGCACTACGATCTGGCAGTGCGCATCGTCGCCGAAACGCGCAACGCGTCGATTTCCTATCTGCAGCGCCGGCTGAAGGTCGGCTACAACCGCGCGGCGCGCATGATCGAGCAGATGGAACGCGAGGGCGTCGTAGGGCCACAGATCGGCGTGAAGCCACGGGAAGTGTTCATCTCGCCGATCGGACAAGACGCCGATGCGTGACGCGCTGCGCGCGTTCGCTGTCGCGATCGGAATGACGGCAGCCGGCGCGAACGCCGCGGGCGGCGATCCGGTACCCGCGCCGGCACCGGCCGCGACGCAGGAAGCGGCGCCGGCTCCAGCAAGCGCCGGAGATTGCGCGGAAGCCGTCACCGCGCGCGTGCAGGCGCGCTACGACCGCATGCGCGACCTCGAGGCGCGCTTCGTACAGCGCAGCGTCAGCGCGCTTGCGCCGAGCGGCGAGCGGTCGAGCGGGCGCGTCGTGTTCGCGAAGCCCGGGCGCATGCGCTGGAGCTACGAGACGCCCGAGCCGAGCGAAGTCGTCAGCGACGGCCAGACGCTCTGGATCTACGACCCGGCAGCGCGCGAGGCACAGAAGTTCGCCGTAGGCGAACAGTTCATGTCGGGCGCGGCGTTTCAATTCTTGTTAGGGAGTGGCCGGATCGCCGACAGCTTCCGCGTGAGCGCGCAGCGCTGCGATGGCTCCCGTGTGCTGCTCACGCTGATTCCGAAGAGCGAGGCGACTTATCAGGCGCTCGAGCTCGAGGTGGACGCCGCGAGCGGCGAGGCGAGCGCGACAGCGATGGTGGACTTGTTCGGCAATCGCACCGAGGTCGAATTCAGCGAGCTGCGTTACGACCGCGCGCCGGCAACTTCGGTGTTTCAGTTCGTCCCGCCGGCAGATGTGCGCGTGCTCGCGCCTCAGCCTGCCTCGAATTGAGGCGTGCGGATTCCGACGCTCCGTCGAGATTCCGGCATTTCGTTCTCACGCATACGCAACATCGCATCTTGGAGCGGCACCCCGGCGGCAGCACGTCCGCAAGCGCGCCGGGCGCGTACAGAAGCAGTCATCAGGCCGCTCGGCGCCCGCGCCGACACGGACGAATGAATGCGCGGCCGTTGACACGGAAAATCCACATTCGTAGATTCGTCTGTTACCGAAAGTGTCGAAAAAACGGGGACTTGGCACGATCGTTCGCCTTCCGCCGAGAAAGTGAGAGTGGATTCGAAGCGGATGGCTCGGAACGGGCGTCTCGAGTTGCGGGTCGGCGAACGAAACGGGCGGCGATCACGAAGGTGAGCGGGAGGCGAGCGATGACCAGCGCTGTCAGCGAACGCGACGAGCGCGCTGGAAGCTTGGTCGGCGTCCCCAGGCACATGCTTTGCAGCTTCACGTGCGCGCCGAGCGCGTGCTGCGGGCGGCGTAGCCGGGAGAGGTCGCGATGAGCGAGTTCGACGATTCTGGACGCCGCGGGTTCTTGCGCCGCTTCGGCGCGAATCCTCCGGGCAGCGGTCGCGACGCGGACGCCGAGAGCGAACGCAGCATGTCGCGCTCGCTCCAAGAGGAGGCGGAAGACCTCCGCGAAGCGCTGCGCTTCTTCGGCGGCGACTCCGCCGAGTTCCGGCGCCGGTTGGACCGGATCCTGGCCGAGTACGAGTCGCAGCGCCGCCGCGCGACGCTCCTGCGCGATCAGCTCGGCGACGCCGAGCGCCAGAACGAAAAGCTGGTCGCGACGCTGCAGGAAGCGAAGCAGCAGATCGAGCTGCTGAAGGAAGAGGTCGACAAGCTGTGCGCGCCGCCGAACAGCTACGGCGTGTTCCTGCGCAGTAACAAGGACAGCACCGCGGAGATCATCGTCGATGGCAAGGCGATGCGCGTGAACGTGCATCCGAACGTCGATACGACGCATTTCGAAGAAGGCCAGCTGGTCGTCTTGAACGAGGCCTTCAACGTGGTCGAGGGCTCGGGCTTTACGCAGCGCGGAGAGATCTGCTCGATCGTCGAGATGCTCGGCGACGGCCGCGCCGTCGTGCTCGGCCACACCGACGACGAGCGCGTCGTGACGCTCGCCTCCCCGCTGCGGCGCGAGCGCCTCAAGGTCGGCGACAACGTGCTGATCGATCCGCGCACGCAGTACGCGTTCGAGAAGATGCCCAAGAGCGCAGTGGAAGAGGTCGCGCTCGAGGAAGTCCCGGACGTCACGTACGCGCAGATCGGCGGCCTCGGCGAGCAGGTGCAGATCCTGCGCGACGCGATCGAGCTGCCCTACCTGCACCCGGACGTGTTCGCGGAGCACAAGCTGCATCCGCCGAAGGGCATCCTGCTCTATGGACCGCCCGGCTGCGGCAAGACGCTGATCGCGAAGGCGGTCGCGAACTCGCTCGCCAAGCGCATCGGCGAGCGGACGGGACGCGAGACGACCGCGTACTTCCTGAACGTGAAGGGCCCAGAGCTCCTCAACAAATACGTCGGCGAGACGGAGCACAAGATCCGCGAGGTCTTCAAGCGCGCGCGCGAGAAGGCGAGCGAAGACGTCCCCGTGGTGATCTTCTTCGACGAGATGGATTCGCTGTTCCGCATGCGCGGTTCGGGCATCTCGTCGGACATGGAAGCGACGGTCGTCGCGCAGTTCCTGTCCGAGATCGACGGCGTCGAGTCGCTGAAGAACGTGATCGTGATCGGCGCCAGCAATCGGCAGGACCTGATCGATCCCGCCGTGCTGCGCCCCGGCCGCCTCGACCTGAAGGTGAAGGTGAACCGCCCGGACAAGCCGGCGGCATTCGAGATCTTCACGAAGTACATGACGGCCGACCTGCCGCTGCACGCTTCGATGCTGCAGCGCTACGGAGCCGATCCGGCGAAGGCCGTCGAGGCGATGCTGCGCGAGACGATCGAGAAGATGTACTCGACCGGCGACGAGAACAAGTTCCTCGAGGTCACCTACGCCAAGGGCGAGCGCGAGATCTTCTACTTCAAGGACTTCTCGAGCGGCGCGATGATCGAGAACATCGTCGCGCGCGCGAAGAAGATGGCGGTGAAGCGCTTGATCGATTCCAGCGAGCGCGGCATCAAGCTCGACGATCTGCACACGGCGGTGCGAGACGAGTTCAAGGAAAACGAGGACCTTCCCAACACGACCAACCCGGACGACTGGGCGCGCATCTCGGGCCGCAAGGGCGAGCGCATCATCAACGTGCGCACGCTGATCACGGGCATCAGCCGGAAGGAACGCTCCATCGAGAACGTCGACTCCGGGCAGTACCTCTAAGCAGCGGGCGCGCGCCCGTCACCCGGAGTCCGTGGAGCGCCGATGGCGATACCCAAGGTGATGGGCACCGAGATCGAGTTCGGGATCGCGGTCCAAAACGACCGCGATTTCGATCCGATCTCGAGCTGCGTGTTGCTGGTGAACGCGTATCGCGAAGATCGGCTCGCGGACATTCTCTGGGACTACGACCAAGAGAATCCGCTCGCCGACGCGCGCGGCTTCCAGGTGGACGGCGAGAAATACACGCCGAACCAGCAGGAGAACATCGCGCGCAACAAGACGCTCGAGAACGGCGCGCGCTATTACGTCGACCACGCGCATCCCGAGTACTCGTGCCCCGAGGTGACGAACCCGCGCGATCTCGTCGTCCATGAAAAGGCCGGCGAGCGCGTGATCGAGATTTCGCGGCGCGAGGCGACCCAGCTGCTGCCCGCAGGCACGCAGCTGCTCGTGCACAAGAACAACAGCGACCACAAAGGCAACAGCTACGGCTCGCACGAGAACTACCTGATGGACCGTCGCACGTCCTTCAAGCAGATCGTCGAGCATCTGATGCCGTTCTTCGTGACGCGCCAGATCTATGCCGGCGCGGGCAAGGTCGGCAGCGAGAACCGCGCACACCCGTGCCTCTATCAGCTCTCGCAGCGCGCGGACTTCTTCGAGGTCGAGGTCGCGCTCGACACGATGGTCAAGCGCCCGATCATCAACACGCGCGACGAGCCGCACGCCGACCGCGAGAAGTACCGGCGGCTGCACGTGATCGTCGGCGATTCGAACATGAGCGAGTACACGATCTGGCTGCGCCAGGGCGTGACCGCGATCGTGCTGTCGATGATCGAGGACGGCGCGATCGACCGCGATCTCGCGCTGCGCGATCCCGTGCGCGCGATCAAGGAGGTCTCGCACGACACGTCGCTACGGCGCACGCTCGAGCTCTCGTCGGGCAAGAAGCTCACGGCGATCCAGCTGCAGCGCGAATACCTCGAGCTCGCGCGCAAGTATCAGGCAACTCACGAGCTGCCGGACTGGGGCGCGGAGATGCTCGAGCATTGGCAAGCGACGCTCGACGCGCTCGAGCGCGATCCGCGCTCGCTGGCCGATCGCATCGACTGGGTGGCGAAGCAGGCGATGATCGAGGCGTTTCTCGAGCGCAAATCACTCGACTGGGAATCGCCGCAGGCGCAGATGCTCGACCTGCAATTCCACGACGTGCGACCCGAGAAGGGCCTCGCTTATCTCCTCGAACGCCAGGGCAAGCTGCGGCGCCTGGTCGGCGACGATGAGATCGTCCGTGCGATCACCGAGCCGCCGGAGGACACGCGCGCATACTTCCGAGGGCAGTGCCTCAAGCGCTACGGTGATGCGGTGTTCGGTGTGAACTGGGACTCGATCTCGTTCGGCATCGGCGACGAGCCGATCAAGCGCGTGATGATGGTGGAACCGCTCAAGGGCTCGAAGAAGCACGTGCAGGATCTGTTCGATCGTTCGCCGACGGCAGCCGACCTCGTGCGCAACCTGCGCACCTGAATCTCGAGGAGAACGCACATGATGCGCCGCAAGACGACGATCGCGAACGAAGCGGATGTGGCGAGCTTCGGCTTTGCGTGCGCCGCAGAGCAGCAGCAGAAGACGAAGCAAGGCGGCGGCGAAGGCGAGGGTACGAGCTCGTCCGGCGAGGGCGGCAAGAAGCTCGCCAAGAAGGGCGAGGCGCTCAAAGAAGAGATGGACTCGCTGATGGACGAGATCGACAACGTCCTCGAAGAGAACGCCGAAGAGTTCGTCAAGAACTACGTCCAGCGCGGCGGCGAGTAAGGCGAACCGCTCGCGCTCGTCGGGGGGGCGGGCGCAGGTGGTTCTCACGCGTCGGGAGGGGGCGTGCAGTTCTGGGACGGCTACAAAGGTTCGAGCTTTCTGGAGCTGCTCTCGCTCGACCATCCTCAGCTCAGGCCGAACCTGGGTGCAATGCTGACGCAAGTCGGCGGGGCGCCGGCGGTTCCGCACGGCACTACGTGTCTAGGGCTGCGCTTCGGCGGCGGCGCTCTGCTCGCGGCGGATCGACTCGCGACGATGGGTTATCAGGTTGCGAGCCGCGAGCTCGAGAAGCTCTGGATCACCGACAGTACCTCGGTGATGGCGATCGCCGGCGCGGCGGGTCCAGCAATCGAGATGGCGCGGCTGATCGCGATCCAGTTCGAGCACCGCGAGAAGATCGAGGGTGAGCCGCTCGAGCTCGAAGGCAAGGCGAACACGCTCTCGCAGCTGATCCGCCAGAACCTGCCCGCCGCGATGCAGGGCCTCGCCGTAGTGCCGCTGTTCGCGGGCTATGACGCGCGTCGCCGTACGGGCCGCGTCTGGAAGTACGAGATCACCGGTGGGCGCTACGAGGAGCGCGAGTTCGAGAGCGTCGGCTCCGGCTCGCTGTTCGCGCGCGAGTCGCTGAAGAAGAGCTTCAGCCCCGATTCCTCGCGTTCCGACGCGCTGCTGATGGCGATCGAGGCGCTGAAGGACGCGAGCGACGAAGACCGCGCTACCGGCGGCGTCGACATCGAGCGCGGAATCTATCCGCGGGTGAAGACCTGCACGGCGAGCGGCGTCGAGGAAGTCTCCGACGACGAGATCGCGCAGGCCTACCAGCGAGTGCTCGAACGTCGCCGCCGCCCGCGCGGCTGACGCAGCGAGGCGAAGCCGAGCGGAGATCGCACCAACCACAACGCAACGCCCGAACGCGGCTCGAGAAGCCGCAAGCCGTCCAGCGTCGGCGAAGCCGGCGCAGGCGGCGCGCAGCGAGGCGAAGCCGAGCGGAGATCGCAAGAGATGGCCTTCCCGTTCTACGTGAACCCCGAGCAGATGACCGCCGAGAAGGCGGAGTACGCGCGCAAGGGCATCGCGCGCGGCAAGTCGATCGTCACGCTCGAGTTCGAGGGCGGAGTTCTGATGGTCGCCGAGAACCCGCTCAAGCTGCAGAAGGTCGGTGAGATCTACGATCGCATCGCGTTCGCCGGCGTCGGCAAGTTCAGCGAGTTCGACCGCCTACGGAAGATGGGAATCCAGTGGGCCGACGTGGAGGGTTATCGCTTCAGCCGCGACGACGTGCGCGGCAAGGCGCTCGCGAACCTCTACTCGCAGGTGCTCGGCGAGGAGTTCACGCGCTCGATCAAGCCGTTCGAGGTGGAGATCGTCGTCGCCGAGGTGGGCGACGAGAATCTCGCGGGCCACGAGAAGAACGCGCTCTACAAGATCGGCTTCGACGGCACGATCCAGGATCAAGACGGCTTCATCGTGATCGGCGGCAGCGTCGACAACCTGCAGAGCCACATGGCGGCGCAGTACCGCGCTGGTCTCTCGCTCGGCGCGGCGCTGAAGCTCGGCCGCGACGCGCTGCATCGTGCCGAGAACGGGAACCCCGACCTCGCTGCCCGTCACCTCGAGGTCGCGCTGCTCGACCGCACGCGCCCGGGCCGCAAGTTCCGCAGACTCGCCGCGAGCGAAGTACAGCAGCTGCTCGCCTGATGGAGCGAGTGCGACCTCCCTGTCGAGCCCACGGCGGCCCCAGGGGGTTCGCTGGCACGGCGAGTGCATTGGCAAAGCGCTGCAAGTCGTGCGCGTGATGCGCCGATAAAGCGCGGGTACATTCGCCGAACTGGGGCGAGAGCGTGCAAAAGCGCATCTACGGCGTCGAAACCGAGTACGGAATCATCTTCACGCCCGAAGGGCGGAAGACGCTCCCAGTCGAGAAGGCGATCCGCTTCCTGTTCGAGAAGCTGATCACCACCGAGCACTTCCTCAACGTCTTCCTCGAGAACGGCGCGCGCTTCTACCAGGACACGGGCTGCCATCCCGAGTACGCGACGCCCGAATGCGCGTCGCCCCGGCAGCTGATCGTCTACGACAAGGCCGGCGAGCGGATTCTCGAGGATCTGCAGGACTACGCGGAGGAGAAGATCCGCGAGGAACGCATCGCCGGGAAGCTCTCGATCTTCAAGAACAACACCGACTTCGTCGGAAACAGCTACGGCTGCCACGAGAACTACCTGGTCGACCGCGACGTCGACTTCTACTACCTCGCCGAGCAGCTGATCCCGTTCCTGGTGACGCGCCAGATCTACGCCGGCGCGGGCAAGGTCTTCCAGACCCAGGAAGGCGTGCACTACTGCGTCAGCCAGCGCGCGCAGCACATCTATCAGAAGATCAGCGGCACCACGACCAACGACCGCTCGATCATCAACACGCGCGACGAGCCCCACGCGGACCGCGAGAAGTTCCGCCGGCTGCACGTGATCGTCGGCGACTCGAACATGTCGGAGTACACGAACTTCCTGAAGATCGGCGCCTGCGCCGTCGTGCTCCAGATGATCGAGGACAACTACATCAACAAGGACTTCACGCTGCGCAATCCGGTGAAGGCCATCAAGGACATCTCCTACGACACGACCTGCAAGCGCAAGCTGCGGCTCGACAACGGCCGCGAGTACTCGCCGATCGAGATCCAGCGCGAGTACTGCGAGATGGCGCAGAAGTACGTCGAGCAATACCCCGTCTCGGACGAGCTCAAAGAGTCGGTGCGCATGTGGCAGCACGTGCTCGACTGCCTCGACTCGGATCCCGACAAGCTCGACCGCCAGATCGACTGGGTGATCAAGCGCCGGCTGATCGAGAACTGGATCCAGGGGCACGACTCGCGCTGGAGCGACCCGCGCGTGTTCATGCTCGACCTGCAGTACCACGACCTGCGCATGACGCGCGGGCTCTATTACCTGCTCGAGCGCAAGGGCGCGGTCGACCGCATCTTGACCAACGAAGAGGTCGACAAGGCCAAGACCGAGCCGCCGCCGGACACCAGAGCCAAGATGCGCGGCGAGTTCATCAAGCTCGCCCGCCAGAACGGCATCCAGTACGACCTCGACTGGTCGAACATCCGCCTCGGCAACCTCTTGAACGTGCGCGTGATCTGCAACAACCCGTTCGAGACCGACACCGAGAAGGTCGCCGAGCTGGTGCGCACGATTCAGAAGACCAACTTGCGCAAGACCAGCTTGTCGAAGCTCGTGATTCAGAGCTAGGGCCGACCGCCCCTGAGCTGCTTCGCATCGCTTGCGTAGCCCCGGGTCGCCGCAACGAGGCGGTGCAGATCGAGCGCGGTCGCTCGCGGAATCGGCGCGTTCAGCCCGCGCGCGGGCGCAGGTGCCGGCCTCTCGTTCGTGGCGTCGAGACGCGGACCGCGGGCGTCGGCCACGCGCAACTCCTGGGCAAGAGGTAGGCATGGCGGGTTGCGCTCCGTCGCGCGCGGCTCGGCGGGAATAGCTCCAGCCACCGACGTTGGCGGCAGTGCGCACGCGGCCGCCGCGCCCGGCAGCGCGACCGCGCGGCGCACGCAGCCAGCCCTCAATTCCTCGCGCACTCCGCCGATACGGAAAGAGACCGGCGCGTCGCCGCGCCTCACTTCGAGAGGATTTCATGTTCGAATCGCTGATGGGGTGGCTCTCGAACGATCTCGCCATCGATCTCGGCACGGCGAACACGCTCGTGTACGCGAAGGGCAAGGGCCTCATCTGCAGCGAGCCGTCGGTGGTCGCGGTGACGACCGATCCGAGCGGCCGCGGAGACAAGGTGCTCGCCGTCGGACACGAGGCGAAGGAGATGCTCGGCCGCACGCCCGGCTCGATCCGCGCGGTGCGCCCGATCAAGGACGGCGTGATCGCGGACTTCGAGATCACCGAGGCGATGCTGCGTTACTTCATCGGCCGCGCCAATAACAAGCGGCGCATCGCGCGCCCGCGCATCGTGATCTGCGTGCCGCCGTGCATCACCAGCGTCGAGAAGCGCGCGGTGCGCGAGTCCGCGATGTCGGCGGGCGCACGCGAGGTGTTCCTGATCGAGGAGCCGATGGCGGCCGCGATCGGCGCCGGCCTCGATGTGACGGCGCCCACCGGCAACATGGTCGTCGACATCGGCGGCGGCACCACCGACGTCGCCGTGATCTCGCTCTCCGGCATCGTCACCTCGCGTTCGATCCGCTGCGGCGGCGACGCGATGGACGAGGCCGTGATCAACTACGTGAAACGCAAGTACAACATGCTGATCGGCGAGCGCACCGCCGAATCGGTGAAGATGGCGATCGGCACCGCGTCGCCGACCGCGAAGACCGAGACGATGGAGATCAAAGGCCGCGACCTGGTCGCCGGCATTCCGAAGGTGGTCGTCACCACCAGCGAGGAGATCCGCGAGGCGCTGCAGGAGCCGCTCGCGCAGGTCGTCGAGTGCGTGCACCTGACGCTCGAGCGCACGCCGCCGGAGCTCGCTGCCGACATCGTCGACCGCGGCATCATGCTGGTCGGCGGCGGCTCGATGCTGAAGGATCTCGACACCGTGCTGCGGCAGGAGACGAAGCTGCCGATCCTGCGCAGCGAGGATCCGTTCACCGCAGTCGTCTACGGCGCTGGCCGCGCGCTGGACAACCTCGACCTCTTGAAGGAAGTCGCCATTCCTTAGTTGGGCGCGGCTTCCTGGCGGGGAGCGCACTCGAGGATTGCGGCGGCGAGGTCGAGCTTTCCTTGTTTACTTCGCTCCGCCGGCGAGGAACGCCGGCTCCGCTGCGTGCTTCGCTTGCGTGGGTGGGTCCGGGTGAGGGGTGCTCGTGGGGGCTCGGGTGGCATTTCGTAGTTGGCCGCGGCTCCTTGGTGGGGAGCGCACCCGAGGGTTGCGGCGGCGAGGTCGAGCTTTCCTTGTTTACTTCGCTTCGCCGGCGAGGACGCCGGCTCCGCTGCGCGCTTCGCTTGCGTGGGTGGGCTCGGCGACGGAGCTCGTGGGGGCTCGGGTGGAGCGTTGGTTCGGATGTGTGCGGCTGAGTGCTGTCAGCGCTTTCGGCCGCGTAGCTGGAAGCGGTTTACGGCGTTGACGTGGTCGCGGTAGTTCGTCGTGAAGACGTGGGTGCCGTCGCCGCGGGAGACGAAGAAGAGGTAGTCGGCGGGGGCGGGGGAGACTGCGGCGCGCAGCGAGGCGACGCCGGGGTTTGCGATCGGGCCGGGGGGTAATCCCGCGATTCGGTAGGTGTTATACGCGTTGCGCTCGTCCTCGAGGTGGACGCGCTTCAGGTTGCCGTCGAAGTTCGCGATGCCGTAGATCACAGCGGGATCGGTCTCGAGCCGGATGCCTTTCGCGAGCCGGTTGTGGAAGACCGCGGAGATCAGCGGACGCTCCTCGGGCGCGCCGGTCTCCTTCTCGATCAGCGAGGCGAGAATCACGACCTCGCGCTGCGCGAGCCCACGCTTGCGCGCCAACGGCGCGATCTCGTTCCAGGCGCGCTCGAATTGCGCGAGCTGCGCCTCGATCACTTCGCGCGCGCCGGCGCCGCGCTCGAAGCGGTAGGTCTCGGGGAACAAGTAGCCCTCGAGCGTCGCGGCCGAGATCGCGTGCCGCTTCGCGAAGGCTGGATCGCGAGCCAGCGCCACGTACTGATCCGCGCTGCCGAAGCCAGCGTCGGCGACGCGCTGCGCGATCTCTTCGATGCGCAGCCCCTCCGGAATCGCGACCGCGTGCAGGCGCACGCGGCCTTCGACGAGCATCGCGAGCACGTCGCGCGCCGGGAGCCCGGGCCCGATCTCGTACTCGCCCGCGTGCAGCGAGCCGTCCTTCTTCTCGAGGCGCGCGAGCCACGCGAACGCTCGCGCATCGCGAATCGCGCCCTTGGCTTCGAGCTGCGCTGCGATCGCGCTGAACGGTGCGCCGCGCGGCACCTCGACGACGACTGCCGCGCTGCGCTCCGGAGCGCCGAGCGCGCGCGTCCACCAACGCTTCGCGAGCGCCGCAGCGCCGGCAAAGCCGAGCAGCAGTGTGCAGAGAGCGAGCGCGAGCACGCGCCCGCCGCTCGCGCGGGGCGCCTTCACGAGTGCGCCCTCGCCGCACGGCGCTCGAGAAAGGCGCGCAGCAGCAGCGTCGCCGCCAGCGAGTCGACTTCGCCGCGCGCGCGCTTCTTGCTCGTACGTCCCAGCTCGCGAAGCGAGCGTTCGGCCTCGAGGGAGGTCCAGCGCTCGTCGAGAGTTTCGACCAGCACGCTGGCCTGCTTCCCGAGCTCGTCTGCGAAGCGCTGCGCGGCCTCGGCCTCGGGCCCGCGCCTGCCGCTCATGTGGATCGGGAGACCGATCACGACGCATCCGACTCCGCGCTCCCGAATCAGCTCGCCGAGCGCCGCGATGTCGCGCGTTCGGCCACGGCTCTCGAGCGCGCCGGCCGGGAATGCGATGCGCTCCTCGGCGTCCGACACGGCGAGCCCGATCCGCTTCGCTCCCAGATCGAGCGCCAGCACCACCATCCGCTAGCGAGTGACTCGCGCGCCGCGCGCGACCGCCTCGGCGCGGCGATCGAGCGCGCGCTGAGCGGCCTTGCGCAGCGGCTCGTCGCGCGATTGGAGCGCCTCGGCGAGCAGCGCGACGGCTTGGTCGCCCGGCACCGTCGAGAGCGCGGACGCGGCAGCCACCTTGACGTCTTTGAGCCAGCGACCGGTGAGGCCCGCTTTGCGCCGCATCACCGAGCCGAAGATCACGTTCGCCTCGGGGCGCCCGACGCGTCCAAGCGCGCGCAGGATCTCCTTTGCGAGCTCCGCATCTTTGACTTCGAGCGCTCGCTCGAGCGCGTGGCCGAGCGGAGTCACCGCCCGCGCGTTCCCGGTGCCTCCGAGATGCTGCACCACCGAAACGATGATCGGACGCTCAGCACGCAGCCCGCGCGCGAGACCATTCACCGCGTCCTCTGTGCCGATGCGCACGAGCGCGCGCGCGGCCTCGTCGCGCAGCAGCGGGTCGGAGCCGACCGCGAGCTCCGTCAGGCGCGGCACCGCGCCGGGGTGCTGCATCATGCCCAATACGTGCACTGCTGCGCGCGCGGCTTCGCGGTCGCCGCGCTCGAGGCGCTGCATCAGCTCGGGCACCGCGCGGTCGCCGAGCGCGAGCAGCAGCGGGATCAGCCGCTCGCGCTGCACGACGTCGGGATACGCGGGCATGCGATCGAGCACGGCCGAGGCGACCTGCTCGCCAGCCAGCGCGAGGATCTGCGCCGCCCGTACCTGCTCGGTGCCGACGCCGCGCGCCGCGCGTTCGAGCAGGTCGCTGAGCGCCGGGCCCTGACACAACGAGCCCAGGAACGTGCGCGCGACTTCGGCGAAGCGCGCCTCCTTCGTCTCCGCATGATCCGCCAGCGTGTCGATCACGCGGAACAGCTCGGCGGCGTCGCGCGCGCGCTCGGCCTCGGTGATCGCGCGCCGAGTCAGCTCGAGGTAGCTGGTGAGGCTCGTGCAGTCGGCGAGGTCGCGCAGCAGCTGATCGAGCGCAGAGTCGTGCGCCTCGCGCTCGACAGGCAGCGTGTCGGAGTCGGGATCTGCCGGTGACGCCTCAGCGTTCGACCCATTGGCGGCCGCCAGCTCCGGTGCCGTCTGGACCTCGGGCTCCGTGGGCGGATCCGCCGCAACCGGGCTGAGCGCCTGTTGCGCGCCGCTGCCGTCGGGCGGCGCGGCGGTCTCGACCTCGACCCCGACCGGCACCAATGCGCGGAGCCGAAGCGCGAACTCGGCGCCACGCAGCACCGGGTCGGAGAGCACATGCACGAAGGCGGCGAGGGCGTCGCCGTCGAAGTCCGCGTCGAAACGCAGCATGCGCAGCTCGCGCCAGCGCAAGTTGGCGAGCAGATCGGCGAGCCGGGCATGCTGCAGAACGCCTCCGCCGCCGATCTCGCGGAAGCCCTCCGCGCTGATCTCGAGCGCGAGCGCGCCGTGTCGCGCGAAATCGGCACGCCACGCGCGCGCGCTGCGATCGAAGACAGCGCTCAGCTTCGCGTCGCCGAGGCTCAGCATCGCGCGCGCGCGGATCAAGCTCGCGAGCTCGAGCAGCAAAACCGCGAGCTCGGGGGCCGAGCGGCCCGTCTGCACGGGCGGCTCCGCCGCTGCGCGATCGCGCGCTGTGCGCTCCATCGTTCCCCCCACGACGCGACGCGCTCGCATTGTGACCGAGATTTCGCCGTGCGCTTGACGCATCGCCGCTCCGTCGGAGAAACTCGCGCGATCGGGTTCTCCCCCGCCCGGTCGCCCCGAACTCTCCTCCGCGGTCCTGAGCGGAGTACCCATCGAAACGCAGCTCGAAGCACGACCTTCGCGCGCGCGAAGGCTCGTGGCGATCGCATTCGCGACCGGCTTCGGCGTCGGCTTTGCGCCGCTCGCTCCCGGAACTTTCGGCGCGCTGCTCGCGCTGCCGATTTTCGTGTTACTTTCGCACTCGTTCTGGGCGCTGATTGGGGTGTTGGGAGTGCTGATGGCGATCGGCATGTGGGCTGCGGGCGAGGCGGAACGCACGTTCGGCCGCGGCGACGACGGCCGCATCGTGATCGACGAGATCGCCGGCCAACTGCTCGCTCTCACGCCCCTGTTCGTCCTGCCTGCGAACTCGCGCGTGGGTTTCCCCGAGCTTGTGACCGCATTCGTCGCATTCAGGCTGTTCGATATCGCCAAGCCGGGGCCGGTGCGCTGGGCCGAGCGGCGCTTCGAAGGAGGGCTTGGTGTGATGGCGGACGATGTGGTTGCAGGCGCACTCGCCGCGGTCGCCGTCGCAGCTCTCGTCGCTGCCGGAGCGTTCGCGTGAGCGCCGAGATTCTGACGATCGGTGACGAGCTATTGCGCGGCGAGATCGTCGACTCCAACAAGTCGTTCCTCTCCGAGAAGCTGCTCGGCATCGAGGTGGAGACGCGTTTCCACGCCTCGGTGAACGACGACCCCACCGACATGCGCGATGCGTTCCTGCGCGCTGCGGATCGCAGCCCGGTCGTGCTCGTCTCGGGCGGCCTCGGTCCGACGCGCGACGACCTCACGATCGAGGTGCTCGCCGAGACCTTCGGGCGCAAGCTCGTGCAGCACGAGCCCTCGCTCCAGCAGATCCAAGCGTTCTTCGCTCGCCTCGGGCGGCAGATGGCACCCAGCAACGCGAAGCAGGCGCTCGTGCCCGAGGGTGCGGAGGTACTGCCGAATCCGGTCGGCACAGCGCCGGGCTGCATGCTCGACGTCGGGCGCGCGGTGTTCTTCTGCATGCCCGGCGTGCCGCGCGAGCTGTATCGGATGATGGAAGAGCAGGTGCTGCCGCGCGTCGCAGCTCGGCTGGGCGGCGGTCGCGGCGTGATGCGCTCAGCGCTGCTGCGCACGTTCGGTCTTGGCGAGTCGAATCTCGAGGACACGCTGAAGGATGTCGGCCGTGAGCCGGGAGTGGTGCTCGGCTTTCGCACCGCGTTCCCTGACAACTTCCTTCGCCCGGTCGCGCGTGCGGCGACCTCGGCCGAGGCCGAGGCCAAGCTCGCGCGCACCTGCGCTGCGATCGAGCAGAAGCTCGGGCCGCTCGTTTACACGCGCGGCGAGGAGACGATGGAGCAAGTGGTCGGGCGCATGCTCGCGGAGCGCAGCCTCTCGCTGGCAACCGCCGAAAGCTGCACCGGCGGCCTGATCGGCACGCGCCTCACCGCGGTTCCCGGCTCTTCGCGGTACTACCGCGGCGGCGTGGTTGCCTACGCGAACGAAGCGAAGCGTGACTTGCTCGGCGTGCCGGAGGCCTTGCTGCGCGAGCACGGCGCCGTCTCCGAGCTGGTGGCGCGCGCGATGGCGGAAGGCGCGCGCGCGCGGCTCGGCGCCGATCTCGCGCTCGCGACGACGGGCATCTCGGGCCCCGACGGTGGAACGCCCGAGAAGCCGGTCGGGCTGGTCTGGATCGCGTACGCGTCGAAGGACGGCGTCGAAGCCGAACAGATGATCTTCCCGTTCGACCGTGAGCGGCACCGCACGATCACCGCGCAGACCGCGCTCGACTGGGTGCGGCGCGCGCTGCTCGGCTTGCCTCGCGTAGTGCCGCGCTATGTGCGGGGGAAGACCTGATGCTCGCTCGAGAACGCGAGGAGCTCGGGCCTTCGGCGCGCAAGCAGGGTCTCGCCGTGCGCGCGTTCTTTGCAGTCGCGCTCCAAGCGGAGCTGCGCGAGGGCGCCGCGGCCTGCGCACGCGATCTCGCGGCGCGTCCGGGTGGGGACGGTGTGCGCTGGGTTGCGCCGAGCTCCTATCACCTCACGCTGCGCTTCCTGGGCAATGTCGCCGGCAGCGCGATCGCGCGGCTCGCCGAGCGCGCGGAAGAAGCGCTCGCGGGCAGCGTGCCGTTCGCGCTCACGCTCGGGGCGCCACTCGCCTTTCCGACCTCGCGACGCGCGAAGGTGATCGCGCTTGCGGCGCAGCCCGCGAACGCGCTCGCGGAGCTGGCCGCGCGTATCGAGAAGGCCGCGGTCGAGCAGGGTCTCGCGCCCGAGGAGCGTGCCTTTCGCGCGCACCTGACGATCGGCCGCGTGCGCGCGCGGAAGTTCCCCGCGCTCGATGGGATTGCGCCGTCGGGCGTGCAGACCGTTCGCGACGTCGTGCTCTTTCGCAGCGACCTCACGCGCGACGGCGCGCAGTACTCGCCGCTCGCCACGCTGGCTCTCGGCGCGGCCACGGCGGCATCCGCTCACTCACCCTCTCAACAAGAAACGCAAGGAGCAATTCATGGCGAAGAGCGAAGTTCAGCAGCAGGCCGGTGACGCGAAACGCAAGGCGCTCGAGATGGCCGTGTCGTCGATCGAGAAGCAGTTCGGGAAGGGCTCGATCCTCACGCTGGGCGATGGCTCGGTGGACAAGGAGATCCCGAGCTTCTCGTCGGGCTCGGTCAGCATCGACGTCGCGCTGGGGATCGGCGGCTACCCGCGCGGGCGCGTGGTCGAGATCTATGGCCCGGAGTCGAGCGGCAAGACGACGCTCACGCTGCATGCGGTCGCGGAGGTTCAGAAGGCTGGCGGCGTCGCGGCGTTCATCGACGCCGAGCATGCGCTCGACGTGAACTACGCGCGCCGGCTCGGCGTGAAAGTCGAGGATCTGCTCGTCTCGCAGCCCGATACCGGCGAGCAGGCGCTCGAGATCGCCGACGTGCTGCTGCGCTCCGGCGCGATCGACCTGGTGGTGATCGACTCGGTCGCGGCGCTGGTGCCGCGCGCTGAGATCGAAGGCGAGATGGGCGATCAGCACATGGGTCTGCAGGCGCGGCTGATGAGCCAGGCGCTGCGCAAGATCACGGGCACCGTCGCGAAGTCGCAGGCCACCGTGATCTTCATCAACCAGATCCGCATGAAGATCGGCGTGATGTTCGGCAACCCGGAGACCACCACCGGCGGCAACGCGCTGAAGTTCTACTCGTCCGTGCGGCTCGACGTGCGCCGCATCGCCGCTCTGAAGGAAGGCGACGAGGTGATCGGCAACCGCACGCGCGTGAAGGTGGTGAAGAACAAGGTCGCGCCGCCGTTCCGGCAGGCCGAGTTCGACATCCTCTACAACGAGGGCGTCTCCTTCGAGGGCGACCTGCTCGACCTCGGCACCGAAGCCGGCATCGTCGAGAAGAGCGGCTCCTGGTTCTCGTACGGGGGCGAGCGGATCGGCCAGGGCCGCGAGGCGGCGCGGCGTTTCATCAAGGAAAACGCCGATGTGCGCGAACGGCTCGCCGAGGCGGTGTATGCCGCGAAGGGCATCAAGCGGGGCGTCCCGGTCGGGCGCGAGGCCAAGGAGTAGGCACCCGCTGCGAAATCTGTCCGGCGCGGGCATTGAGACCAAGCCGGACGCAGGCAAACGAGCGTCAGGATTCCGGCACCCCCCGGATTGGGCGGAGGCGGGCTCGCCGACCTTCGGCAGGCTCCCTCCGCCCCCTTTGGGCGCGCGCCGAGCTCCCCCCGGCCGTGTTTCGCGATGAATCCTGCTGCGTTGCTGGCGCCTGCTGCCTCAAGGCGACTCCTCTCTCAGCCGAAACGGGGCTGACGCCCGTGGTGCATGCGGAAGCAGTGAGAGGGGACGCCAGCGATGGCCCTGAATCTCGACGAGATCCTGAAGGTCGCCCTGAAGGGCGGCGCTTCGGACATCCACCTGAAGTCGGGCCTGCCGCCGATGTTTCGTGTGGACGGCGCGTTGGTGCCGCTGAAGAACGGCGAACGGCTGCTGCCCGAAGAGACCACCAAGATCGCGCAGTCGATCATGAACGACGTGCAGCGCGCGCGTTTCGACGAGAAGCGCGAGTGTGATCTCGCCTACGGAATCGCCGGCCTCGGGCGCTTCCGCGTAAACGTGTTCCAGCAGCGCGGCACGGCCGGCATCGTGTTCCGCGTGATCCCGTTCGGCGTGAAGACGATGGAGCAGCTTCATCTGCCGAAGGTGATCGAGAAGATCGCGATGGAGCAGCGCGGGCTGATCCTGGTGACGGGGACGACCGGCTCGGGCAAGTCGACCACGCTCGCGTCGATGATCGATCACATCAACACGAACCGAACCTGTCACATCATGACGATCGAGGATCCGATCGAGTTCCTGATCCGCGATCGCCGCTCGATCGTCAATCAGCGCGAGATCGGCGTCGACACGCAGACGTTCTCCAACGCACTGCGCGCTGCATTGCGCCAGGACCCGGACGTGATTCTGGTCGGCGAAATGCGCGATTTCGAGACGATCGAGACCGCGATCACCGCCGCCGAGACTGGCCACCTGGTGATGAGCACGCTGCATACGCTCGACGCCACCGAGACCATCAACCGCATCATCTCGGTGTTCCCGCCGTATCAGCAGAAGCAGGTGCGCCTCCAGCTCGCGTCGATCCTCAAGGCGGTGATCTCGCAGCGGCTCGTGCCGCGCGCCGACGGGAAGGGCCGCGTGCCGGCGCTCGAGGTGATGATCGCCTCGGCGCGCGTGCGCGAGTGCATCTCGGACAAGGACCGCACCAAGGAGATCCACGACTCGATCGCGAAGGGCTTCACCTCTTACGGCATGCAGACCTTCGATCAGTCGCTGATGGCGCACGTAAAGAGTGGACTGATCGCATACGAGGAAGCGCTGAAGCACGTCAGCAATCGCGACGATTTCGTGCTGCGCTTCAAGGGCATCGCATCCACCTCGGACGGCACTTGGGACGATTTCGAGGGAGACGGGCCGAAGGGTGAGAAGCCCGAGGGCGGCGGGAAGGGCGGCGCGGGCGGGCCGGATTTCGTCGAGAGGTTCTGACCTCGACCCGCGGCTTGGGCGCTTGTTACGGCGCTGCATCGAGGTGCACGCGCGAGTGCCAGCGCGCGCGGGCCGGCGGGGCTCGGTTGCACTCACCCGCGTGGCCGCGATGGGTTGTGCCGTGCGTTGGTTCGGGTTGTCCGCGGTGCCGTTGGCGTGCGCGCGGCCACGCCTGGGGTTCGCTCCGCGACCCCGCCGGCCCGCGCGCGCCGGCGCTCGCGGTCGGTGGTGTGCGCAGTGCTTCGCATCGATTCTTTCGGGGAGCGGTGACGCCTCGCGCGCCATTGAGGCGCGCGAGGCGTCACTTTCGGCTGGGATGGTTCGTCACCGGGAGGTTTTGAGTCGGTCGAACACGAAGCTCGCGGCTCGGAAGCTGCGAGCCCGGGTGGGGCACGCTGTTACCCTCGGCGCCTCTTTGGCAAGGGGATTTCGTGCCGACGCCGCGCTCTGCTCACGACATCCGCGAGACCTTCCTCGAGTTCTTCGAGTCGAAGGCGCACGCGCGCGTGCCGAGCGCCTCGCTGGTGCCGAGCGACGCGACGCTGCTGTTCACGAACGCAGGGATGGTGCCGTTCAAGCGCGTGTTCACCGGCGAGGAGACGCGCCCGTACAAGCGCGCGACCACCACGCAGAAGTGCATGCGTGTCTCGGGCAAGCACAACGACCTCGAGGAGGTCGGGCGCAGCCCGCGCCATCACACGTTCTTCGAGATGCTCGGGAACTTCTCGTTCGGCGATTACTTCAAGCGCGAGGCGATCGCGTTTGCCTGGGAGCTGATCACGCAGCGCTGGAAGATCGATCCCGCGCAGCTCGTGGTCTCCGTCTTTCACGAGGACGACGAGGCGGCCGAGATCTGGCAGCGCGAGATCGGCGTGCCGTCGCACAAGATCTACCGGCTCGGCGCGAGCGAGAACTTCTGGCAGATGGGGGAGACTGGGCCGTGCGGCCCGTGCAGCGAAATCCATCTCGATCGCGGGCCGGTGGCGGGCTTCGCGAACGACGATCCGTCGAGCAGCTCGGGGCGCTTCCTCGAGTTCTGGAACCTCGTGTTCATGCAGTTCAACCGCGACGCCAGCGGCGCGCTGACGCCGCTGCCGAAGCCGTCCGTCGACACCGGCGCCGGCCTCGAGCGCGTGACGCAGGTGCTCTCCGGCTTCCACAGCAACTACGAGACCGATCTGTTCACGCCGATCCTCGCGCGCGCGGAGGACCTATCGGGCGTCGCGCTCGGCCGCGATGCGGAGAAGGACGTCTCGCTGCGCGTCGTCGCGGACCACGCGCGCGCCTGCACCTTCCTGATCGGCGACGGCGTGCTGCCTGCGAACGAGGGTCGTGGCTACGTGCTGCGCCGCATCCTGCGGCGCGCCTCGCGTCACGGCGTCCTGTTAGGGCTCGATCGCCCGTTCTTGCACTCCGTCGCGGAGGTCGTGATCGACGAGATGTCGCGCGCGTTCCCGGAGCTCGCGGAACGGCGCGCATTCATCACGGACCGCGTGCGCCGCGAGGAGGAGCGCTTCCTCGCGACGCTGAAGAGCGGACTCGAGCTGCTCGAGGGCGAGATCGCGAACGTGAAGGCGAAGGGCGCAGCGACGCTGCCGGGCTCGGTGGTTTTCCGCCTCTACGACACGTTCGGGTTTCCAGTCGACCTCACGCAGGACGTGCTGAAGGCGCACGCGATGACGGTCGACGAAGCGGGCTTCGCGAGCGAGATGGAGACGCAGCGCGCGCGCTCGCGCGAGGCGTGGAAGGGCAGCGGCGACGCCGGCGTTGCGCAGATCTACGGCCGCATCGCACAGGATCTCGCGACCGAGTTCACCGGCTACGAGTCGACGACGGGCGAATCGCGCGTGCGCGCGCTGCTCGTCGAGGGTGCGCCGGTCGAGTCCGCGAGCGCGGGCGCGAAAGTCGAGATCGTCGTCGACGAGACGCCCTTCTACGCGGAGAGCGGCGGCCAGGTCGGCGACCGCGGCGTCATCGAATCCGATCGCGCGCGCGCGGAGATCGCCGACACGCAGCGGCCGAGCGGAGCGCTGGTCGTACACATTGGCCGCGTCGCGCGCGGAACGCTGCTCGTCGGCGACGCGGTGCGGCTCGCGGTCGACGCGGACGCGCGCTCCGCAACGGTCCGAAACCACTCCGGCACGCATCTGCTGCACGCAGCCTTGCGCGAGGTGCTGGGCCCGCAGGCGATGCAGAAGGGCTCGCTCGTCGCGCCGGATCGGCTGCGCTTCGACTTCACGCACGACGCGCCGCTCAGTGAGGAGCAGATCGAGCGCATCGAGGACCTCGTGAACACCTGGATCGAGGCGAACGATTCCGGGCGCGTTCGGCAGATGGGATACAAGGACGCGATCGCTGCGGGCGCGATGGCGCTGTTCGGCGAGAAGTACGGCGACGACGTGCGCGTCGTTTCGTTCGGCGGCGTCTCGACCGAGCTGTGCGGCGGCACGCACGCGCGCGCAACCGGCGACATCGGCTTGCTGAAGATCCTCGGCGAGTCGGGCATCGCGTCGGGAGTGCGCCGCATCGAGGCGCTCACGGGCCTCGGCGCGCTCGCGCATCTGCGCGCGCAGGAGAAGAAGCTGAAGCGCGTCAGCGAGCTGCTCAAAGTGCCCGCGGAGCAGGCGAGCGAGCGCATCGAGCGCTTGTTGGAAGAGCGCCGCGAGGCATTCAAGCAGATCGCGGATCTGAAGCGCGCTCACGTCACTGCCGACGGAGCGAGTTCTGGAAGGACCACTCAGATCAACGGCGTCAATGTCATGGTCCGCAAAGTCGAAGGCTTCGGCCCAAGTGAACTCCGGGCACTTGTCGATGATGGCCGCGGAATCGCGAAGTCCGGAGTCGTGCTGGTTGCTTCGGTCGACGATGGGCGGGTCTCGCTTGCGCTCGGCGTGACGCCCGACCTGAAGGACAAGCTGAAAGCCGGCGACCTGGTGCGCGAGATCTCCGCGATCGTCGGCGGGAAAGGCGGAGGTCGCCCCGACTTCGCGCAGGGCGGAGGCGCCGACGCGACGAAGCTCGACGCGGCGATCGAGCGCCTCTACGCACTGATCGGCGAGGCGCGCGCGTGAAGTCGCCGTACGTCGCGAGCCCGTTCGCGCCGCGGCGGCGCCAGACGCGCGTCGTGCGCGTCGGCGACGTCGAGATCGGCGGCGCGAACCCGATCCGTGTGCAGTCGATGACCACGACCGACACGCTGGACACGCGCGCGACCGCGGATCAGGCCGAGCGTCTCGCCGCAGCTGGCTGCGAGCTCGTGCGCATCACTGCGCCGAGCATTCGCGACGCCGAGAACCTCGCGCTGATCCAGGCGGAGCTGCGGCGGCGCGGCGTGCACGTGCCGCTGGTCGCGGACATCCACTTCACGCCGAACGCGGCGATGGAGGCCGCGCTGCACGTCGAGAAGGTGCGCGTCAACCCCGGCAACTACGCGGACAAGAAGCGCTTCGAGGCGCGCGAGTACGGCGACGCCGAGTACGCGGAAGAGGTCGCGCGCGTGCACGAGCGCTTCGCGCCACTCGTGCGGCGGCTGAAGCAGCACGGCCGAGCGCTTCGCATCGGC
>Ga0187894_10002374_pt1 | contig 22584 bp, 21 predicted proteins | sample GBC1701081metaG_FD_136650 | JGI IMG/M metagenome (GOLD analysis project Ga0187894, IMG submission 136650) | White microbial mat communities from a lava cave in the Kipuka Kanohina Cave System on the Island of Hawaii, USA - GBC170108-1 metaG ... | reverse complement strand
TAGCCGTTCTCCTCGACCAGCGTGAAGGGATCGCGCGTCCAGTCCTCGCGCTTGGCCTCGACCACGTCGATATGGGCCAGCAGCAGGATGGCCTTGGCCGCCGGATCGGATCCGCGCAGGATCGCGACCACGCCGCCTTCCTTGGGATGATCGGGCGCGGTGAACACCCAGACGTCGTCGGCCGGGTAGCCGGCCTGCGTCAGCCGGGTCGCCATGCGCTGCGCCGCCAGCGTGCAATCGCCGCCGGGATGGGCAGTGTTGGTTTCGACCAGCTCCTTGTAGGTCGCGCGGAAGACGACCTGGTCCGGCCGCGGCGGTGGCGTGGGATCGGCGCCGGCGTTGGATGGCAGCCCGATCGTGGCCGCGCCCAGCAGTGCGATTCCTATCACCCGTGACACGCTCATCGTGGAATCTCCCTCCAGTCGACGACGGAGTATAGACAGGAAAATCCCGCGGGCGATGCTCACGCCGCGTGCTCGCGGCGGATAACGTGTGTGCACACGTGTGTCGGCAGTTGGCGCATCCATCGTTGGCATGGCGCGCTCCCGGCAAAGACGCGCATCGTTTCAACTCTTGTGGTCGGCGTAGCCGGTGGGGAGCTCTGTGGTGCGCCGTCCGTCGATGCCACATCGCGGCATGCGATGGGTGGCCGCTTTTACGGCGCGGCCGTTGGCCGGCGCTGAGTAAGGTCGAGCGTCATCTCGACGCGGTCGAGGCCGGGGGCGAAGCCGTCGGTGACGATCGTTCCAGCGATGAAGCCAAAGTGCTCGAAGAAACCGCGGCTCTTCTGCGACGTCTCGATGGTGACCGTGACGAAGTCGGAATGGGTGGCGATCAGGTCGAGCCTGGCCGACAGCAGATGCGCGCCACGACTCGTGCGGTGCAGGCCGTGGCGCACCATGCCCCAGCACAGGATCGCCACGGCGGGATCACCGCGCGAGGCCAGGAACCCGCCGCATGCGACGACCTGCCCGTCGGCATCGTCCATGACGAAGTAGGAACCGTGCAGGGCATCGAGAAAGTCGGTGAAGTCCGTGCGCTCATGGGGCGCGAAGTAGGCTGGCACGTTGCTGTCGAAGACGGCCAGGCAGGCCGCGCGATCCTCGGGCCGATAGGGCCGCAGGCGATCGGGTGCCATGGGTCAGCGATGCCGCTCCAGGCCCGTCAGTGGGCCGTGTTCAGGACATGGGCCAGAACGGGATGCTCGATGCCCTTGAGCGTCAGCGTCCGTGTCGTGGTGCCGGCCACGAGATCCGGGGCCGCCGCTGCAGTCTCGGCCGAGACCAGGATCTCGCCGGCCGCCGCCTGCGATTCGAGCCGGGCCGTCATGTTGACGGCACCGCCGATGGCGGTGAATTCACTGCGGAAGGTCGAGAACTCGCCGATCTCGACCTGACCGGTGTGGACGCCGACACCGACACCGAGCCCATCGATCGCGAGCTTGTCGTGACGCGATGCCAAGTCGGTGAGTGCCACCGCGCAGTGCCGCTGAATGCCGATGGCCGCCGTCACCGCGGCGCTGGCGTGGTGCTCGATCTTGATGGGAAAGTTGAAGATCGCCATCAAGCCGTCGCCCATCTGCTTGTTGACGATGCCGTCGTTGTCCCAGATCGCCTGGGCGCACTGGCCGTGGAAGGCGCTGACGATCTCGCTCAGGACAACGGGGTCCATGCGCTCGGACAATGCGGTGTAGCCCCTGATGTCGGCGAACAGGATGGTGGCGGTGGCGGAGATGTGCCGCTGTTTCTTGACGAAGCGGAAGGAGCGCTCGCAGATCGTGCAGATGTTCGGGTTCATCTTGCTCTGGGTGACGCCGCAAACGCGAAACGGAAATGCCAACGGACCGCGGATCGGGATCGGCACGCGCATCTGATCCCAGCAACCGCGGCAGATGCGAGCGTGATCACGTGCGGTCGATGGCATCTGGCGTCCCGGCTTGATCGGCAATCTGGCGAGCCGGCATCCGCCTGATCGCCGTCTCATCGGGTCAGCTTGTCCCTTTCGATCACCTTTGGCAACGCCAAGTCATTGACCGGAGACGGCTCAAGTATTCGTCCGCGCCGCGGGGGATGATCACGCTACAGCAGTGGCGAAATCGAGTACTCTTGAGAATTGAGGTGCCGTTCCGATCGTATCCTTTTTGGCACGGCTATTTCTTGAGCGGAGACACACCTCGTGAATGGCGATCGCGAGCCCGGCGCAAGAGTCGAAGTCGGGCAATGACTGTGGACGGGGTCAAGGCTTGCCCGTCCCCAGATCGTCGGAATGCCCGGCCTTCACGCGGGACCACTGGACAATGGGACGTCCATCGGTGCGGTAGTAGTGGCCGCCTTTCCACCGTGGCCAGCCGGCCGGCGAGTCCTCCCAGGCCTCCTGCCGCCCGTAAGCCGTCAGGTCGAGCAACGCGTAGCTGTTGCCCACCATCTCGACGCCGCGCCCCGTCGTCCAGTAGGTCTCGAAGACCTGGGATCCTTCTCGCAGATAGCTGACGAGATGCATCATGCCGATCCGCCGTCCGACGAGGAGCGTGTCGAGCGAGTCCCGGGCTGAGTACCAGGGCATCTGCCAGCCCATGAAATCGCGGTACCGCGCGCTTTCCTCGTACGGGCCCTGGCTGAATGTCGCGTAGGTGACGTCGCGGGAATGCAGGAACGACAGCTCGCGGACTTGCGATGTGTAGAGAGTGCACCCCTCGCACTGATCCGCCGCCGACTGGCCCGTGTGCCACATGAAGTAATAGGCGAGCAGCATCCGCCGACCTTCAAACGCATCCAACAGGCTCACCGTGCCACGCTCACCGACGAGCGGCGTCCCGCCATCCACCGCGACCATGGGGAGTCGCCGACGGGCCGCGGCAATGGCGTCTTCTTCCCGGGTGTGAGCCTTCTCTCGAACCCGCAATGCGTCCAGTTCCGCTTGGAACGTGGCCCGGTCGACGATCGCAGGTACGTCTTTCATCGTCATCGTTCCGTCTCCATCAGTCAGCATGGTGGGACAATAGTCAGCGCCTTCCTCGGGAGTCGAATTGCTGGTGGGCGCTGCCTTCGGCTCACACTAGGTTTCCGATCACGCACCACGGGAGTGACAAGTATGGCGCGATTTCGTTGGCGCCTGTGCATCGGCGCTCCCGTCGCGCCTCCATTGGAGTAGCGCTTCAACCGGCACATTGTTCATCGCCATTTTTATGGTTCCTTACCGGGCAAGGCTGGCCCGTCCGAAGGCCGGAACGACAACGCAGTATGCAATCGCCTCGGCTGGCCGTTCCACCGGCGCGGTGGTAGTGCTGGACATGTCATGACGACGTTCAACGATCACGCGTCCCACCCGGCGATCGCCGATCTCGGTGCCGCGCCTCTTCTCGATGGCTTCCGTCTCCTCGACGTGACCGTCGGAGCGGATATCACCATCCGGGCGGCGGTCGGCGGCAACGGACCGCCGCTGCTGCTGCTGCACGGCCATCCGCAGACCCATGTGACATGGCGTAAGGTCGCGCCGGCATTGGCGCAGCGGTTCACGGTCGTTGCTGCCGATCTGCGCGGCTATGGCGACAGCAGCAAGCCGCCGGGCGGCGAGAACCACGCGGCCTACGCCAAGCGCAGCATGGCCCGCGACCAGGTCGTGCTGATGCAGGCGCTGGGGCATGCGCGTTTCGCCGTCGCCGGTCACGACCGTGGCGGCCGTGTCGCGCATCGCATGGCGCTCGATCATCCCGACGTCGTCACGCGCATCGCCGTCATGGACATCGTGCCGACGGCGACCATGTATGCGCGCACCGACAAGGAGCTCGCGACCCGCTATTTCTGGTGGTTCTTCCTCATCCAGCCGGCGCCGCTGCCGGAGCGCCTGATCGCGGCCGATCCCGAATTCTTCCTGCGCCGGCACATCGATGGCCAGCTGAAGACGGCAGGCGCCACCGAGCCCGAAGCCTTCGCCGAATACCTGCGGTGCTACAGCGACCCGGCGACGCGCCACGCGATCTGCGAGGACTATCGTGCCGCCGCGACGATCGACCTGGTCCACGACGCCGCGGATGCCGATGCCCGCGTCAGCGTACCGCTGCTCGCCATCTGGGGCGCGGAGGGCACGATCGACGCGTTGTTCGACGTTCTTGAAGCCTGGCGCGAGAAGGCGCTCCAGGTTGAAGGCGGCCCCTTCGATTGCGGCCATACGCCCCAGGAAGAGCGGCCACTGGAAACGATCGCCGTCCTGCGGGATTTCTTTTCAGCGTGAGGTCTGGATCCAGGCCTGGCGCGCGAGGCCGTACTCGACATCGCCGTGTTCGCTGCCGGGCAGCGGATCCGGCCAGTCCTTATGGACGGTGCGGACGTAGACCAGGCCTGCCTTCTCCATGACCCGGCGCGAGGCGTGGTTCACGGCCATCGTCGTGGCGATAATCCGGTCGAACCCGAGTTGTCCGAAGCCTGCGGCGATGAGTGCCGCAGCGCCTTCTGAGCCCAAGCCACGACCCCATGCTGTGCGATGGAGGCGATAGCCCAGTTCGGCCGTCCGTTCGTGTCCGCCCGCGCGCGCCTGCAGGGAAAACCATCCGATGAATGTGGCCGAGGGCTTCTCCGCGGCAGACCACACGCCCTCTTCGCCGCCGCGGGGCATCAGAAACGACTCCGTTCCATCGCCGCCGCCAAGTGGCGTCGGCGCACCGCCGTTGATGAAACGCATGACCTCCGGATCCTGCTCGAGGGCGAACAGGTCGTCGCGATCGGCCGCGGTGGCCGGCCGAAGAATCAGACGCGCTGTTTCCAGAAGTGCTGTCATGGGCCACCGGCGCGTTCGTATCGCTTCAGTCGCCCGCCGCGAGCCGCTTCAGCGCGGCGCGGAAATGGCGGGCGGCGGGACGCAGGGGCTCGTCGAGGCGGTGCGCGAGATAGGTCTCCGAGATCATCTGGCTGTGGCGGCCCAGCGCTGGTGTATTGACCCGCATGAGCCGGCCTTCCGCCAGGTCGCGGTCGACTTGCCACTGCGGCAGTCGCCCCCAGCCGACGCCGGCGAGAATCAGCGCATGCTTGGCGTCCTGGGTGGAGACGCGACAGGTCTGCGGCGACAGCACGCCGAAGTCGCGGCCGGCCGAGCGCGGCGTCGGATCGGCCAGCACGATCTGCAGATGATCGGCGAGGTCGGCGATGCCGATGCCACCATCGCCGAGCCGCGCCAGCGGGTGCGTGGCCGCCACCACCGCGACCTGTGCCACCGCCGACAAAGCTTCGAGCGTGATGCGGGGATCGCGGAAGTCCTCGCCGACCGTGACGGCCAGCACGCAGCGTTTGTCCACCAGCGCCTGGATCGGTCCGCCCATCGGCTCGATGGCGAGCCGCACCGTGACCGATGGATAGGCTGCCCGCATCGCGATGATCGCCTGGCCGACCTGGTGGATGGGATAGAGCGTGTCGATCACCAGCGACAGGTCGAGCTCGACGCCGTCACCCAGGCCGCGCGCCCGGGCGCGCATGGCGTCGACCCGCAGCAGCACATCGCGGGCGTTGGCCAGCAGTGCCTGGCCCGTCGGTGTCAGCGCCGGGCGATGCCCGGAACGGTCGAACAGCACGACACCCAGTTGCGCTTCCAGGTTGGCGATCGCGGCGCTGACCCCCGACTGCACACGCGACAGCTTGCTGGCGCCGGCGCGGAAGCTGCCGCTGTCGGCCACCGTCACGAAGGTCCGGATCTGATCCAGGGTCAGGCCATCCAGCATGATCAGGCTATGTGATCGACTTGATCGTAATTCTATCACTCCATTCGGCCAGCCGGGATCCCTATCTCCCCGTCGCGGCGGATCCGGTCGCGGATTGTCGTCCTCCCCAGCTTTGCTGGGGAGGTGCCCCGAAGGGGCGGAGGGGAGCTGACGAGGTCCCTGTAACTGAGATCACGTCGGCTCCCCCTCCGGCCTTCGGCCACCTCCCCCAACTTCGTTGGGGGAGAAATGAATGAGCAGTCCCAAACGGGCCTAAACGCAGATGTCGATAACACGCACCTCGACAACAACGACACGCTGGGCTGTCGTCGCCCTGGTCGTGGCTGCCGGCCTGGTGGCGGCGCTGCAGGTCGGCAAGGCGGCGATCGCGACGCCGATGCTGCAGGCCGATCTCGGGCTCGGCCTGGCGGCGATCGGCTGGCTGACGAGCATCTTCGCCGTGCTGGGCCTGGTCGGCGGCATCCCCGTGGGCGCCGCCGTTGCCAGCGTCGGCGTTCGCCGTGTGCTGATCGCGGGCCTGCTCGCCACCGCAGTGGCGGCGGCGGTCGGCGCCATGGCCACCGCCTATCCGCTGCTGCTGGCCACGCGGGTCGTGGAAGGCGCCGGCTTCCTGCTGATCAGCGTCGCGGCGCCGTCGCTTCTCGACGATACCGATGTCGTGGCGCCGCGGCATCGCGACCTCGCCTTCGCGTTCTGGAGCTGCTTCATGCCGGCGGGCATCGCGCTCGCGTTGCTGATCGGACCGTTGCTGGGCGGCTGGCACGCGATCTGGTGGACCAGCAGCGCCGTGACCGTGCTGGTCCTGCTGGGCGTGCTTGCTGCCGTGCCGGCGCGCGCTGGACGCCAGGCGTGGTCGTGGCACCGCTTGGCGGCCGACACGGGCACAATCCTGCGCGCCGGCAGTCCGCTGCTGCTGGCGGCGGCCTTCGGGCTCTACAGCCTGATGTTCTTCGCGCTGTTCAGCTTCCTGCCCGTGCTGCTGATGGCGCGCATGCAGGTCGACCACCAGACCGCCGGCATGCTCAGTGCGTTCGCCAGCGCGGTCAACATCCTGGGCAATCTTGCCGCGGGCATGGTGCTGGCGCGCGGCGGCAGCCGGCTGATGCTGCTTTCCGGCGCCAACGTCGTGATGGGCGCCGCGGGCCTGGTCATTTTCCTGGCGGTGCTGCCCGACACGCCGACATTCTTGCTGTGCCTGGTGTTCTCGGCGGTGGGCGGCCTGATCCCTGCGACCTTGCTGTCCTCGACGCCGATGGCGGCACCGGGCGCCAGCCTGACGCCTGTTGTCTTCGGCCTGGTCATGCAGGGCAACAACCTCGGCCAAGTCGTCGGTCCGGTCGCGGTGGGCAGCGTCATCGATGCGCAGGGCTGCGACGCGGCCGCGTTGATCGTGGCGGGCGCGGCCGTTCTCGCCGTGGTTGCCGCCGGCGCGCTCGCGCGCGTGCTGCGGCGGCCGGCATCGCCGTGACAAGGCCAGGCATGCGCCGCGTATGGCGAAACACGGCAGGAGCGAGCGTTATCGTCGCGACGCTCGCACCGTTGGCACCGCCGGTGGCCGCCCAGGTGTCGCTGCCGCCTATCAATCTCGGCGACACCAGCTTCCTGGATGGCGTCGCGGGCCCCGGCGGGCTGATCGAGGAAACGCTGTCGGTTGGATCGGCGCGGTCCTTCCGCGACGGGCGGGGACGCAAGGCGGCAGCGCCGCGGGATCTCACGGTCGTCAGCGCGCTCACGCACATCGCCTATCTCTCGCATCTGAAGGTGTTCGGCGCCTACTGGGGCGCCGAGATTGTGTTGCCCGTGGCGCGGGTCGCCCTCGATGTCGCGTCTGGCGTGCGCGGCCGCACGACGGGCACCGGCGATCTGTTCATCAGCCCGGTCCTCTTGCAATGGCCCGAGCAACAGCTGTTCGGCCGCCCGTTCTGGCAACGCCTCAACCTCGACGTCACCGTGCCGACGGGACGCTACAGCAACCGGCGCCTGGTGAATGCCGGCGGCAACGTGGTCCACGTCAACCCGCACTACGCCTTCACGTGGATGGCATCGGACACGTGGGACGTGAGCGGTCGATTGCACTACCTCTGGGTCTCGACCAACACCGATCCGCCCGACAGCCTGGGCGCGCGCTCGATCCAACCCGGCCAGGCGCTGCACGCCAACCTCTCGCTATCGCGCGAGGTCGTCGACGGCTTGCGGCTGGGACTGTCGGGCTACGTCCTGCAGCAGATCACGTCAGATTGGATCGACGGTGTCGCACAAAAGCGCTCGCGCGAGCGCGTCGTGGGTATCGGCCCCGCTGTGCAATGGCGCATCGACCGCACCACGCTCACCGCCAATGCCTATTGGGAAACCGCGGCCCGCGACAGGCCGGAACAAGTCCGCGTCCTGCTGCGGTTCGGTCGCACGTTTTAGGCCAGGGCGGTCGATCACACGCTGGGCGCGCGCCACGGGGCCTGCCCTGAGGTGGCGCGTCATGCGGCGGCCCGTGCCAGCACCGCGATGCTGGCCGGCACCGATCACCCGCCTTCAACGGAGGCGTAGCACCGATCGAAACGTCGCTGTTCGAGATCGGCGCCTTCGATCCAGAACGTGGCATTTCCTGCGTCGCCAAATCGCATCTCGATCCCGTAGTCCGTCGCCAGTCTGAGCAGGCAAACGGTGTCATCGTCCGCGCCGGGTGGGATGGATTGAATCATCGGCACGTGGCCGAGCATCTGATGATTGCGCGCTCGGATCCGCCACCAGCCCAAGTGGGCTTGAGACCATCTTCTCTCTTGGTCGAAGGGCAGGTGGAGATTCTCCAGAGCATCGTAGAAGTGCCGAGGGATGGCATCAGCCGCATCCGATCCACCGACACAAGCCACCGCTGCAGCCAGTCCGTCTGTTAGAAGACGCGGCCATGCCATTCGAAAGTGCGGGGGCAGTAACGGATCTGTCGTCAGTTGCAGAAGCCAACTGCGGAATTCTTCCTTCTCGCGTTCCGATGGTGCTTGGTGCAGGCCGATGGCGCTTGCCCTGTGAATCCAGCGTTTGGCGTGGATGGCGCCGCCGGGGAGCTCATCGAGCGCCACTCTGAAATAGCGTGCAATCAGCCTCGCGATACGATCGATCATGAGTCCGATCTGCGGGAACTCCAATCGTTCGAATTGATTGCTTCCCGGCAGCAGCAAGGGCTGATCGATTTCGGTCTCCCACGCGGGAGGGTCAGACCTGGTTGGCAATCCTGCGGCGGCGACCACCGAGCCGACCCGCAGCGCCTCGATCTTGGCTTGGTACAAGTCGTGGTCCTGAAAAGGAAGGTTGGGGTCGTGGCCAACGTCCGGCCAGGTGTCACAGGGTAAGGCGATCAGCGGCCAGGAATGATGGACCGACGGGCCTGCCTCTCCTGGAAGAAGCCACGCCGGCTCAAAGGGGTTGTCGGATGCTTCTGCATCCAGCAGGGGCAGCAGGTCGTCAGGTGCGGGTGTCGGGGGCAGGTGCCTTGGAACATCGGACTCATAGATCACGCTGATGCTCTCGCGTGGATTTTTCGCGCTCCAGATCTGCTCCTCGTCAAAGACAGCGAAGAAGAACAACATGCCCGCAGCGGGCAATCGCGGATCGACGTGAGGCAGCTCGGCGCAGTCTATTTGCGCCAGGAAGTGCATCGGAACGTCGCGCTCATATGACCGGCCACGCGGCCAGGCCACACGAGTCGGCAGGGTGGGTAGACCGCCCAGCCGACTGCGAACCTTGGGAGCCCCAACCGTTGGATAAGGCCTGGTCAGCAAGATGCCGGTCCGGCGTTGCGAGGCCAGAAATCGATCGATTCGTTCAGCTTCGATGAGGTCGGTAGGCATCATTGTCTTCGTTCCTGGCGACCGCCGTTAACGCCGGGTACCGGCGGCGGTTCGATCACACGCCGGTGGCGCGCCATCATCCCCAGGGATCCCGGCCATCGAGAAAGTCGATCCGGACGCTGCTGTCGACAACGATCACACCGTTCCTTGTCCTTTACGGCTCCGGGCGAGATTGCCGCGCCAGCGGTATTTCCCGAAGGCCGCATCGACTTCCGTCTGCTTCTTGGTCGCCTGTCCGGAAACTTTTTGAGCTTCCGCCATCAGTGTGTCGTCGATGTCAATATGGGTGCGCATTGGTGGTGTGTCGGCAATGTGGATTGATCATGGAGAGAATTCACTACCCTAGTCATCAATCATTTGCCGGCGCGTCAGCCCGTCTTCCACCAGACCAGGATCAGGGCAGCGGCGATGCAGATGAGCCACCACCAGACCATGAACCGGTCGAACGCAGTCCGCGGTGGCCGTTGCGGGGGAAGGGATACAGCCGGCGTTGCCGTGGCCTTGGCGCCTTCGGCCGCGTGGCGCGTCTCGGCGGCCGGCGCGAGCGCGGCAGGCAGATTACGCACCACCGACTCGCAGTCCCGGGCCATGTCAGCCGGCGTCAGAAGCTCTTCTTCGATCCAGCCCGCGGCGCCCCATCGGTCCGCGAGCGCCCATTGCACATGAGCGACCGCGATCGCGGAAGAGCGCCCGCGTGCTTCGAAGCCGAGCAGATGGTCGCCGAACGCGGTCAGGCGAAGCGGCAGGTCGTCGTCGTCGCTGCCGACCAATGAGCTCAGCGAGTCGATCCCGTAGTCGAAGCCGGTTTCCTGGCCATCCAGCTGGACGCTGACCCATCCGCCGGACCGGCGATCGAGCCGAAAATCGCTGGGAAACGACAGGTGCGCGCCATGGTCGGCGATCGCCCGGGACAGCGTTGCGGCATCGGGCAGGCGCGCCTTTTCAACGATCAGTGCGCTGTAGGCGCTCATGGTGCGTCCCTCGACACGGGCAAGGGCGGGGAACGGTGCGCAGGCTTCGTCTCTACCGAAGCGGCCGGGCCACCGTCCGAGCGCTACTTCGCCAGCTTGACCTGATCGAGCACCGCCTGAAAATCCTTGGCGCTGGTCTTCTTGGCGTAGATGAGGATCTGCGCCGGCGGGCTCTCCAGAGCGAGCGATGTGACCAGCACCTCCTGCGGCACGCCCATGAACTGCGACGTCCGGCGCACGACCACGTCCTTGCCGAGCAGTTTGCCCTTCTGCTCTTCGACCGACGCCATCGGGCCGCCGTCGCGCGCCACCACGGGCTTCCACACGATGACCGTCAACTGGGAGTCGCCGCGGGCAAAGGTCGCGCTGCATTCCTGCGTCTTCGTGCCGGGCGGGGCGTGAATGACGGACACGTCCCGGCACGCGGGCGGCGTCGGCGCGGCCCACTCGATGGGCAACGTCAGCATCAAGATGCCGACGATCCACGATGCCAATGCTTCCATGCCCGCCACTCCCCGGTTGGAGCCATGAAGGTCGCTGTCGAAGACGGCAAAACATGGGCGATGCCTCACTAATGATTTTTTGGGAGTTGCCATTTTGTTCTTGATCTTTAAAAGAGAATATAGTAAATGCTGACGTTGCATGCATTCCCGCCGCCGGGGCATGCCCTGAGGCCTGTCCTGAGGCCTGTCCTGAGGCCTGTCCTGAGGTCATCCGACGGATTATCCGAAGGGCTAACGGGCGTTGCGTGGGCCTCGCGTTAGGAGGCGCGGCCGCCGCCGGGCCGTTCAACGGGCGTTGCGCTAGTGCCGTCGTTAGGCACCGCTTCGCGCGAGCGAAGACGTCGATTTCTCAACACCGACAAGGGTGAGTCCATGAGCGCGCCCGATTTCGCGCAGCTGATGCATCCCGACTTCGGCCCGCCGTTGCAGTGGTGGCACTACACCGACACCTTCGCCGTCGCCGGCTTCATCAATCGCAACAAGACGCGCATCACCAAGCAGGCGATACGCAACGGTGCCCATTGCTACTGGCACGACCCGATGGGGCCGCTGCCGATCTATGGCGCCCAGCTGCTCGCCGAGCGACCCGATGCACCGGTGCTGGTGCTCGAGACCGAGCGTGCCGCCGACGCGGCGCGTGTGCTGTTTCCGAGCCATGTCTGCGTCACCTGGCCGGGCGGCAGTACCGCCGTCGACAAGGCCGACACCATGCCCTTCGCCGGCCGCGACGTCGTGCTGTGGCCGGACAACGACGGCGAGAGCTGGACGGCGATGAACCGCCTGCAGGTCCGCATGCGTGGCCTGCCGCGCACGCTGGTGCAGATCGCGATGCCGGCGACCTGGCCCGACAAATGGGACCTCACCTGGCCGCCGCCGGCCGGCGCCACGATCGAGACGCTGCAGCAGATGCTGCGCGCGGTGACGCCCTCTCCATACCTTCCCCCGCCTGCCTTCCAACCTCTCCCCACCGGGGAGAGGCCTGCCCTGAGTGCAGCCGAAGGGTCGACGCGTGCGCAGCGCGCGTTGGGTGAAGAGGCGTCGAAGCCGTACGCGATGCTCGATGACAAGCACCTCGCGCGTGCCGCAGCCCCCTCACCCGGCGCTGACGCGCCGACCTCACCCCGGTGGGGAGAGGTCACAAAACACGCCCTGAATGCTCAGGTGACAGTGGCACTGCCTATCGCCGCCGAACCTCCTGGGAGCGCGGGCGTCCCGCTCGCTCATGAGCAGGCCGGAGGCCCGCGGTCCCAGGACGAAGCCTGGCCAGAGCCGGACTTTTCCCTGCTGGATGGCCGGCACCGTGATCTGCCGACGTTCCCACCGGCGGTACTGCCGCGTTTCTGGCGCGACTGGTGCCATGACGCGTCACGCGGCATCGGCGTGCCGCTGGACGACGTTGCGCTGGCGCTGCTGACCACAGGCGCCGGACTCATCGGCGGCGCGCGGCGCATCAGCCCGGTGCCGATGTGGTCGGAGCCCTGCGTGCTGTGGACCGCCCTGGTGGGTGGCCCGGCGTCCGGCAAGACATCGGCGATGGATGCGGTATTGCGTCTCGTGCGCGCGCTGGACAATGAGCTTGCGGACACCAATGCGGCGCTGCACCGCCGTCATGTCACCGAACGGGAAACGGCGCGCGCCGAGGAAGGGTGGTGGCGCGACGGCCTGCGTGGTGCCGTGGCCAATCACCGCGAACCGCAGCAGATACCGGCGGCGGCGCAGGCGCCCCGGCCGTTCGCGCCGCGCCGGCTTGTCATCGAGACTCCGGCCGCCGATGTCGTGGCCGACGCGCTGCGCGGCAGCCCGCGCGGCACATTGCTGGTGCTCGATGATCTTGCCGCCTGGCGCGGGTGCGATGCGCGCCAGGCCCGGATCGATCGGCGGTGGTGGTCGGCCACCTCCTGGATCATGGAACGCAAAGGTGGTCGCGCGCGCATCGACATTCCCTGCGCCGCCGTCTCGGTGCTGGGCGCTATCGACGCGGATGCCATCACCACACGCGCGGGCGGTGCTGATGATGGCATCAGCCCCCGGCTGTTGTTCGCCTGGCCGTCGCCCCGTCCGGTGCAGTCGCTGTCGCGCACGGCAGAAGCGCTCTGCCCCGAGGCGCGAGCGGCATTGGGTCGGCTGCGCGATCTCGATGATCAGCCGCGTGTCGCCGCGTTGTCACCCGACGCGCTGGCTGACTTCGAGGACTTCCGGCGCCGGCACGAAGAGGCAGCCGACCGGCTCGACGACATCGAAGGCGCGTGGTGGGGCATGGGCATCGGCAACATTTTGCGCCTGGCTGGTGTCATCGCGTTCCTGGAGTGGGCGCCGCGCGCCGACGAGACGGCCGAGCCGGCGATCGTCCCGGCGCATGTGCTCCAGGCCGCCGCAGATCTGTGGCAGCAGTATCTGTGGCCCCACGCGCGGGCCGTGTTTCGATCCGCCGACGGCCATGGCGCGCAGCGCCTGAGTAGGGTGTTGCGGTGGCTGCGGCTGCAGGGTGCGGCCGAGGTCTCGCGCACGACGCTGCGCGAGGTGGCGCTCAGCCGAACCTGCGATGCCGCCGAGACCGCCTATATCGCCGAGACGCTGGCGCGCGGCGGCTGGCTGAAGCCGATCGAGACGGTATCGCAGCGCAAGGGACGCCCGCCGGTGCGATGGGCCGTACACCCCCACCTGCGCTGCGCGGCTGAGACCTCTGTCATCCCGAGCAAAGAGACGGATTTAGACGCAGCAGAACGCGTATGTGCCTCATTGCGCTCAGGAGTAGTGTCCTAATCTCGCTGTGGTAGCTCGCCGCCCTGCCAGCCCAAATTCCCGATCTTGATGAAATCGGTCAATGTACACTTAGAGCAGTGGAGCTTAAGGGCCAAAATGAAATCCCACTCCGACCGCGGCTCCTCATTAGCATACGTTGTGCCGCCCATACGCTCTTCGCGAACCTCATAGTTCATCACGCGCATTATGTGGCGTCCGTCACACCGTGGGCAGAAAAAATAGAAGTGGTCCGTGTCCGTGGTTCCAGTTAGTCGACCATTCTGCACCGCCTCCGATCCGTGATAGGGCCGCCCGTCGTTGAAAGGTTGTTTGGGCACCATAGGCATTTTGGTCGCCTCCTACCTAGAAGTTCGCGTCACCAGTGCCGGCGGCCATTGCCAGCGAGACCTGAATCTCGAAATAGACACGCATAAGTTGTATAGCACGAAGTGCAGCGCGATATCCATCTGTTCCTTGATGCTGTATGTAGTACCGTATACATACGGCGGAATGTCAATGAGGGTACATACAATGAACTTTCGAGACGCGACCGATAGGTTGTTTGACCAGATTGACCACGAGGAACTCGCTGCGCGCCTGAAGGTTTCCGTCGCGTCAATTCGGCAGGCGCGTCTAAAGCCAAACACCCAAGCTCACAGAGCGCCTCCAAGGGAGTGGGAAAAGGCTGTATTGGAACTGGCTGAGCAAAGGGCAGCCCACTACCGTAGATTGGCCAGCGAATTACGCAGAAGCGCTGCTGGAACAGGCCGCCTCCTCAAGGGGCGGCCAATAACGGATTAGAGAAATGGGAGGGGGAAATGGCACGAGGAAGGGTCGTTCGTACTTTGGAAGAGGCGGAAGAAGTGGCAGACCTAGAAACAGGCGAGTATGTGAGCTTCACTGCTAGTCTGCTAACTCAAGGAAAGCATCGATTTTACACTCTTTCGATGCCAAGCGACGTGTTGGCTGAGACATGCATTGTGGATCGCAGATCAGAGAGCCCGGAGGTCGGATTCCAGCGCTTTCTGGACAAGAAGCGAGCGTCAGAGATTGCAGATTACATTGACCGGGGCATGGGCACGATTCCGACATCAATAGTGCTGTCAGCCCAAGACGAAGCGTTCATGAAGTATTCAAGCTCTAAGCGGACGCTGCGCTTTCGGAAAGTGCCAGGTGCGTTCCTGATCTTGGACGGCCAACATCGAGTCTACGGCTTTCATCTTGCCCGCACACAAGTGCGAGTGCCAGTCGTGATCTATAACGCGCTATCACGCGCAGATGAATGCCGGCTCTTCATGGATATCAACACGAAACAAAGGCCGGTGCCTACCGAGCTACTCTTGGACATCAAGCAAATCGCGGAAACCGAGAGTGACGCTGAAGCTGCGCTACGCGACATCTTCGACCATTTTGCAAAAGACCCAGGAAGCCCACTGCTCGGTTTAATGAGCCCCGCTGAACGAAAGCGCGGCAAGATTTCCCGCGTGACCTTCAATGCCGCACTGAAACCCATATGGGAGGCGTTTGTCGGGAGTGACCCTGAGCGATCGTATGCCGTCCTCAGCGCCTATATCCACGCTTGCGTTGCCGGCCTGCGAGGCCGTCAGGCTGCGGATAAAATTACCAATCCAACTCTGTTTAGAGCGCTCATGCTGCTGTTCCCTCAGATAGCTGAACGTGTTTCCGATAGACATGGGCAGGAGTTTTCAACGTCAAATTTCGGCGAGATAGTGTTGCCGTTTCTCTCGCGAGTGAAGAAGGCAGACCTGAACAAGCCGGGGACGAGCTATATCTTGCTCTACGAGACCTTCCGAAAGTCGCTCCGATCCGGGTTCTCGATTGTTGGTGGGGCTGCTTGATGTCTCTGGTTGCCGATGCTCTGCAACCGCATTCAATTGCGGGCCTGATGTCGCTAGCGGGCAATACGGGAAGTGGTGGAATATCTGAGCTGCTAGTCAAATCGAGCGGTGGATTCGACCTCGACTTTGACGATGCAAGTCAAAGCTTCTCGCTCGATTTTCGGGATTCGCAGGCAATCGTGCCTGCAATTGGTGCGGACTGTTCACGGTTTGCCTCCGCAGCGTTTCAAAGCATCACGCCGATTGCATCTGAGATTGTCAACAAAGACTCGCTCGCATGGAGCATGATCAAGCTCTACTATTCTGCGTTTTATGCGGGCCATTCTCTGATCCGAATATTGGGTGAGAGCTGCTCATACTTGGACCATCGGCATGTCGCGCGGGTGATTGCGGTCGGCTCTGCAATTGGCAAGGTTCCGAAATTTCGCATTGACGGCGGTCTGTACCATTGCAAGAGCAACCGCTCGGCAACTGTTCTGAGCTTCGTGCGCGCGCGAGGATCGGTGGGCGGCGCTCATGAATCGTTCTGGGCGATTTTTCGGCAGTGCATTCGCGAGCTAACACAGGACGTTCTGCGCGGCCCATTGGTCAGTGCGGAAGCTGTAGCCGTATTCACGCAGCTCCAGGCTCTAGAGCAAATTCTCGCGGCATCTGGACCAGGCTCCCATGGAGCTCTAAGCGTGGTTCGCAACGACTTACAGTACAAGCACTCATTCGGTGTTTGGTTTCCAGTGAAAGTGCACAAGCGTGAACGGGAGCGTCTGGGACGCTTGGCCGCGCAGTGGCAGCGAGATCCGATGAGTGTCGATTTGACTGCAGCTCCTCATGATCCCCTAAGTCAGTTCACCATCGCATGTGCCTTCATCACGTCAGTTTGCAGGTGTTTACTCTGCCGGATTGTCGAACGTTCGGCGGTTGGTGCTAGATGCTTCGCCTGTTTCGGCCCCATCTCATTCTTGCGGACCGCTGGCCTAGCTACATGACTCTCAAGGTAGCCATTGAAGCCGGAGGGACGACGGCTACTTTCATCCAATCCGCATCGGTGCGAGATACATTCGAGGCTAAGCCAATCTGGGATGGCATCGCACCGATTTTCGCGACCTCGTCGGCCGCTCCAAAGAAGATTCCGACCCGCGTCGGTTCTTTGCCATCAGGTCGCCGCTCGACGCGCGGGCGGCTATCGTGGCAGAGAAACAGAGGATTTAAGCCCCCATCCTTGATGCAATCGAGATTTGAATTCATCGGCACAACTGGGAAACCTTTGTGTGTCGCTGATGACGACGCCATCTCCATGCGCGGTCTATCCGACACCTGGGGACCGGAGCGCGAATTGGGACACGATGCGCTCGGGATTGACAGTGTTCGTCGTGCCGACTTTCTAGGAACATCTAGTATTTTCTAGAAGATGAAGATCACCGGCACAAAGGGCTGGAATTCCAGCAGATCGGATTTTCTAGGAGTTAAAAGGCCAAAACTCACCTATCCCGCTGAGCCGGCCGGAAACGCCTGTGGTGCACCGGCGAGCCAGGCACGGCCATGGGCGTAGAGCGCCGCAACCACGTCGCCCTTCAGCTGCGGCAGGTCCTTCTTGATGGTGAAGCCCAGCTTGGTCTGCAGGTAGGCGAGGTGGCGATAGCCCTCTGGGAAACTTTCCAGCAGCGCCGCATCCAGGGTCAGCATGGCGCTCGGACTGACGGGATCCATGCGGTCCTTCTCGTAGATCGGCTGGCGGCGCACGATCGCCCAACGCCCGTTACGCTTGGCGAAGAAGTCGAAGAAGCGGCCGGTGCAGACGACATCGACCAGCACGCCGTCGACCAGGCCGCGCTGGCTGATGGTCATCTTGGTCTGCGCCGTAGCGCGGTGGTCGTCGAGGTCGACGCTGATGCCGCCCAGGAAATGCAGGATGCTGACGCCGCGCTCGAAGCCGGCCTGGCTCACGGCGATGAACTTCTCCGCCGGACCCTGGAACCAGGTCGCGGTCATCCAGCCGTCGTCATGCCACACCGTGCGGAATCGCTCCCAATCGCCGGCATCGCGCCAGATAGCCCAGTTCTGCACGACCTCGGCAATCGCCAGCCTCTCCAATGTTTCGTTCGGCACAATGGGCCTCCTTTCGTATCCTTCCCCGCAGGGCTACCGCATATGAGGCCTATCGTCATCCCTCGCCGCGCCGGGGGTGCGCACTGCGCCCGACGCGATATCCTGCGGTGGCGGAATGGTCTGCGCGCCGGCACCAACCTCATCCTGAGGAGCGGCCCGCAGGGCCGCGTCTCGAAGGATGGGCAGCACGCGCAGCGCGATGGCCCACCCTTCGAGACGCCGGCTGCGCCGGCTCCTCAGGGTGAGGCAGTGTCTCGAATCAAGGAGTCGCATGCACCCGGTCCACCATGACGATCCCGCGGCGCTGGCCGATGCCATCATCGCCGCCGTCGGCAAGACGATCGTGCTGGCGCTGCCACTGGGGCTGGGCAAGGCCAATCACGTGGTGAACGCGTTGTTTGCGCGCGCCATGGCCGACCCATCGATCACGTTGCACATCTTCACGGCGCTCACACTGGAGAAGCCGCGCGGTGGCAGCGACCTGGAAAAGCGCTTCATCGCGCCAGTGATCGAGCGGCTGTTCGGCGGCTATCCCGACCTCGCCTACGTGACGGGCCGCCGCGCCGGCACCTTGCCGCCCAACATCGTGGTCAACGAGTTCTTCATGCTGGCCGGGCGCTGGCTGTCGGCGCCCATGGCGCAGCAGGACTACATCTCGGCCAACTACACGCATGCGGCGCGCTACGTGCTGGAGCGCGGCGTCAACGTCGTGGCGCAGCTCGTGGCCAAGCGCACGGAGGGCGGCGAGACGCGCTACAGCCTGAGCTGCAATCCCGATCTCACGCTGGATTTGCTCGAGGCGCGCCGGGCCGGTCGTGCCGACTTCCTGCTGGTCGGGCAGACCAACGACGAGCTGCCGTTCATGTCCGGCGACGGCGATCTGCCGGCGCGGCACTTCAGCCACATGCTCGATGGCCCGGCGACGCAGTTCCCGCTGTTTGCGCCACCCAAGCCGGCGGTCAGTCCGACGGAGTATGCGATCGGCTTCCATGCCGCGCGCCTGATCCGCGACGGCGGTACCTTGCAGATCGGCATCGGCTCGGTGGGCGATGCGGTCTGCCAGGCGCTTGTTCTGCGCCAGCGCGAGAACGCGCTCTATCGCGATACCGTCACGCGCCTGTCGCCGGTGCCGCCTGAGCCGTTTGAGGCCGCACCCTTCACGACGGGCCTGTACGGCGCCACGGAGATGCTGGTCGACGGCTTCCTCGACCTGATGAAGCACGGCATCCTGACGCGCGAGGTCGACGGTGCCGTGGTGCATGCCGGCTTCTTTCTCGGCCCCAAGGCGTTCTATCAGGCGCTGCGCGACATGCGCGAAGAGGTGCGGGCACGCATCCGCATGACAGCCGTGGGGTTCGTCAACGAGTTGTTCGGCGACGAGGCCGGCAAGCGACGGGCCCGCGTCGAGGCGCGCTTCGTCAACAACGCCATGATGGCGACTTTGCTGGGCGCCGTCGTCTCCGATGGCCTGGAGGACGGGCGCGTCGTGAGCGGCGTCGGCGGCCAGTACAACTTCGTGGCCCAGGCCTTTGCGCTCGACGATGCGCGCTCGATCATCACGCTCAATGCCACACGCGAGGAAGGCGGCCGTACGCACTCCAACATCCGCTGGTCCTACGGCCACACGACCATCCCGCGTCATCTGCGCGACATCATCGTGACGGAATACGGCGTCGCCGATCTGCGCGGCAAGACCGACGCCGCGTGCGTGGCCGCCATGCTGCAGGTCACCGACTCGCGCTTTCAGGACGGACTGCTGCGCCAGGCCAAGGCGGCCGGCAAGATCGCCGCCGGCTACGAGATCCCGGCCGCGTTCCGCGACAATACGCCCGCACGTGTGGCGCGCGCCCTACAGCCGGCGCACGCGCAGGGCTTCGTTCCGGCGTTTCCCTTCGGGACGGACTTCACGGCGGTCGAACAGCGCCTGATCCCGGCCCTGCAGCGGCTGAAGGCAGCCTCGGTCAGCACGGTGTCATTGTGCCGGCTGTTCTGGCGCGGCCTCAACGCCGGCGCCCTATCGGAACCTGACGCCGCTTGCCTCGATCGCCTCGGCCTGCGCGATGCCAGCACGATCAAGGACCGCATCCAGCGCACCCTGGTCCGCGCCGCGTTGTTGCCGTGACCCCCTCATCCTGAGGAGCCGGCGCAGCCGGCGTCTCGAAGGATGGCTACAGTCTCGTTTGGTCGTTCCAACTATTTGTCGAAACGCCCGGTAGCCCACCCTTCGAGACGCTCGCTTCGCTCGCTCCTCAGGGTGAGGTCAGTGCCATATATATGACGACCCTGCCTCCCGTGGGCAGGCCAGGAACCGTCATCGCCTGCCGGGCGTTGTAGGACCGATAATGCGGGCTCCAGGACAGATAATGCGGGCTCCAGGACAGATAATGCGGGCTCCAGGACACCGGAACCGGAGGGTCATATGACACTGCGTACGCTGCTGGTCCATGCCGACATCGATGACCGTTTTACGCACCGCCTGTCGCTCGCCGTCGCCATCGCCCGCGCGCACAAGGCGCGGGTTCGGGTGCTGTACGCGCTGAAGGCGCCGCTATCGATCGGCCTCTACAGCGAGCCTATGGGGGCCCCTTCGCTCGAGCTGGTGCAGCAGGAGATCGATGCCGAGCGTGCGCGCGGCGAGGCGCTGCGCCAGGCGATCGAACAGACGATGCGCACCGAGCACCCCAACTGGGACTGGCGCAGTGCCAACGGACTGGTGGGCGAGGTCATCGCGACCACGGGCGCGACGGCCGACCTCATCGTCATGGGCCAGGAGCGCGACGCTGCCACCACGGCACCGGTGGCACAGGTCGTGCTCTCGTCAGGGCGTCCGGTCCTGTGCGTTCCCCACACCGGCAGTTTCGCCGACTGCGGCCGGCGCGTGCTGGTGGCGTGGCGCGGCACCCGCGAGTCGGCGCGCGCGCTGCATGATGCGCTGCCGATCCTGGAACGGGCCGATCACGTCACCCTGTTCGTGGCCGCCGATCCCGACAGCGGCGACATGAGCGCTGCCGATGCGGTCCAGAACCTGGCCGATCATGGCATCAAGGCCGAGCTGCGGCAGACCACGCTGGGCGACCTCGACGCCGGCGCCGCCATCCTCAATGCGGTGGCCGACAGCTCGGCCGATCTGCTGGTGATGGGCGCCTACGGTCACAGCCGCGTCCGCGAGTTCGTGTTCGGCGGCGCCACGCGCACAGTGCTGCGCTCGATGACCGTGCCGACGCTGATCTCGCACTGACACAACCGGAGTTGTCCCATGGCCAAGCCAGCAACCGTCACGCCGACCAAGGAGTTCGACCGTCCCGCCGACGTGCTGCGGGCCGCCCACCTGTCGCGCGATCAGAAGATCGCCGTGCTCAAGCAATGGGAGCTCGACGCCCGCCTGCTGCAGACGGCGTCGGAGGAAGGCATGAGCGGCGGCGAGCCGAACCTGCTCGACGAGGTCAAGAAAGCGCTCGCCACCCTCGACGCCGGCAAGACCGCCAGCCAAGGCCCGACCAAGACGGGGATGTAGTCTCCTCCCCCACGCAGTGGGGAGGTGGCCGAAGGCCGGAGGGGACCCGACGTGGTCTCAGTTACTAAGACCACGTCGGGTCCCCTCCGCCCCTTCGGGGCACCTCCCCACTGCGTGGGGAGGAACATCATTAAAAGAACTCGTCGAGCAGGCGGTAATAGGCCAGGCGATCGGCGTCCGCTTCGGACAGGCCGTAGTGGCGCAGGAACGGTTCGACCCACGGCGCGCCGAGGTTGTAGCGGATGCTCCAGCCGGCGAGCGCCAGATCCTGGTAGCGATCGGCAACACCCAGACGTCCGCAATCGACGAACCCGGTGAAGCGGCCATCGTCGGCGATCATGTTGGGCAGGCAGGCATCGCCGTGCGTCACCACCAGATCCTCGGTCTGTGGCCGGCGCGCCAGCAGCTCGGCGAACAGACTCGCCGCCGTGCGGCCCGACCGCTCGTCGTCGAAGTCCTGCTCGTCGACGGCGCCGGCGATCATGCAGGCCTGCGCCGCGGCGATGCGATGATCGAGCCGATGGTCGAACGGACAATCCCGCACGTCCAGGCCATGCAGCGCCCGCAGCGCCTGGGCAACCAAGAGGACGGAGGTCTGTGCCGGCAGATACGTAGAGGAGGCAAGGTCGTGGCCGGGCAGCGCGCTGATCAGGAGCCACTGCCGGTTCGCGTGGTCCTCGAAAGCCAGCACGCGCGGGCAGGCGATCCCGCGCGTCGCGAGCCAGCGCAGGCGCGCCGCCTCGCCGGCCAGCTCGCCCAGCGGACCAGCTGGCTCTGTCTTGACGAAGAGGATAGTGCCGTCAGGCGCCGTCAGCCGGAACACGGCGGCCGACGATCGTCCGATCGTCTGCTGCGACCACTGATGGTGCGCCAGTCGCTGCCGCCAAGCGGGCGGCAACTCATCCTGTGGAGGCATGATGTTCACGTTTTTCCTCCCCAGCTTCGCTGGGGAGGTGCCCCGAAGGGGCGGAGGGGACCCGTGGTGATCTTAGTTACGGAGACCACGTCGGGTCCCCCTCCGGCCTTCGGCCACCTCCCCCACTGCGTGGGGGAGAGATCAAGCTGCGACGGTGCTTTCCAGCACGCGGTCGGCCTGCTCGAGGTCGACCGAGACCAGGATCGACACGCCGCGCTCGGCCATGGTGACACCGTAGAGGCGGTGCATCTTGGCCATCGTCACCCGGTGGTGGGTGATGATCAGGAAGCGCGTGTCGGAGCGCTGCGAGATGTCGGCCACCAGGTCGCAGAAGCGCTCGACGTTGGCGTCATCCAGCGGCGCGTCGACCTCGTCCAGCACGCAGATCGGCGCCGGGTTGGTCATGAACACCGCGAACAGCAGCGACAGC
>Ga0187894_10002373_pt1 | contig 22589 bp, 21 predicted proteins | sample GBC1701081metaG_FD_136650 | JGI IMG/M metagenome (GOLD analysis project Ga0187894, IMG submission 136650) | White microbial mat communities from a lava cave in the Kipuka Kanohina Cave System on the Island of Hawaii, USA - GBC170108-1 metaG ... | reverse complement strand
AGGCTGGCGTTACACCTTGAACATTCAACCGGTAATTCCAGTCTCGCTTAGTCCGAAGTGGAACCTGATCTCGCGCACGATTGTTCCAATCATTCACCAGCACAACGTTGCCAACCTCGGCACTCAAAGCGGTCTGGGAGACATCACTCAAAGCTTCTTTTTGTCGCCCACTGACAGCAAGCGCTTTATCTGGGGTGCTGGTCCGGTGTTGCTGATTCCAACGGCGACCGATGAGCTGCTCGGAACTGAGAAGTTTGGTATTGGTCCAACCGTCCTCATCCTGAAGCAGAGGGAAGCGTGGACGTATGGCATTTTGGCGAACCATCTTTGGTCTGTTGCGGGAGATGATTCGCGCGCGAGTGTCAACTCTACTTTCCTGCAACCATTTCTCGCTTATAACACACGAGATGCGTGGACCTTCGGATTGAATACGGAGTCGAGCTACGACTGGACCGGTAATCACTGGTCGACACCAATCCACGTCACAGTTTCGAAACTCGTGCGGTTGGGCAAACAGCCGGTGAGCTTCGGTGGAGCTCTCCGTTGCTGGGCCACAAGTCCTGCAGGGGGGCCAGAGGGTTGCGGCATCCGAATTATCGTGACGCCGTTGTTTCCCAAGTGATGTCAGAGTGCGGTTGGAGAAATAAAATGCAGAACGCGCCAAGATTATTTTTCGCGGCCACAATCTTCTTCGTCACACTGATTGTTTTTGGCCCTGCCTTCAATGCCCAGCAGCCGGCGCCTTCGCCGTCCCCTGCCTCGAGTGTACCCACAGGCGACAAAGTAAAGAACCAAGCAGAGGCTACGACAAAACCAGCAGCCGCGCCCGCGCCGGAACCGGAGGATTTCTGGCACCAGGAAACGATGACTGGTGACTGGGGAGGCGCGCGTTCGCGTTGGAAAGAAAAGGGCATTGAGTTGGAATTCAAACTCCTGCAGTTTTACCAGGGCATTGCTTCCGGTGGGTTAGGCCCGGACAGCGAGTACAACGGCAAGTTTGAAATGACGTGGAAGTTTGACCTGGGAAAAGTTGCGGGCTGGAAGTTGTGGTCGTCACAGATCAAGACAGAGGTACGTTTCGGCGGTCCCTCATTGGGCCACACCGGGGCGCTTAATCCGGTCAACACGGCAGCCATCACTCCTGCCGAAGAAGGCGACGTGATCTCGATTACGGCGCTAAATTTCACGCGCGTGATCCCAATCGATTTAGCGAAGGGTGATCTCTACGCCATCACGTTTGGTCGCCTCAACACGCTCGATCTCATCGATGAAGATTTCTTCGCCGGGGGCGGCGATGAGCGGTTCATGAACATGGCGCAGATTGGTCCATTGACAGTCTTGCGCGAAGTGCCGCTGGTAACCAATGGGGCAGTGTTTGCTTATGTCAAAGGAGGAGAACCGCGCTTCACGCTGGCCGTGCTCGACCCAAACGATCAGTCGGTCGATCCTGGCTTGGAAGATTTGTTTGGAGACGGCGTCACGCTTTCGCCCGGAGTGAATTTCCCGGCCAGGTATGGCGGTAAGTCGGCTAAGCACTCGATCAGCTTCGCCGTAACCACCAAGAAGTACACTCCGTTCGAGGCCATCAGACAGGTCATCATACCGGGACCACCGCGCAATCCGGTCGAGCCGAAGAGAGGATCATGGTCACTCAGTTATGTTTTTCGTCAATACCTGGTTGAGAGAGGCAGACGAGATGGTTGGGGCTTTTTCGCACAGGCTGCAATCTCCAACAAGGACACCAGCCCGGTTACAAAATTCTTCAATGTCGGGCTTGGTGGCAACGGCTTAATCAAGAGCCGCAATCGCGACGAGTTTGGGATAGCGTATGCCTACACCGGGCTAAGCAGCGTGTTGAGGGACAACATCGATCTGTTAACCATCGGAAACCGCACTCTGCGCGCCGAGCACCAGGTGGAGATGTTCTACAACTTTCACATTACTCCATGGCTGAGATTAACAGCCGATCTGCAAATCCTCCGTCCGATACGTCAAATTGTTGATCACACTGTCGTGCCCGGCGGGCGACTGGAATTTATCTTTTGAATCCTGTGCATCCCGGGAGTTAATCATGTCAGCTTCGGATCCACTATCGTCATGGAATGAGGGCGAGGCCAAACAGTCGCTTATTGATTTCGCCACGCGCGTCTCGAGGTACGGCTGGATCATCGCTGATATGAAGAACGACTGGAAGTCGGTCTTCCCAGCCACAGCCCGATCGGCTCAGGCATGAACCACAGATTGCGCAGATTGAGGCGAGGTCATGAGAACGAAAGCAGCGCTAATTGTTTTGCTTCTTCTAATCTCGGCGCCGGCGCGCGCCGATCAAATAGTTTTGAAGAACGGCGATCGGGTTACCGGCCAGATCGTTAAATCAGACGGCGGCAAATTGATAATGAAGACAGAGCTACTGGGTGACGTGAGTGTTGACCTTGTGGCAGTCTCAAAGATAACTACGGACCAGCCTCTCTATGTCACCCTCGCCGATGGCCGCACCGTTTCGGGCTTGATGACCGCAGTAGACGGGAAGGCAGAATTGAGAGCAGTGGACTCTAAAGTGATTGCAATCGAACGTTCTTCGATTACTCTAATCAGGTCCGAAGCAGAGTACCTCGCGTATCAGGACTCACTCAATCCAGGTTGGCTCGAACGCTGGACCGGAGGCGCTGACATCGGGCTAGCGTTAACTTCCGGAAACTCCGACACGACCAACCTCGCCATCGGTCTGGCAATGACACGCGTCACCCCGCGCGACAAAACAAATATCTATGCTGCGTCAGTGTACAGCCGCGACAGCACAGACGGTGAGTCACGAACTGTAGCCAACACTATTCGCGGTGGTGTGCGCTACGACCGTGATATCAATCGCAGGTGGTTTGGTTACGGTTTCGTCGACCTCGAGCATAACGGCTTGCAAGATCTAACGCTTCGGCTCGTGCCTGGAGGTGGTCTTGGTTATCACGCCATCCGCAACGAGAGAACGCAATTGGATCTGCTTGGCGGATTGGCATGGAACCGCGAGTACTTCAAAGGAGACTTCAACGATCGCAGTTCGGCGGAGGCGCAGGCCGGCCAGACACTTTCGCACCGCTTTAACTCGCGCGTTTCGCTCAAGGAACAGTTGTTCATCTTTCCCAATCTTACGAACGGTGGCGAGTTCAGGATCAATTTCGATACTGCGCTCGTAACGGACATTACGCGGCGCATCGGGTGGCAAGTGACGCTGAGTGATCGCTACCTGTCAAATCCACCTCCCGGTTTCGAAAAGAACGATTTATTGTTGACTACGGGCCTGAAGATCAAACTCGGAGGACAGAAGTGAGAATCACTATTTGCTCGCCTACCATAGAACCCTGATCCAACTACGTGAAATGCCATTGATAAATACCAGATCAACATGATTTAGCTTTCCCGCATATCCCGGTATGTTCATTACCAAACTCGCAATTGAATAAACCTGGTCAGGGAGACAGATGATGAGTGCGTACGGAAATTTTTTACATCCGGCGGTGCACACGCACCCGGTGAGCAAAAGAACTCCATGGCAGGTCTTCTGCCTGTTACTCAAGCCGGCAGCTTACCTGTTTTCGAAGATCTTCATTTGCTGGCATCGAAAAGTGTCTCGGCCGTTCACCCGGGATGGCGAGACGTATCGCGTTTGTCTTCGTTGCGGCATGCGCCGTCACTTTGATCTGCAAGCGTGGCAGACCAGAGGAGGCTACTATTGCGAAAATCACACCCCTTTGCGCACGTCCGCGCCAACCCATTCCGACGACAACTTAAGGCGGCTCTGGCAAGTCGTTTAAGCAGACATGAAACGCGAGCAGTTCATCTTGAGTGTGGTATGCCTGACGATTTTCGCGATGCCTGGCTTTGCGCAAAAAGTATCAGTTAACTACGACACCGCCACCGATTTCTCCAGATATCAAAAGTATGCCTTTCTTGAGAGCAAAAATCCCTGCGGCTCGATTTATTGTCATGAGGCAATTCTGGACAACATCCAGTTGAAGCTTGCGATACGAGGTTTGTTACCGGCTTACCCTAATGAGAAAGCGGATCTCTTAATTGTTTATAACGCGGGAGTGAAGCAGACGGTCTCGATTCAAGGATATGACTATGAATACGGCGTTACTTTGCTTTCGAGTGCTAATGATTCGCGCGAGCCCGAGTTGATCGAGCACGCCGGAACACTTGTTATTGATCTTGTAGATGCAAGACAGAACCGGCTTATCTGGCGCGGTTTCGCTACCGACACACTGGTCCGGAATTCCGAAAGCGCCGTGAAGAGAATTGAAAGCGCGACGAAGAAAATGTTTGCGAAATATCCTCCCAAGCAGGCGCAAAGCGATCGACGTTCGGCTGGGGCCAGGATGCGTACAAACAGTCAGGAGTTACCAAAGTGAGATTCGCGGATAATGAATCGAAACCATGGCACTGCCAAACAGAGTCATGAGCAGTCGCAGCACCTACATCGTTGTTGCCACCTTCCTGTTATATGTTCTCATTACTGTTTTGACGACACGGTTTTCGTCAGCCGTATTTCCGGCACCAGCTGACTCGACGAGTGTGCTTCGCGAAGTTCGACGTGGCAATCGCATTCGCTTTGCTTGCTGATATTGAAGATTCCAGCCTGCCACTTGGCGCGATGACCGTAGTAGCCACGCACCTCGAGGACAAAACGAAACCGGAGAATCGACACAAACAGCTTGAGGAAATACTTGCATATATAAAGGACACGCCCCATCCCGTGATACTCGCCGGCGATATGAACACTTCGGGATCCGACCTCACACCGACGTCATTCCAACCTGGAACTAACGGGCAAGATCACGGTCAAGCTCAAGCTCGATTGGTTTTTTGTCAAGCCGGCTAAGCTCACCGATCCTCACGACACGGGTCAGTCTTACCTGTTTGCGCCAACTTTTGGTCGTACCTTAAAAGCTTTGAACTACAGTCTAAAAGACCGCATATCCGACCACAATCCTCTAATTGTGGATTTACTGTTATCCGAAGGCACATAGCCTGCGAGCAAGCTGAGGGGTTCGCGGAATCCAATGCGCAATTCCATTACCTGAGTCCTACCGAGCGCGGTGAATACAGATTGATTCCAAGCCTCTCCGTCACAAACGCAATTGCCTTTTGCGCCTTCACACTGTTTCCCGCTTTGTCGAGTGGCGGTGCGAAGCCCACAATCGCCCCCTTGCCGGGAATGACTGCAACGATTCCGCCGCCGACCCCACTCTTTGCCGGCAGACCAACATGCCAGGCCCAGCTACCAGAGCCGTCGTAGAGGCCTGCCATCGACATCGTCGCGAGAATGTGCGGAACATTTTCACGCTTGATTACCTGCTCGTTCGTTTTTGGGTTCACGCCGTGATTGGCGAGGGTTGCTCCCATCATGGCCAGTTGTTTGGCTGAAACACCAACCGAACACTGCCTGGTGTAAATATCAGTAGCCTCGAGCGGATCCGAGTACATTCGATCGTAACTCTTAAGCAGGACAGCAATTCCTTTGTTGTGATCGTTGGTGGCGGCTTCCGACTTATACACCTCATCTATAAGCGTGAGCTTTTCACCCGCAAACTTGCTATAGAAGGCAAGGATTTTGGTCCACCTTTCATCCGCGCTGGCGCCTGAAATAAGACTCGTGGTCGCCATGGCGCCTGCATTCACAAACGGATTTCCTGTATGCGTAGGCATGTCTTCGACTGCGTTCACCGAGTTGAAAGGGCGTCCAGTCGGTTCCGACCCGATCTTTGCGTAAAGCTGTTCAGGGCCGAATTCTTCCAGTGCCAGTGCAAGCGTGAACACTTTTGACACCGATTCGATTGCAAACGGATAGTCCACGTCACCCGCGGTAAAGACACGTCCATCCACAGTCATTATTGCGATTCCAAACAACTTCGGATCGACTTTGGAAAGATAAGGAATGTAGTCTGCGTTCTTACCTTCGCGGTTGTCTTTGAACTTTTGATAAGCATCGTTGATTGCACTCTGGAGATCCTCGGCGGTTGGGGCTACCGGACTCAGGCGGGTCGTGGTCTGACTAAGCGTGGCGTTCGACCACACACTAAACATCAAAGCCAGCGTCAGTGTGCAGACGATCCGGTTACTTTTTTGCATCGCTTTCTCCGTCGGTTGGCGGGACACGTGGATATTTGTTGATGTAGTAAGTCGCACTCAATTGGATTCGCGGTGCAACCCACTTAAAACCATTCTTTCGTTCCAGTGAGCCATAGATATATTCTGCGCCGAAAAGAAAACTGTCGGTGGGCTGGTAGATCAAATTACCTGTCGCGTAATTACTGATGTGATAGTTTGTGCCGGGATCGCCGGCTGTGTTGTTAATGCGCAGATAACCGTAGCTGACGGTTGAGCGGAGCAGCCTGGTCCAGTAGTGCTGATAACCTGTTTCAAATGATCCGGTCGGTGTTGCCACGACTCTGCCACTTGCTGACAATCCCACATCAGAACCCAAACCAAAATTGTCGTTGTAATAATTTGAAATTCCCTTGCCGATGATCGCCTGGAAGACAATGTTATCTTTCGTGTGTGAACCAAGCTGCCACGCTCCGGATAATGAGCCGCCGTATCCATTCACTTCAGCTTTAAGATTTGGATTGGGAGTGTTGGGTATGAGTCCGCCTACAGAGCGAGAGATGACAGCCGCGTGTATGTGGCCCAGATTATTCTCATAACGGTAAAAGCCAATCAGATCGGGGCGTTTGGAAATCCCGATCGGCGCTCCAAACTGAGTGCTAAATGGTACGTCCGTTCCCGATTTCTCAACTGAACCACCAATACTATGTCTCTTGTTAAGCGGATAGGTATAGCGAACCTGTGGCTGGCGCACTCCCATGCTTCCCGGTGGGCCTTCAAACTCTAGCGTGTCAGGAAAGGCATCCGGATCCCCAAACGCACTCCAGTATTGACCGACAAGCAAGTTTTTCCACTGAGCATAGAAGTGGCGTAACCGAAGTGAAGTTCGATCGTAGCTACCAAGAAAATCAAACTCGAGGTAAGCCTTGACATCCGAACCTCTGATTGAGGGTTGTCGAAATTCGAAATTGAACCGTGACGGGCGCATCGAGAGGGTGGAGTTTTTTGCATGCGGCTGCTCGGCGGATGGGAAACTCGATGGTACATAAGCACCGTAGTAACTTCCGGCATAGTTTAGATCGTAAAAAAGGTCTGTTTTGACAAAGCCGCCGAGACGCATCAGTGTTTGCGTGCCCGGCAATCTTATAAAACCACGGGGCTTCGGCGCTATCTCATCGTTGTTGATTCGCGCCACTGAAGTTTCGTTTTGTCCGGCGGTTTCGCGTCGTTGGGTCGCCTGGCCCGTGTGCCGTTTCGCTGTTGGACTTGGCGTTGAGGCAGCAGCAGTTTTTGCGGCCTGTTCGCTCCGCTCAATCGCTTCTATCTGCGCCTTGAGCTCCTGGGCCATCTGGTCCAGTTCCCGCATCTTTTCTTTGAGCTGCTGCAACTCTGCATTTTGCGCGAACACAGACGAGCCCGATAACAGATAAACGAAAACAGCGATTGCGATGGTGATTTGGACTCGCATGCAATGAACCTCCTGAAGCCTACGAAAGCAGCATCGCCATGTACCCATAGATCAGCACCACCACTGCGCTCAGCGCATATGGAACAGGATAACCAAATGCAGGGACACCGCTCTTTGTCTGATCCTGCAACGCTTTCATCGCTGTCGTGCTGCTCCGCGAACCTGCTACCGCGCCTGCCAATAACACCGGGTCCATCTTGAAAACATAAAGACCAATCAGCCACGAAACAAAAGGTGGCGCCATCGCACCAATCATTCCCACGACCACGACGAGAGCAACACTACGGCCGTTAGCCAACGCAGCAATTAAGGCAGGAGCGACATTGAGACCAAGACCTGCAACAAAGGTGTCGAGACCAATGTTCTCCAGAAAACTACGCGATGCTTCAGGTACGGGCCCGCCAAGGCTGGGGTTAAATGACCGCAGAGTGGCCACTGTGATTCCCGCAATGATCACTGCCGCGGGAGTGCCGAGACCAATCGGAATACCGGCGACAGGTACGGCGATTAGACCAACCAGGTATCCGATCGCTGCACCCAGGGAGAGTGTGACTATTTGTGTCGCATCAGTCGGGTGTACTCCGGTTCCCAGCGCTTCTATGGCTCGACGTACGCTTTCAGTTGGGCCAATGACGCGCAAGACATCATGCTTTTGCAGTTTTGTTCCCGGCAGCAGCGGCAACTCCACACCGAAGCGAAACACGGCGCGTACGCGAATACCATAAGCCGGTAGACTCTCATGCAGCTCTTCCAGCGTCTTATTAATAAAGGTAGGCTTCGTCAGGACGATTTCAGCCTGGTCGAGCTCGACCTGTCGTGCTTCTTCGTCGAAAACCTCTGGTCCAATGGTTTCAGTCTCAGCGATTAGCTTTTCTCGCTGGCCACCTATGGTCAAAAGGTCGCCCGCCTGAAGTGCCGGATTGTCTTTCAACTTGAGCGTTGAACCGTTGCGCGTTACGCGCAGCACAGGGGTGTCGAGTTGCTCAAACACGTAATGGGCGGGTTGGCCCACGAAGTTTTTGCTGGTGAGTTGAAATACGCGGATGGCTGCCGACTTTGAGCCGTTATTAAAGGCGGCGCTGGTGCCTGGCAAAGGTTTTCCTGACCCCCCGAAATTTTTTTCACTTTCCTTCGCGGTTTTTTCGGGATCGAAGCCAAACCACTGCAACAAATGAGTCATTAAGAGCACTATGCCAATAAGCGAAAAAACATAAGTCAAAGAGTAGCCGGCCGCGATGTTTGCAGTGACCTGTTCGGGCGTCATGCCGGCTGGCGGAGTGTACGCGCCAGAGTTCAAAGCCTGCGTCGCAACTCCCATTGCGGCAGTAACGTTGTAGCCACCTGAAATCATTCCCGGCGCGAAGCCTGGAGCAAGACCAACCAGCTTGCTTCCGCCAACAACCAGAACGAAGTTAAGCGTTGCGGTGATCAACGTGAGGACCACGAGATGGAGACCTTCCTGACGAAGCCCGGCGAGAAATTGCGGACCCACTCGCAACCCGACTGCATAGAGAAATAGAGTGAGCGAAATCGTCTGGACCAGATCCGGAATCGTAAAATGCAAACCCGTGGTCGCGGATACTATGCCGCTGAGAATGAGCGCCACTAACAATGTGGCCGCGGTTGTGTTGAGTGCAAACGAGCCGAATTTGACGCGCGCAAGCAGATGCCCGAAACCGAGGGAAAGAAACAGGGCGACGAACGGCTCCTTTACCAGTAGTTGAAAGAAGAAGCGAACGGGACCCTGCGCTTGTTCTCCTGTCGCTTCTGCGAAAACGGGTTGAGTTGCCAGCAAGAGGACAATAAGCGCAATAAGAAAATTAGATCGCTTGCCCACAGTCTCGCTCCTAGTGGTGGAAACTAATCCGGTGGTCTGTTGTTTGAGCGTTGGGGTGCTTCGCGAAGTAGTCGAGTGCACGCCTGATGTCGGCAACGAGCAAACTCGCCATGTCTCGGCTGACGCCGTGACGAACAAGTATCCTTTGCACTACGGTATCCTGTCGGTCTGCCGGCAACGGGTACGACGCAATCTGCCAACCTCTCATTCGCACACGGTCCGCCAGATCGTAAAGTGAAAAGCCTGAGCTCTCGGGCGCCTTCAGGGTGTATGCGATTGCCGGTATGCCTCCACGTCCGTCATAGACCAATTTGAAGGGACCTAAGCCGTCGATCTGTTGCGCAAGATACTGAGCGGTGTCCACACAACTCTGCTGGATGGCTCGATAACCTTCACGACCAAGTCGAAGGAAGTTGTAGTACTGGGCGACGATCTCACCTCCCGGCCGGCTGAAATTGAGGGCGAACGTGGGCACGTTTCCGCCGAGGTAGTCGACGCTGAAGATCAATTCCTCCGGCAGCGACTCAGTGTTTCGCCAGATGACCCAGCCAACCCCGAGCGGAGAAAGTCCAAACTTATGTCCGGAGGTATTGATCGACTTTACTCGCTTCAAGCGAAAATCCCATTCGAGATCCGGCTGAATGAATGGAGCGATGAACCCGCCACTCGCACCGTCCACGTGAATTGGGATGTCGATTCCTTTTTTCTCCTGAAGCCGGTCGAGTGCGGCCGCTATTTCTTTTACCGGTTCATAAGCGCCGGTATACGTGATGCCAAGCGTAGGAACGACGCCAATCGTATTCTCATCACAGTAGTCAGCCAGTTGATCCGGCTTCATGCCACTGGCATCCTGCCTCAATGGAATTTGTCGTAGTTCAACGTCGAAGTAACGTGCGAACTTCTCCCAGCAAACCTGGACTGGTCCAGATACCAGGTTGGGCTTGTCTACGGTTTTCCCGGCGGCCTGACGGCGCTTTCGCCAGGTCCATTTCAGGGCGAGGCCACCCAGCATTGCGGCCTCGCTTGACCCGGTGGTGGAACAACCAATAGTTGTCTCTGCGTGCGGTGAGTTCCACAGATCCGCGATGATGTGAACGCAGCGCGACTCGATTTCGGCTGTCTGCGGATATTCATCCTTGTCGATCATGTTCTTATCGACGCAGTCATTCATTATTTGTTTGACTTCGGGTTCAACCCACGTCGTGCAAAACGTGGCGAGATTCTGGCGTGAGTTACCATCGAGTATTAATTCGTCTCGCACGAGCGCGTATGCGATCGATGCCGGCACGCTGCCTTCAGGCATTTTGCGTTTGGGAAGCGAACGGGCTGACAGATCCGACGCGTAGACTTCGTTGGTCACGATTTGCTCATCATTTTGTGAGACGTTATGAAGTGCCATTAATTTGAAGTCCCAGGGATTTCCGAGTTCGCGGGAGACATTTACTTCTGAAACGGATAAACGACCTTCCAGTCCCGCTTCATATCGACCACAACCCACTTATGAGAGATGGCCTCATCGAGTGCCTTATTTAAATTGCCGATATGTGACTCCCTGTCGTAGGCCCACTCTCGCTCCGCATCAGTGTGGTGAACCAGGCCCATCAACTTCATGCGATTTCCGGCGGCAGTCCACTGGAGCATCTGTTGATCACCGTCCGAGTTTCCAAACGAAAAGATTGGACGACGGCCGATGAACTTCTGGATCGCAACGGGTTTCCCTGGTCCATCGTCGACAAATTCGATCTTTGGCTCGCGTTGGAGAAGGGGAACGCCGCTCGCACCCAACTGATATTTGGTGACGAAACTTGTACCAACAACCTGCTCTGGAGGAATCCCATAAATCTTTTCGGCAAAAGCTCGCATAAACTCCACCGATCCGCCTGAAACGATGAAGGTTTTGAATCCGTTCTGACGCAGGTAGGCAAGTAGCTCGAGCATCGGCTGGAACACGAGCTCGGTGTAAAACCGCTTGAAGCGCGGATGCCTGGCGGTTATCAACCAATTTAGAACCGTTTGCGTAAACTCCTCAGTGGTTATTCCGGTATGGGTGGTGATTATTATTTCGGCCAGGCCCTTTTCACCGGATGCCATGAGTGTTTTCGCGTCACCTTCGAGTACAGCTTTGAACGGCTGTTGGTCCTTCCACTCGGGGTGGCTCGGAGCGAGTGCTTTGACACGATCAATCGCAAATGCAAACTGAAAATAGATGGGTTGTTCGGACCAAAGTGTGCCGTCATTATCGAAGGTTGCAATGCGTTCAGGGATCGCAACAAAATCGGGTCCCTCCTCTTTCGTAACGCGATTTACGAAATCGATGATCGCGCGCTTGTTTGCCCCGTCGTTCCATGAGGGAAGCGGATCAGACTGCGCCTGTGCCGGCAGCGTTGCACACGCTGTGATTGCCAATACGAGCAGCGCACGCAGAAAACGACGATCCTGACCGGACGATTGCGTCATGTTGAGACCTGCTAGACACCCATTCGCACAATACGAGCAAGCCAACTTACCGCTCACATTCGGAAGTGAGTCCTGGCTGCCAGAAAATGATGGCTGACTTCGCCGAACACTAAGTTAAGTGCTGAACTGAAACAAGTCGGGTGAACTGTGTATTTCGCGCCGGTGACAGTCTGTATTTCAGGTTGCGAGACAGCCTGATAGATCTGAATAGTAGTTTTCAAAAGGCCTCACCGACACTGATTGTCACCGTGTGTCCGCTGCGACCTATTCCGTAATCGACACGGAAATTCACCGGGTTGACTTTAGTTATTCGGAAGCGCAGTCCTGCACCTGCGGCCGGAAGAAGTTTGTCGGAACGAAACTCACTCAATTCATGCGCGATGCCGCCCACCCCGCCGAATGCCGCCATCCCGAATCTCCAGAAGAGCTTTCTGCGATACTCAGCCTGTGCCGCAAACATTCGCCGATCCTGGTACTGTCCGGCAGCATAGCCACGCAGATCACTACTGGCGCCATACAAACAGAGATCGTAGATCGGGACGCGATCACCGTTGGCGGAACAGCCCATGATGCGATAAGCAAGGACCTGCTTATCGTCGATACGGACATACTTATTAAATGCTGCTGTGTATGTTTGATACGTGAACTTGCTGCCGATCCCCTTGCCAAAGAAGTTAGCGCCGACTTCAAAATCGTGTCCCCTGGTGGGATAGAAGCTGTTGTCCCGTGTGTCCCAGAGAAAGCGTGGTCCAATGGCAACAGTTTTTACTTGCAGCAGATCTCCTGGCGCCGAATCGATGATGTCGTTGGGAGGGTTACGCCCTTCGAGATTTAGTCGCGCCGAGAGATCGCGGATCTGAAAACGAGCTCCGACAAAGATCTTATTCGGATGGATCTTGCGAAAGCCCTGAATTATAAAGCCCTTGCCGCTGAAATTGAGTGGCGCCTCAACGCCACGATTACCCGCGAAGTGACCGACGCCAAAAAAGTCGACATTCAAATCGACCCTCCCGTATGCAGCTGCCACCCGGTATTGATCGTGTTTGAGGTGTAAGGCCCCACCTAATCCCGCAGCCCTGCTTCCATTGTTGGTCCTCATTCCCATTAGACCAACAACTGACGGCGGAGAGGTCGTATCGTTCTTGTCTACCTGGAAGATATAGCCCATGCCCAAAATAAATCCTGAACCAATTGCCGGACTGGAGATCGGAATGGGTGCAATTACGAACTCTCCTCTCTTCCGTTTCGACTTGGCTTTAGGATCAGGAGAAGGTGAAGGTGACGGAGAGGGCGCTCGCTGAGGCAGCGCCAAAGTTGAGTCTTTATCACTAGTGTGCTGACTGGAGATTGAAGGTTCTATCAACGTAGGCCTTTGCGCCACAGCCGTCTGCGATAACCACAGTGTTAGCGGTAACGCCAGTAGAGCGATGTGCACATAGGAACTTTTGGCTATTCGAATCCAAATGTAGTTTGTCTTCACTCCGCGTCCTATTGACCTACCATGCTCGTCCGAGATTTGCCCAGATATTCAAATGATTCTTCCGTCTCGCTACTCACTGTCCTCGGATTACGCTTGTCGCTTCCCTCCTTCACCTAAACGCTGCTGGCGGGTTTCACCACTGATCCGGCTTGCGGTGTTCTGATTTCTCTCGACGGGCGACCATCGCCGTCGTTCGATTTCTGCCACGAGCCATCCTGTTTCCGATACACATTGCCGTCATGACCGACGTAGATGTAACCACTGGGGCTATGGCCTGGCTTCGGGACTGAACTGATTTGTTGTGACCGGTTCGCACATCCACAACCACGCCACTTCTAAAGAAAACAGCGCCAATTATTCAGGGTCTGGAAAGCTACCAAACAACCAAAGGGTTTTGAAATACAGTGAATTACGGAGTCTTGGTGGGTAATTCTTGTAGCACCGTCATGGAGTAGGATCTGCTACCGAACTCTGTTAACGCCCCCTCGATTGGAAAAACCAGACTCTCACGCCGAACCCCGACGTTCTTTACTTCTTTCCATTTATCAACACTAAAGAAGTAGGACCAGTAGTGATGGAGATCCCGCCGGCGGACGATGGAGGCTCGATCACTGGAAGTGTCGACGATTGCTGGCAGACGGCTATCGAAGATGTCGGGCCGGCGGGTGTGGACAAAGGAAAGGGAGGCAAATATTTGATCCTGCCTCCGGGTCACACGGACAAGATCCCTGATGGCTATATCACCATGCAGTCGTCCACGTACCAGACCTACGGAGCACTTCGCTCGAACCCGGCGACGGGCAGCGACGCCGACGTAGCTAAAGCCGTCGCTTATGGCAAGCGGGTGAAGGTCTATCCGTTGTCACAAGCAGAAAATCCGCCGGAGACCGTTTATGTCGATGCGGTCGACGTTGTTTACGACAATACGATCCCTTACGACCTAAGCTTCTACGAATCGCTTGCCCGCATGGTCGATTACGAACCATGGCTGGAAAGGGACAAGGCGATGATCGATCCGCTAAAAACTCTCGGGATCGAAAAAGGCAAACCCTTCAAGCCTGATGCAAAGACGAAGGCGCTCCTCGAAGCGGCGATAACCCAAGCACATGATTATCTCGATTCACGTTACGAGACTTTCTTTGAACCTCCGTTTGACCAGAGTGCGCGCTGGGCGCTACCGGGTTCGAAAGAGCTGATCGAGTGTATTCAGTCTAACTACGCGCAGCCCGATTCATATCCCACGGACGCCCGGGGTATTACCTACAGCTACGCCTTTTTCAGCGCCAAGCATCTGGGCGAAGGCCAGTTCTACGTGATGACCATCAAGGACAAGGACGGCAACGGCTTCGAGGGCGCTAATACCTATAGTCTGCACGTGCCGCCGAATGCGCCGGTCAGGTTGTATTGGTCGGCCACAGTTTACGACCGCGCAACACATGCGCTCATTCGTGATCTTAAATGGTCCAGCCCTTCCGCATACCGACCGTCCCGGATTGGAACTATATGGTTCGCCTCTACCGCCCGCGAAAAGAGACCCTCGACGGAACGTGGAAATTCCCCGAGGCACAGATCATACAACGATGACATAAAAGAACGTGTCCTATAGGGATGCGTTATCTGAGCTAATCGCGACTGGCTAACTAGTACAAGTATCTCGCGATGTCCCCGTTTAACGACAAAGGGATAGTTTTTGCGAAAGACTTCGTCTCTGTAATCGGCTCCTGGTCATTAGACGCGCGATCACTTGTCCTTAGTGCCGCTCCACTTTGCCCGCTCCGTCACGTTCTCCCCCGGATCGTTACCCTCTCGCGGCCTTCTTCTTGACGGCAGCACCCCCTGCTTTCGGCTGGCCGGTGGCCGCGCCGAGCTTGAAATGGACTTGCTCGATCTTGCCAGTGAAGACGAAGGGCAGGTCGTAGGTGAAATCGACCGGCGATCCTATGTCCATGCCGATGTCCAGACCTTCTCCGAGGGAGAACTGGGCCGGCACAGTGCGTTCCAGGCGTCCCTTGGCCATGGTCTTGCCGTTCGCCTTTATCGTGATCGTGCCGCCCTTGCCGATCCCGCCGCCGTCATACTTAAAGTCGACGACGAGTTTCGTCTTGCCTGGGGGCAGCGCCTCGGTCGCGGCGAACGTCGGGCGTTCCTGCGAAAGGAAGTTGTAGACAAAGGTCGGTTTGCCGTCTCGCAGGTACAGGCCGTAGCCGCCTTCGAGGCCGCCGTGGGTAACGATCATTCCCTCGGCCTTGCCATTCGGGACTGTGATGTCCGCGGTGATCGTCCATGACTTATTAAGCATCGGCGGCGACGCTGCGTCCGGAACCGCGATCGTGCCGGGGTAGTAGGTGATCTCGTCGCGGCCACGCACGAGGCTCGGCCGGCCCATGAGTTCGGAGTTGAATCGCTCCGTAGCGCGCCAGTCCAGCGGAAGGACATTGTACTTTGCCGCTTCCACCCACCACAGATCCTGAAGCTGGCGCAGCTTCTCCGGGAATTTGGCGGCGAGATCGTTGGCCTGGGAGAAGTCCTCCTCGATGTTGTAGAGCTCCCAGACCGCCTTGTCCGGATCCCATTCCTGGCGGTTGGGGTCCCAGGGCACGAACGCGGGTGCTGAGGCCATCCATCCATCGTGGTAGAGGCCGCGGTTGCAGCCCAGTTCGAAATACTGCGTCTTGCGCGTCTCGGGTGCTTTGGTGTCCGCGAGGGCGGCGGCGAAGCTGACTCCCTCGATCGGCTTCTGCTCGATGCCGTTCAGTTCGCGAGGTGCGGTGATACCGCACAGTTCGTACAGCGTCGGCACCAGATCGATCGTGTGGATGAACTGGTTCCGCAGTCCGCCCTTGTCCTTGATCTGCGCGGGCCAAGAGATGATCATCGGGTTGCGCGTGCCGCCGAAGTGCGATGCGACCTGCTTGGTCCACTGGAAGGGCGTGTTCATCGCGTGCGCCCAGGCCGACGGGAAGTGGTTGAAGTGCTTCGGGCCGCCGAGTTCGTCGATGACCTTGATGTTGTCTTCCCACTTCTCGAAGATGCCGTTGAAGAACAGGTTCTCGCACAGCGACCCTTCGAGTCCGCCCTCGGCGCTGGCACCGTTGTCGCCCGCGATGTAAATGTAGATCGTGTTCTCCCCGCCCGGTAGTGCCTTGCACGCGTCGATCACCCGTCCCAGTTCCTGGTCGCAGTGGGCGGCGTAGCCCGCGAACACCTCCATCATCCGCGCGTAGAGTCGCTTCTGGTCGGCGTTGAGGGAATCCCACGCGGGCAGTCCCTTGGACCGTTCAGTGAGTTTCGTGTCCTTCGGCAGCACGCCGAGCTTCTTCTGCCGCGCAAGCGTCATCTCCCGGTACTTGTCCCAACCATCGTCGAACTGCCCCTTGAACTTGTCGGCCCACTCACTCCAGATGTGGTGCGGGGCATGGGTGGCCCCGGTGGCGACGTAGAGGAAGTAGGGTCGCTGCGCCGCGATGCTCCTCACCTGGCGCACCCAGGCGATGGCCTTGTCGGCGATGTCCGTGGTGAGGTGGTAGTTCGGGTCCGTGGACTTGGGAACGAGGTTGCGGTTCTCGTACAGGATCGGGTCCCAGTGGTGCATGTCGCCCGCGTTGAACCCGTAGAAGTAGTCGAAGCCGAGGCCGTTGGCCCAGCGGTCGAAGGGCCCGGCCTGGCTCGTGTCCCACGGCGGTGTGTTGTGGTTCTTGCCGATCCACGCGGTCATGTAGCCGTTCTGGCGCAGCACCTCGCCGATGGTCCCGCAGCTTTTCGGCAGGACGCAGGTATATCCGTCGTAGCCCGTGGCTATTTCGGTGATGCCCGCGAAGGAGGTCGAGTGGTGGTTGCGGCCCGTGATCAGCGCCGCGCGCGTCGGGCTGCATAGCGCGGTCGTATGGAACCGGTTGAAGCGCAGCCCCTCGGCCGCGAGCTTGTCCATCGTCGGCGAGGGGATGCCGCCGCCGAACGTGCCGTACTGTCCGAAGCCGCAGTCGTCGATCAGCAGCAGCACGACGTTCGGCGCACCCTGCGGTGCCGCCACAGGCTGCGGAAACTGTGGCGGGTCCGATTCGGCATACGTACGTCCGACGTCGCCAGTAAATTTCCAGTCCGGGCGCGGCAGCTCGTTCGGCGTGCCGGTGCGGGTTTCAGAGGACTTGGTTACAGTGTTCTTTTTTGCCATTGTTCGTTGTCTCCTATTTGTCGTTCAATGGGCGCCTCCGATCGACGCAAAATATTTTTGTCAGTTTCAAAGCCGTTCGAAATCAGGAAGACTGAAGCTTTTGTCGAAGAAGGGCTGGAGCGGTGCGTAGAGACGGAAGTAGACGAACCATCCGTCTTGTCCGACCGTCTTCATGAAATTGCTTTCAAATCCGGTGGGCGGCTCGACGCCTACGAACAGATCGATACTGCCGTCGTCGTTGAACTTGAGCTGCTTGTCCCGACTGTCCAGGCTGGTACTGCGAATGTCTGTGCCGCCATTGTCATAGGGCCGGCGCGTGTTTTCGCTGTACAGCGTCAGTGACCAGAATTGCCCGACGGGCACATCCTTTGGTACGCGGAGACGGTAGGTCTGGTCGGCACGCAGCATGCGCCCTTCGCTGTCGCGCTTGGTCGTCATGTAAACCTGGCCGGCACCAGGAGTCGGATTGACCATCCCCTCGCTGCTTCCAACCGCCTCGTAGAACCAGGTGGCTCGTTCGTCGAATTGCTGCCGGTCGCCGGTTTCCTGCGCAACGAGAAAGTCGAAGCTCTTATACCAAGAAGTGTCAGCCCAGTACGGCTCGGCAAAGCGCGGATTGACCTGAAGGTTGCGCGTCATCAACTCGCCCATCGCCGCACCTTTCATCAGGATCGCCTTCTGCCGTTCGGTAGGGGCGAAGTCCTGACCCTTCACGATACCCAGCGGTGCAAGCATCTCCATCCAGGGTTTGTCGATCTCGCGCACCGGCTCCTGGTTGATGATCTCAGCCAGATTCTTCCAGTAATCGAGGCCACGCGGCGACGTCGCGCTCCATTCCACGTCCTTGCCCTTGATGAAGTTGCTCGTCGAGGGCTCCTCATCGACTGGGCCCATCTTGTAATGCGACATGAATGTTGCAGAGAAGTTCGGGTCGGGATCGAGAATGCGGATGCCAATGAACACGTTGTTAGTTGCGCTCTGAAAAACATTAACGCCCTCGGCCTTGTACTTCTCGGGATCGTCCTCTGGTCCGACGACGATATATTTCGCACCCTGACCCTTGTCGGGTCCGGTCAGACCTAGATCAAAAGCCGGACGCATCCAGAAGTCGAGAACACCGCCGGCGGTTTTTCCGGGTGGATACTCTACGCGGATCGCGCCCTTCCCAAGATCTGAGAAGTTGAAAATATAAGGCGTCGTTAAGTTGCCGGTGACGATGCCTCGCTTTTCCTTGAGCGACTCGTAAACGACGAAATCCGACGGATTCTTCGCACCGTAATCGCTGGCTTGCCGGTTGCGCCAAGTGGTGACGCTGACTAGCGGTGTGCTCCAGACGTAGCACTGGCATGCGCGTTGAAAGTCCATCTCCTCATACAGGCGCTTGGAGGCATCGTCGTCGAAATAAGTATTTTGTAGTTCGATCGTTCCGATCGGCGTGGCGATGTTCTCGTCGCCGTACAATTTCGCTTGGTCTAGCGGAACTTCTTGAATCTTCGATGTTGTGTTAGTCGTTGTTGGCATACTGATCTCCCTTGGTTAGTATTTCGTGCTGCCAGACAGCATGCTCACGCGGTTGAGCGGCGCCGCCGGGAGTGCACCGCCGAGTCGCCCGGGCTCCTTCAGACCCGCAAAGCCCAGCCGGCGGTTGTAGACGTTGACCATCGGCCAGGCCCAGAAAATAGATGTCGCGCGCGACCATGCGGGCGTAGGCCTCCGTCACGCGCGTGCCCGGAACGGGACCCGGTGGCGTCTGCTCGGACGCGGCGACGTTGATTGCCGCATTATCCCTGTCGAGGGCGATCGCCTTTCTTGCATTCATTGGTCTCCCCTTTCGCTATAAATGGTTCGAGGTCGGACCTAGTCCCGCATCTGCGCCGCACGGTGTTCGGTCTTACGAACGGTCTTGTGGTCTTCCTCGTTCAGCTTGCCCTTACACTCCGGCTGTCTCGTGATGAGCGACTGCGGCTGGCGCCTGGTGTGGTTTCCTCTCAGCCACTTGCCTTGGCTGCTTTCGGAGCGCTGTAACCGCTACTTCCCGATTCAGACAACTTCTCGAGAGCGTCGCCGATGGTGAAACTTCCCGGCTTCTGCACTCGCGGGAATTCGACGAATGTCTTTACGAAGGCGTCGGCGAGTCCGTACGCTCCGAAAAGAAGGTAGTCGTGGTGCAGGAACCAGTCGTAATAAGTATTCGAAGTTGTGTCCGCCCGCTCGTAAGGATCGGTGCGCAGGTTGAAGAGCTTCGGCAGACGAAGAGCAGTAAAAGGCTCTGCCCAAACCTTCATAGTGCCGGGACAGCGTTGCTCCATAAAGACAATCTTCCAGTTGTCATAACGGCAGCCCAACACCTCGCCGTCGTCACTGAAGTAGAAGAAGAATTTTCGTGGACTCTCTTTTTCTTTTCCCGTGAGATAAGGAAGCAGGTTGAAGCCGTCGATATGATTCTTGAACTGCTTACCATTGGCTTCGTAACCGCCCTTCTTCAATTTCTCGACGATGTCAGGCTCACCCGCTATAGCCAGGAAAGTGGGCAGCCAGTCGTGGTGTTGGACAATCTCGGTTGAAACTTTGCCTGCCTCGATCTGGCCCGGCCATCGCACCAACAGCGGGATGCGAAACGCACCTTCCCAGTTCGTGTCTTTCTCACTTCGGAACGGTGTCATCGCGCCATCGGGCCAGGTATTCATGTGTGGACCGTTATCAGTCGAGTACATAACGAGGGTGTTTTCGGCAATGCCAAGTTGGTCCACCAGGTCCAATAACTGGCCGACATTCTTGTCGTGGTCGATCATCGTGTCGTGATACGGCGACTGCCATCTTCCCGCCTGTCCAAGACTCTCCGGCTTGGTATGGGTGAATAAATGCATGTGAGTGGTGTTCACCCAACAGAAGAATGGCTTGTCAGCATCGACTTGTCGCTTGATGAAATCCGATGCCTTCGCCACGAAATCGTCATCACATGTCTCCATGCGCTTCTTGGTTAACGGTCCTGTGTCTTCAATCTTTTGTTTGCCGACGCGTCCCCAACGCGGTTGCTCGGTCGGATCGTCGACATCTGTCGCAAAGCAATGCAACACACCTCTGGGTCCCATTTTTTCCTTTATTCCGGGAAAGTCCTTCTCCGGAAAGTAGTCATACATTTCTGGCTCTTCTTCGGCGTTCAGGTGATAAAGGTTGCCGTAGAACTCGTCGAAGCCATGTACAGTTGGTAGGTATTTGTTGAGATCACCCAGGTGGTTCTTGCCGAACTGCCCGGTTGCGTATCCTTGATTCTTCAGCAACTCGGCGATCGTGACGCTCTCCGGTTGCAGGCCTTCCTCACCACCGGGACGTCCAACCTTCGACAAGCCGGTCCGATAAACGCTCTGACCGGTGATAAATGATGAGCGACCGGCAGTGCAGCTTTGTTCACCATATGAATCAGTGAACATCGTGCCTTCTTTCGCCAGGCGATCGATGTTGGGCGTCTGGTATCCCATTAGCCCGTGTGAATAGCAACTCAGGTTGCTGATGCCGATGTCATCTCCCCAGATGACAAGTATGTTTGGTTTGTCTGCCATTTTTGCTCCCTTTTCTTTCAGTCGAACGTTGTGCTGGTAGTGCTCTGGTTTGAGATTTTCAAATTCACCTCATACAAAAACGCTGGCTTCACCCTTTCATCTTTGCCCCCCCTTTTCTCTTGGTCCGCGGCGGTCATCTGCCCGCTGCTGCTCTCAATCCCTCGCTTCCATTACTGTTCGCGCGTTCTTCTAATCGCTTAACCCACTGCATGTAAGGAATCGTTACAATCGAACTCACGATCAGGTAGAGCAGGATCGCCGGTGTTGCCAGTTTCTGATGTGAAAAGTTTGTAACGGCAATTCCAATGGCAATGGCCGGGTGACGCGCCGCAGTACAGATCCCAAGCACAATGCGTTCAGGCAACAGCGGACCACCTAACAGGTGGCCGACCCCGAGACCAATTAACCCAAACGCTACCAGGGCCACTACGGTCCCGTTACCAATCAGGGACCAGATAGCTGACCATGAACCAACGATCAGTGGCAGCGCACTCAACACCATCATCGCTAGCGCGATCAGAGATAGCGGTTTTTTGATCTTCGTGGCGAACGCCGGCGCAACCGTTCGCAGTGCGACACCCAGCAACAGTGGGACAAGCACGCTCACAAGGACCACTTGAGCGACTGACGAAGTCGGCATTCCCAGCGCTATGTCGAATATGCGTTGGAGCAATTCCAATGTTAGCGGCACAAGCGCAATGGACAGCACACCCGTGGCTGCGAGTAGTCCGATTGTGTACGACTCTGTGCCTCCGGCCTTGATTGCCTTGTTGGGAATAAACGGTGGCACCGGAGATAACGCCAGCACCACTAAGGCCACTTTCACTGCCGGATGAAGATTGAAGAGCGACACGAGCAACAGCGCCACAACCAGCATTACCGCATTCATCGACAGAATGCCCTTTAATAACTTGACCGGGTTGCGGAACAGATAGGTAGCGTCAGCAAAGGTGGCGTTGAGACCGATCACAAACACGGTAAGGATGATGCTCAACTTCAAGACGAGCATTACTATTTCGGCGAAACTCATAGTTAACCTCTAACCTTTGTCCTGCACTCCGACGTCACCTTCACTCTATTAACAGCTAGCCCGGTTAAGGCTTTTGCTTTGGCGGATAGTTCTCAACCATCTTGACCAGCGACTTGTCGAGCGCCTTTTTCAACTTCTCTGATTTGTCAGAAATCGTCCCGGTCGGTGGCAGGGAGGCCGGCGCACTCTCCAAACTAACGTCGGCCACCGCCCCGGAAGCCACCACCACGGAAGCCACCGAAGCCTCCACCACGAAAACTTCCAGCACTCGCACGTCCACCGAAATCACGTGATCGATAGGTCCGGTTATCGCGCAAGCGTTGTGCTCCCTCCGTTCGGGCACTCGAGTCTCGATCGAGTTGCTGAAGTGTTGGATTACGCGTGCCGCTGCCTCCTTCACCTAAACGCTGCTGGCGGGTTTCACCACTGATCCGGTTTGCGGTGTTCTGATTTCTCTCGACGGGCGACCATCCCCCGTCGTTCCATT
>Ga0187894_10002371_pt1 | contig 22608 bp, 13 predicted proteins | sample GBC1701081metaG_FD_136650 | JGI IMG/M metagenome (GOLD analysis project Ga0187894, IMG submission 136650) | White microbial mat communities from a lava cave in the Kipuka Kanohina Cave System on the Island of Hawaii, USA - GBC170108-1 metaG ... | reverse complement strand
CTGCGCGATGCTCAATCTGCCCGACGGTCTGATCGAGAACGTCACCGACGGGACGAACGCATGCCTGGTCGCGCTGGATCGCGACCACCGGCTGCTCGCCAGCGAGGCCGACATCGTTGACGCCAACCGGCGGAATCACATCAAAGACATCTACCTGATTGACTGTCCGCTCACGAGTGAAGAAGAGAGATGGCTGGCTTCGGTCTCAAACGCGGAGATGACAGGATTCCTCCAACAACGGGCCAGGCTTCCGGCGGCCAATCAACGATTGCTGGAGCGTATTGCCGAAGCCGACTTGATTATCTACTCGCCGGGAACGCAGCATTCGAGCCTCTTTCCGTCATATCTCACGCCCGGCCTCGGCGCCGCCATCGCGCAAAACCTGACGGCGATCAAGCTGCTCATCACCAATCTCCAGGAGGACGCTGAGATCCCGAACAGCAGCGCCGTGGATATTATCGAGAAGGCTACCTACTACCTGAAAGGACGTGGCGCACAGCCGATTTCGACACCTTGCCTGATCACGCATTACCTGATCAACGATCACCGGCAGACGAGCGACGAAAAACCGTATGTGCCACTCGGCCGGATCGAAAGTCTGGAAGACCCGCGCCTGGTGCGGATCGGCGATTACGAAGAGGGCGTCACCGGGCGGCACGATGCGGCCAAGGTCCTGACCCCGTTCATCGAGACCATTCTTGAGCGTGGGCGGCGCGGCGCGCGCCAACGTATCGCGGTCTGGTTACTCGAAACCGCCTCGCTCAACAAGATCAGCCAGACGATCCTGGAGATGTTGCGCGGCGGGATTGGCGACTTGCCGTTCTCCGTCTCGGTCTTCTACCACAGCCCCGAATCATTCGACCCTGAATTCATCCGCTTGCTGCCCTTCACCGTCGAGAACGTGGCGGCCTCCGGCGGGGACGAGACGCCACCCTTTTTGAGCGCGCTCGCCGGGCGGAACTTCGATTACGTCGTCCTGTTTGATTCTTCCGGGATGTATCAGGGTGAGGACATCGTCAACCTGGCTTCGCTGCTCACGCACCGGCGTCTGGACGCGGTGTGGGGGAGCCGTCGCCTTTCGGTCAAGGACGTCCGCGAGTCTTATAAATTGCGTTACCGCCACAACGTCGCGCTCGGCGCAATCAGCTATTTCGGCAGTCATCTGCTCAGCTTCGTTTACTTGCTGCTTTACGGGCGCTATATCTCAGACACCTTGTCGGGGGCCAAGGCGGTCAGAGCCTCTTATCTTCGCGCCACACCCCACTCTTCTCCACCTTCTTCTCTATTGGATTTGCGGCGCCCGGACTTCAACCAGCGTCTCCTCTCCTTGCTGCTGCGCGACCGCGCGGAGATCTTCGAGACGCCGGTGCGGTTCTTCTCTCTCTCTCCGGAAAAAGTCAGACGGACGACGGTACTCGATGGGGCGCGCTCGCTGCTCACCATTCTGTGGCGCCGGCTTAAATCGCGAAAGCAGACGGGCGGCTTGGAGGAGACCGCCAAAGATTATGAATTGGGCTTTTTCAACACAAAGGGTCAAAGGGTCAAAAGGGTCAAAGGATTGGAGAAGTAAGAGGTGTTTCTTTCCCTCCTTCGATCTTTGACCCCTTTGACCCTTTGACCCTTTGTGTTGAAAAAGCGTTATAACCAGATGCGTGACTTTGATCTATTGATTTTCGATATGGACGGCGTGCTTGTGGACACGTCGCCTTGCCATCGCCGGGCTTATGATGCGCTGTGGCGTAAGCTCGGCGTCGCTGGCCCACCTTACGAGCAGATCGCCGGGCGGAAGACGGACGAAGTGGTCGCGGAGTTCACGACGGGTCTACAACCGGCCATGGCGCAGCTCCGTGAGTGGGTACGCTTCAAGCAATCGCGGGCGCGGGAGTATATCGGCTCTGAGGAGATCATCTATTGCGACATCGCGGATTGCCTTGCGGCGCTGGCTGGCAGCCAAATTCGCCTAGCCCTCGCGACCGGCGCCTCGCGCGAGACGGTCGGGCTGGTCTTCAGCAGGCTGGGCTTTGCCGATATCTTCTCGATCATCATGACGGGAGAGGATGTGATCAGGGGGAAGCCCGCGCCGGAGATCTACCTGAAGACCATACGACGGGCGGCGGCGAGTCCGCAGCGAACGCTGATCGTGGAAGATAGTGACGCGGGATTGGCTGCGGCCATCGCGTCAGGAGCCTATGTGGCTTCGGTCAGGACCGGCGCGCGGGTGGAAGGCGCGAACTTCATCGGCGCCTTCTCGGATTTACGGGAGCTATTTTCTTACTTGGAGGCGCCGCGCGCATGAACCGGTTGATGATCATCCCGGCGGCTGGCCTTGGCTCGCGGCTGCAATCGGCCACGCCGAAGTTACTCTTTCCGGTCAACGGGCGGCCGATGATTGATTACCTGTTCGACCTTTATTCGCCGGTCGTGGAGCGGTTCATCCTGGTGTTACATCCGTCAAGCGAGGACGCTGTGCGGCGCCATTGCGCCGGGTTCGATTTGCGGATCGAGTACGAACTGCAACCATCGCCCACCGGCATGCTCGACGCGATTCTTATCCCACACGAGCGAATGCGCTGCTTGGAGCCGTCTCAGGTCTGGATCACGTGGTGCGATCAAATCGCCGTCAGCCCGGAGACGGTGGCGAAGCTTCGAGAGACAGCGGATCGAGAGGGCGAGGCCGCGGTAATCGCGCCGACAGTGGTCAGGAATGATCCTTACATTCATTTCGCGCGGAATGACCGAGGCGAGATCGTTGAGATTTTACATCGGCGCGAAGGCGACCATTTGCCCGAGCTAGGGGAGAGCGACATGGGACTTTTCTGCCTTTCGTGGCGAGCCTACATGGAACTGCTGCCGGACTTCGCTCGCGAGGCGCCACGGAGCAATGTGACGCGGGAGAGGAATTTCCTGCCATTCATCTCCTGGCTCGCGGGGCGCGCCGCAGTGCGCTCCTTTCCTGTCCACAACGAGATCGAGTCGGTCGGTGTCAACACGGCGGACGATCTGTCTCGCATCGAACGTTACTTGCGCAATGAAGGCAAATAAACTCTCAGTGATCATTCCCGCTTATAACGAAGAGCGGTTTATCGGGAAGCTGTTGGAGAAGGTGCTCGCGGTAGATCTCTCGCGGTTCAACTTGACCAAAGAGATCATCGTCGTCAACGATTGCTCGACCGACCGCACAGCCGAGGTCGCCGGCTCCTACGGCGAGATCATCCTGAAGAACTTGCCGCGCAATGGCGGCAAGGGCGCCGCGGTCAAAGCGGGTCTCGACCTGGCCACGGGCGATTATCTGATCATTCAGGACGCGGACCTGGAATACGACCCAAACGATTACGTCCCGATGCTGGAAGCGTTCGACAAGCAAGAGGCGGACGCCGTTTACGGCAGCCGCTACCTGAAGCGCCCCGGACGCGGCAGGCTGATCAATTTGCTCACGGGCAAGCACGCGAATCAATCCTGGCCGGCCTATCTGGGTGGTCAGAGTCTGAGTTTCGTCGCGCTCATCTTCACCGGGCGCTATTTGACTGACACGGCGACGGCGCTCAAAATGTTTCGGCGGGATGTGATTCAGCCCCTGGAACTGCACACCAGCGGTTTCGAACTAGACCACGAAATCTCCGCCAAGGTTCTGGCGCGAGGCTACCGCATCTGCGAAGCCCCAATCAGTTATTTCCCACGCAGCAAGGAAGAAGGCAAGAAGATCGGCCCCAAGGATTGGTTTGCAGCCCTGAAAACGTTCTATCGTTACCGCCACGGCTAATGATGCAGTCGCTCCGAGATTTTTCTTCATATCTGGCCGGCGTCCGGACGGGCAAGCCTGGGGCTGTCGCGGCGGCGCGCCCCGGCGCCTTCTGGTTGGCTGCGTTGTCGGCCGCCACGGCCTGGCTTATTCCGATCTTCTGGTTGCACGCGCACAACTCACGTCTATTGCCTTCCTGGCACGGGTTCCTGCACGCGGCGATCGCCACGCGCTTTCCCGGAGATGCGGTCCCGCCGGAGAATCCCTTCTTCGCGGGAGAGCGGCTGCCTTATTACTGGTTTTATCAATGGCTGGCCGCGATGACCGCGCGGCTGATCGGGGCCGATCCGCTGCACATATTTCAATGGATCACGCTCGCCAGCCTTGTCGCGCTGATTGTGTTCGCAGGGTTGATTGGACGATCGCGCTTCCGCACAATCGGCGCCGGTCTATTGATCGGCTATCTGGCGTTGGCCGGTCTCAACCCGCTCGGTCCCGCGATTGCCGCGGCCAAACACTTCATCGCCGCCCGGCCGCTCGCGAGCGCGCCGCCCGGCCCGGTCGAAACCGTCTTCGTCAGCAACCAGACGGCTGATGATCTGATGACGACGCCGCTCTTGCCGGCGCTCTATGTATCCAGCGATTGGCGGCATGGTCAAAACCTCGTCTGGTTCCTCGACATCTCTTCGCGCGCCCCGGCGCTTTCATTGATTATGGTTTTATTGTTTATGCTACTTAATTGGCGTCCAACCTTCATTAGGGGGATTGTCGTCTCCCTGGTCGCAGCGCTTATGACCGCGCTCAACCCGCTCATCGGACTCGCCGTTTCGGGCAGCCTCGCCGCGGGGTTTCTCGCGCTTACGCTTCTGGAGAAGTACGGTCACTACCGAGTTTTGGCGGGCGCGTCCATGCCTGAAGACCCGGTCGCTACCGCTCCCGGTACGGTACCGGAACGCGTCGCTCCCGGTACCGTGCCGGAACGCGTCGCTCCCGGTACCGTATCGGAAGGGCGGCCGCTCATGAGCGCAATCTGTTTATGTGTGGCGCTGATGGCCGGACCGGCGCTGGCGGCGCCGACCTATTATCACTTGTTCGCCAACGAAGGGACGGCCAGCCTGACCTCTATGGGCTATGCTGGGGTAAAGTCCGCCGCTCTCGCCGCCAATTTTCTGCTTCTGGTTCCGCTGGCCGTCTTCGGCCTCTGGCGAGCGTCACAACAGGTCGCCTTGTGGCTTGGGGCCGTGACGGCGGCGGGGCTGCTCCTGCTACTTGCGGTTCCGGTGATCCATCTCGAACAAGGCAACGAGCACAACCTGGTCAACGCCGCGCAATGCCTGCTCGCCGCGCCCGCGGTGGCCTGGCTTCCCACGCTCACGCCGCGCGGCAAGTGGGGGCGGGTTTTGCCCACGCTGTTGTTTGCCGTCTTTCTGCCAACGACTGTCTGCGCTCTTCTCGCTTTCGCGGGCAGACCCGGACTGCCACTGGACTTTCGCGGTCAAGCTCTCCACCGCGCGCCGGAGCAGGATCCGCTCAATCAGTTTTATCTCTGGGCGCGAAGTCAGACGCCAGCCGACGCCGTCTTCATTAGCGACCCGCGCCAGCCGGTCAAGATGTCGGGCAATGTCGCGGAGTTTCCCGCTTTCACCGCGCGCGCGCTCTTCACTGATCACGCCACTTATATGACGCGTCCGCACCGGGACGCGGCGCTCAGGGCCGAGATCGCCACTGCCCTCGCCTCCGGGCAACCGCTAACGCCATCACAGAGTAGCTACGTCCACAGACTGCGGAGGCCGCTCTATGTGGTTACCTATCAGGCCAACGATCAGGCGCAGTTCACGCGGTTGACGAAGCGACACGGCGCGCCCGTCTTCCATCAAGGATTCGTCGCCGCTTTTAAATTCGCGTTGCCGGCGGTGACCGCTCCCGAGTTGACGCTCAGCTTCTCCGGCTTTATTGGCGGATCGCAGTTCGACAGCGTGCGCGACGTCGCGGTAGACAGCCAGGGCAATATGTATCTCACCGGGGGCACGAGTTCGCCTGACTTCCCGGTCACTCCGGGCGCTTATCAGACCACGCATAACCCCGGAACGCCTGACGCGCCTGGCATCTCCCTCTTCGACGTTTTCGTCGTCAAACTCGACTCGACGGGCAAGATCCTCTGGTCCACTTTTCTTGGCGGCCCGAACTACGACCGGGCCTATGCCATCGAGGTTGATCGCGAAGGCTACGTCTATGTTGCGGGCCGCGCAGGGCGCGGTTTTCCCGTTACGCCCGGGGCCTTTCAGACTTCTTTTATGGGCGGACAGGAGGCGGCTTTCTATGGGCCGCAGGACGGCTTCATCGCCAAGCTTTCGCCTGATGGGTCGAGGCTGGTGTGGGCGAGCTATTTTGGGACCGCCGACCCATCCATCGTCCGCGATCTGGCCGTGAACCAGCAGGGCGAGGTCTACATCGCCTCCGGCCATACTTCAGGCGCTTACCCGACATCCGTCGAGGGCGCGTTCAATAATGCGGCGGCGGGGGATAAAGACGCCGTCGTCGCCAAGCTTAAGGCGGATGGCTCAGCGGTCCTCTGGGCCAGCTACCTCGGCGGATCAAGCTGGGAGAGCAACGAGAACTCTGTCCGCCTCGACGCCGCGGGCAACCCGTACGTTCTGCTGACGACTGAATCAACCGATATCCCGACCACAGTGGACGTCTATGACAGAACGTATGGCGGCGATCAGGATTTCTATGTGGCCAGGCTGACGCCGGACAAGGGCAATCTGGTATGGGGCTCTTTTCTGGGCGGCCCACGGAACGAATCCACCGAGACGCACGAGTTCGCGGTGGACGCCGCAGGGAATGTTTATGTCGCCGGGCCAACCAAATCGCCGGATTTCCCGACTACCGAGGGAGCTTTCCAGCGAACTTTCAGCGGCGGCGACAACGAGATCATTGTCGCGAAACTTTCCGCCGACGGAAAGCAATTGCTGGCGAGCACGTTTATCGGCGGCGCCGGCAACGACCGTCCGGAAGGGATGGCGGTTGACGACGCGGGCAACGTCTACTTCACGGGCACGACCACCTCGAGCAATTTTCCGGTGACGCCCGACGCTTTCCAATTGGCGTTGCACGGGACGCGCGACGCGGTAGTCGTTGAGTTGGCGGCCGATTTCAGCCATCTGCGCTACGCCAGTTACCTGGGCGGCAGTGGTTTCGAGTACGGCCGCGCCGCCAGAGTGGACAAGCAAGGCAATTTCTATCTCGGCGGCGAGACCGATTCCAATGATTGGCCCGTCCGGGATGCGACACTCCGCCCGCCTTTGCCGGCGCGGCCAACTGGCGAAGTCCGTTCCATTGACCAGTTTGACAGCAACACTCGACAAACGACCCAGAACGGCAATGCGCAGACGATGTTCGCCAAGTTCATCCCTCGGGCCAGGCGCCAAGAGCGCGCCATCGAGCCTGCGGCGCATCCGAGTCAGTACCGCAAGTGGTAGCGAGCGTGGCTCCCGCAGTGAGCTTACGGGAGCCGCGCCGCTACCGCTCGCGGTACTGACTCGGCGCAGCCCTATCCAGGGCTTTTGCAAAGTTGTCGGTCTTAGGTTTTAGTAAGGACACAACCAGCTTGGCAAAAGCCCCGCGGCCTTGCCGCCTTGCCAGGCCTACTTGCGAGTTTCTGTAGATATATGGAGAATGGGAGCAGCGGCGCTCGCACAGTTGCTCCTAACGCCCCACTAATTCCGCGCGCCGCGTTCTCTTCCCAGATAGATGGATTCACCGGAACTCCTCACTCACAACTACGGTTCGAGATCTGCACACACACTTGGTTGAGTGATCTCACCCGACGGCAGGAGTTCTTTGATAACCCGAAGTCCGGCGTAGGCTGCGACTCGCGCGCGCCGCGCTCGTGGGAGGACAATTGAAAGCATTACAGATCGCGCTAACGAGTTTGTTATTGGCCGTCTTAATCGCGCCAAGCGTTTATAGCCAGACCCATCAGCAAGCGGGTTACGGCGAGATGACAGGCGTCGAACGCACTGTCCCAATGGGCGACTACCGCTTCCGTTACATCGATCAGGGGACAGACGCCCCGACGGTAGTAATGGAAGCCGGCCTATGCCAACCGATGAAGACCTGGGGCAATGTCGCCGCCGAAGTCGCGGCCTTCACGCGCGCCTTCATTTATGACCGAGCGGGATTGGGCGGTAGTTCCAGGATATCGCCACAAGGAGTTAATCAATCGGCGATCCCGCACGGTTCGCGCACGAGCCGGCAGATAGTGAAAGAACTGCGCGATTTGTTGCGCAAGGCTGGCGCGCCTGCTCCGTACGTGCTGGTCGGGCATTCGTTCGGCGGACTCAACGTCAGGCTCTACGCCAGCGAGCACCCGGATGAAGTGGCCGGCGTCGTGTTGATTGACGGCTCAAACGAAGAAGAATACTCCCGCTACGCCGCGCTCATGGCGCCGGAACAGAAGGCAAAATACGTGGCGGTCAATCGCGGCGCCAATTGCGAATTTGTAAATTTGGATCTCAGCGCGACCGAATTGCGCGAAGCCGCTTCGCTGCCGCCCGTTCCCTTGGCCGTTATCACGCCCATGCCGAAGGCCGCGAATCTGGAAACGTCGCAAGCCCACCTTGAGCTGCAAGCAGACCTTGCTCGCCGATCGGCGAAAAGCGTTCATCTCTTCGCTGAACGGAGCGGGCATTTCATCCAGCGTGACCGGCCCGACATTGTAATAAAGGCTATCCGCGACGTGGTGGATCAAACGCGGGCGCCATTCGTCCCGGTTCCGACCGAGGATGATCTTAAACAGGCCCGGATTTTGCGCCTCTCCGTTCCGAGCGAAGCGGCGATTTCGGGAGCGGCGCTGGCGCTTTCAGGATTGGCCGGATGGCAATGGCGAAAGCGAAAGCGAAAGGCCGGAGCGGAATTGAACAGAGCGCAAAGAAGACAGTCGTTGAGGAAGATGAGGAAGGGGAGCGGGGAATAGGGATTGCGGATTGCGGATTGCGGATTAGAGAGTAGGAAGTTACTTCCGCAATCCGCAATCCGCAATGAGATGATTTGAATGCGGATTGGCGTGGACGCCAGCTGTTGGCAGAACAATCGCGGCTATGGACGCCACGCTCGCGCTTTGCTCAGCGCCTTGGCGCGCATAGACACCGGGAACCACTATACCTTTTTTCTGGACGCGAACGAGGGATTGGAGACGCTGCCGGTGGGAATTGAAACTCGGTTTGCGTCCGCCTCCTCTCCGGCCGCCATCGCCGCTTCGGCTAATGGCCGTCGTTCGCTCGGCGATATGTGGCGAATGAGCCGCGCATTGTCCGATCCAAACCTGGACTTGTTATTGTTTCCCACGATCTATAGTTATGTGCCCGTCTTCAGCCGCGCCAGGAAGATCGTCATGATTCACGATGTGATCGCCGAAACTTATCCGCAACTGACGCTCCCACGCCCGATGGCGAGGCTTTTCTGGCGGGCGAAGGTGGCGATGGGACGCCGGCAGGCGGACGCCGTCGTCACCGTCTCGGAATACTCGCGACAGGGAATCGCGCGGCGGTTCAATCTCAGGCCCGAACGCCTCTTTGTCGTCGGCGAAGCGAGCGACCCGATCTTCCGCCGCTTGCCCGACGCGCGCCTCACGCCACATCTCGAAGCCCTCGGCGTCAGCCTCGATCATCGTTTGATCGTTTATGTCGGAGGCTTCAGCCCGCACAAAAACCTGGAATCGCTGGTCGCCGCGTTCGCCAGGCTCGCGGCGCGCCCCGATCTTTCAGACTCCCGATTGGCCGACATCCGGTTGGTTATGGTCGGCGAGTATGAGAGAGAGGTCTTCCACAGTTATTTCGCCGTCGTCAAAGAGCAGGTCGCGAAGTTTGGGATCGCTGACCGCGTGATTTTCACCGGCTATCTTTCAGATGAAGAATTGGTCGTCTTACTCAATTGCGCGACCGCGCTGGCGCTTCCTTCGCTGATCGAAGGCTTCGGGCTGCCAGCGGTCGAGGCCGCGGCCTGCGGTTGCCCGGTGATCGCCACTACAGCCAGCCCCTTGCCCGAATTACTGGGCGACGGCGGCCTATACATTGATCCGCACAATCCGGTTGAATTGGAAGAGGCGCTGGCCCGCGTTTTGGAATCTGAGATCCTTCGTCGGAAGATGCGCGAGGCCGGGCTGGCCGCCGCTGGCCGGTTGACCTGGGAGGCGGCGGCGCGACAGATGGTGACCTTGATAGAAAAAATGTCCTGAGCGGTCAGGCGGAGGTTTCGAGACGTTTCCATTTTCCATATTACGTTTGTCATCTGTCATTGCCGCTCGCCGCGCGGTTCCGGCAATGACAGATGACAAACGTAATATGGAAAATGGAAAATGAAACACGATTACACCTCAAAAATTTTCCTTCAGCGCTTGTGAATCGTCCGCTCAATTTTCTACACCTGACGACCTTCTATCCGCCTTACAGTTTCGGCGGCGATGCGATGTATCTCTATCGCCTGTGCCACGCGCTGGGCGACGCGGGGCATCAGGTTGATGTCGTCCACTGTGTTGATTCCTACCACTTGCTGCATCCGGCTGAGCCTGAGATCCAATTCGCGCCTCACCCTAACGTGACGACTCACGGCCTGCGCAGCGGCTACAAATGGCTCTCGCCATTGTTGACGCAACAGACCGGGCGGCCATGGCTGAAGGAGAAGCGCATCCGCGAATTGCTCGACAGCAAGCCGTACGACGTGATCCATTTTCACAACATCTCTCTGCTCGGCCCGCGGGTTTTGACGATGGAGTCGGCGCAAGGGCGGGCCGTCAAACTCTACACGACGCATGAACATTGGCTGATCTGTCCCACGCACGTGCTCTGGAAGTTCAACCGCCGGCCTTGCGAAAAGCCGGAGTGTTTGCGCTGTGCGTTGGCGGCGAAGCGCCCGCCACAACTCTGGCGCCATACGGATATGCTGGCGCGAGCTAGCGAGCGCGTTGATCAATTCGTCTCGCCCAGCCGCTTCACCGCGCGCATGCACGCTGAACGCGGCTTCCCGCGACCGGTCGGGCATCTGCCATATTTCACCGACCGCGCCGACCGTGACTGGCAAGATCCCGGCCCCCGCATGCAAGAGCGTCCATATTTTCTCTTCGTCGGGCGGTTGGAAGCGATCAAAGGATTGCAGACCTTGATCGAGGCCTGGGATCAGATCACGGATTGCGATCTTCTGGTGGCCGGCGCCGGAAATTATGAAGGGCCGTTGCGCGCCCGCGCCGCGTCCAATCCGCGAGTAAAATTTTTAGGCGCGCTGCCGCAACACGAATTGGGCGCGCTCTATGCGCACGCGCTGGCCTGTCTTGTCCCCTCTCTTACCTACGAAACCTTCGGCATCATCATCATTGAAGCCTTTGCGCGTAAGACGCCCGTCATCGCGCATGACTTGGGCGCGTTGCCTGAAGTCATTGAAGACAGCGGCGGCGGCTTCGTCTATCGGACTGACGCGGAGTTGCTGGCGGCCATCCGCCGTCTGACCAATGCGCCTGAATTGCGCGGGGAATTGGGGGAGCGAGGGTATCAAGCCTTCTTGCGATGGTGGTCGAGAGAAGCGCACCTCGAACTTTATTTCGACCTGCTGCGCCGGACGGCGCTCGATAAGTTCGGCGTCATACCCTGGGAGGCAAAAAACACGGGGAACGCGGGAGACATGAAAGGGTATTGAAATGGGATCTCGCATAGTCTCTTTCGGAAGTTTTCCCTCTCAGCCTCCCCGTGTTCCCCGCGCTCCCCGTGGTTGGTCTACGTTCTGTGATTGATCCCGGCAATGTCTATTGAGCAGGTTCCTGGACAATCTCAAATCTCAAATGACAAATGGAAAACGCCTTCACTTGGCCGTCCAGCCTCCTCTCTCGCACACATAAAGAGTCGTCTTCGCTCCACCGTCCGTGCGGCTATAAAGGCTGCCCGTCACGCACGCGCCGACGGGAGCGCCGGGGCCGCTCGTCCAGGCCGGCCCGGCGCCCTGCTTGAAAGAGAGCGCGGCGTGCGGCGCATAGCCGCTCCCATTCGCCGTTCTGGTTTCCATCGCGCCACCGTTGTTTCTGAGTGACGCGCCGCCGCCCACGATCACGCGCCCGCCGACGGTCAAGTTGGGCTGCGGCGAGCTTGCGCCAGAAATGTAAGAGGCGTTGTTGAAATCCTTGATCCACACCGAGCGCGAGGCTGGGCCTAGGACGACAACGGTTGGGATGCCAGGCTCAAGCGTGTTGTTCTCGATGACAAGGCCGCGCGCGGTGTTGGCGCGGATCGCCGCGACCGAAGCCCCGGCGAAGGTGTTGTTCGCGATGATCCCGGTGACGTCCGCCGGCCCGTTCATATCAATGTTGTAGGCCGCGCCTTTCCCGCCGAAGAGATTCTCGGAGATATTGAGGCCCTGCGCGAACCCCTGATTGGCGATCCGCACGAGCGGCGCGGTTGAGCCGGCGATGTTCTCGAAGTAGTTGCCGGTGATGGACGAAGCGTAAAGGATCTCGGCGTTAATCGCGCCGGCGGTGTTGCCCTCGATGACGTTGTTCTTGATCTGGAAGTTGGTCGATGGATAACTCCCGCTTGGGATCGTCTGGTTGACGCCGTATGCGTTGCCGCTGATGTGATTGCGCTCGATCCACAACCCCGCGGCGCCGCCCGGGCCGCTGACCCGTATGCCGTCGCCCGCGCAGAACCATATCTCGCCGTTGATGATTCGAATGACCGCGCTGTTGGTAACCGGCGAACCGCCGATGATGTGAATGCCGGCGGTGCGGAAGCCGTTCAGTTTCCCGTCTATGAAGAGGCCGTCCATCGTCACCTGGTAGTTGTTCGTCAACTCAACTCCGGCCTGCGAGTTGGAATTGGTCGTGAGAGTAAAGTTGATCAGCTTGATATTATCGTACCCGTTCACGTAGCTGCCCTCCGGCTCACGCAACGCGACGCCCGCGCCGGTGTAGCGCAGTACCGACCGTTTGCCCGCGCCAACGATGACGCTGTCTTTTTTGAGTGTGAGAGTCTTTGAGAAATTATATGTCCCTTCGGGGATCATCACCGCGTAACCGGCGTTGATCGCGGCCTGGATCGCCGCCGAGTCGTCGGTCACGCCATCGCCGGTCGCGCCCATCCACTTGACGTTGTGATAAGCGTTGAGGCGCGGGTCACTGTCAACCACGGCTCCGCCGGCGGACGCCGACTGCGCGAAGGCCCACGAGGCTGGGAAGATCAACAATAACGAGGCGGCGAGCAGAGAGATTTTGAGCTTCAAATACAAATGCATGATGAATCGTCCTTTCGATTTGGTCGAGAGAATTAAGCGTTTGGTAAGGATGGGTGGCGGGTAGCCTCGCGGCGCGGAGCCGGTATGGCTGTCGAAAGGAAGATGGCGGCTGTGATTATCTGATTCTTGATTGAGGCGCCGCCGCGCTTTACGGTAGGATGAGTTCCGTCAGATGATGCATCCTTGTTTCTTCCTGGTAACAGCAATAATTCAGTTGTTAAATTAATCCTGCGGATCTGCAGGAAAGATTCTACAAACCACGTCTGCAAGGCATCCTACCCAGGAGAGGTTGGCCTGTCAATGGCCCGGTCTGAAAACGGCTCAGGGGCCGCCGCGCGCGCATCAGGTTTATTCATGCGGTCTTTACGCGCGGCGGGCCTGTATAACGGCAAGGAAGACGGTTTCATGAAAAGCGCCCTGTTTATGTTCGCATTGATAATAGTCCTGATGTGGAGCGCCGCCGGCCAGCAAGCGGAATTCGACCTGCTCATCCGCAACGGTCGCATTGTTGACGGCGCGGGCAATCCGTCATTTGTGGGCGACGTCGGCGTGCGCGATGGGAGGATCGCGGCGATTGGCAGGCTCACCAATCGCCCGGCCACGCGTTCGATTGACGCCGCGGGTCTCATCGTAGCGCCCGGTTTCATTGACATTCACAACCACTCTGACGACACGGTTCTCGAAGACGGCGACGCCCAGAGCATGGTGCGGCAAGGCGTGACTTCGATGATCTTTGGCGAAGGCGGCTCCGCCGCGCCATCCGCGGCGTGGAAAGATTTTTCGAGTTACTTCGCCGAGCTGTCGCGTCGGGGCGTCTCGACCAACGTCGGATCATATCTCGGCTCCAGCACGGTCTGGACAAGCGTCCACGGCAATCGCGCAGGCCCGGTCAATGCGGATGAACTGAATCGCATGCGCGCCATCGTGCGCGAGGCGATGGAACAGGGCGCGCTCGGCGTCGCCAGCTCTTTGAGTGGCCCGCCCGGCGTCTGGATTGACACCGATACGCTGGTGGCGATGTGCGAAGTCGCCGCCCAATACGGCGGAATCTATTCAACCCACATCCGCACCGAAGGCGAGGGAGTTTTCAAAGCGGTCTCCGAAGCGATGGAGATTGGCCGCCGCGCGCGGATACCGGTTGATGTCATCCATCTGAAGATCGCCGAGCACAAACTCTGGGGCAAAATGCCGGACCTGGTCGCGATGATCGCGAATGCCCGCGCGCAAGGCCAACTGGTCGAAGCCAACGTTTATCCGTACAGGGCAGGACAGAACAACCTGGCGAGCATTATTCCGCCCTGGGCGCACGAAGGCGGCGCCAAGGCGATGATCGAGCGGCTCAAAGACCCTGCGTTGCGCTCGCGTCTGGAGAGCGAGATCCTCAATGGCATTCCCGGCTCGGACTGGTACAACCACTACACAGCGACTGGAGGTTGGGACGGGATGCTGCTGGTGACGCTCCGTAATCCGAAGTACAAACAGTTTGAGGGCAAACGCATGAGCGAAGTCATCAAAGCGGTGGGCAAGCCGCCGCTTGATGTGCTGTTTGAACTGCTGACGGAGAACGACGGTTCGGTTGCGACCATCTATTTTCACCATTCCGAAGAAGACATGCGTTATGCGCTCAAACAACCGTTCGTCTCCATCGGCTCGGACGGCAGCGCCGTCAAGAACGAAGGACCGCTGGCCGCCGGCCATCCGCACCCGCGCTATTACGGCACATTCCCGCGCGCGTTGGGGCGTTACGTACGCGAAGAGAAGTTGCTTTCGCTCGAAGAAGCCGTGCGGAAGATGACTTCGGCCAACGCGGCCAAGATTCGCATTTTCGACCGTGGCTTGCTGCGTCCGGGGCAGTGGGCTGACGTGACCATCTTCAATCCCGACACCATCATTGACAGAGCCACGTTCGAGAAGCCGCACCAGTACGCGACGGGCGTCGAATACGTCATCGTCAACGGCAAAGTAGCGCTTGAACGCGGACAGCACACTGGGGCGCGACCGGGCGCGATTTTGTATGGGCAGGGGCGAAGGTAGGATGGCGCTCCTAACAATTGGGGGATTAAACGTATGACTTCCACAATCAATGATGAATTGTCAGGAGCCTACTGATGATGAAGAAGACCCTGTTGAGCGGCCTGTTGAACGCCCTCCTGAGCGTGACGCTGTCGCTCGGCGTTTCGACAACTGTGGCGGCCCAAACGTCGGAGCGGGAGATCGCCGAATGGGTGATCCGCCAGGGTGGCCGCGTCATCCTTGAAGGTAACCGTGGGGAAGGGAGTCGCCATCCTCTCGACGATCCCTTGCAGTTGCCTGTCGGCGAGATTCGAATCACCGGCATCGACCTGACAGGCACACTTATTGACCCCAAGGACCTGGAAAAGATCGGAGGCCTCATCGGTCTGAAGGAGCTGTATCTGCCGGGGCCGATCTGGAATCCGGGAGCGGGCAGCCGTCTCGACGCGAACGAGGAGTTGAAATTCCTGGCGGGGCTGAAGAACCTCGAGAAGCTTCACTTCAGCCTTCATTTCCTGACCAACGTCAACGTGCAGGACAACGGGCTGGCTTACCTGACCGGGCTGCCGCAACTGAGAGAGCTTCGTTGCGCGCAATGCCGGATTGTGAAGCTCAGCCTGGCGCCGCTGTCGAAATTGGAATCGCTCGATCTGAGCCTTACGCCATTTACCGACGAGGGAATGAAAGGGCTGGAGGAGTTGAAGGAGCTGCGGCGGCTCAACCTGCGCGACACGCTGGTGACTGACGAGGGCCTCACTTATCTGAGCGGCCTCACGCGATTACAGGAGCTGGACCTCAGCGGCGCGAAGATCACTGACGCCGGTTTGGCGCGCTTGCGCAATCTGACCGCGCTGCGAAAGCTGAACCTGTTGGGCGCGGAGATTACCGACGCGGCGGTAGACGCGCTTGCCGGGATGGCGCGTCTGCGAGAGCTGAACCTTTACCGAAGCCGCCTCACCAATGCAGGGTTGGCGAAGCTCGGAGCCTTGAAAGAATTGATCAGCCTCGATCTTCGTTACAGCCAGGTTAGTGGCGCTGGGGTAGAGGCGTTTCGTGGCGCCGTACCGAACTGCAAGGTCAATTTCGTGAACGCGCGGACGGCGCGAACAAAGAGCGCGGCGACAGATCGCCCGCGCGGCGCCGGCGAAGAGGCTGTCGCAGTCTGGGTGAAGGCTCTCGGAGGAAGTGTGGAAATTTCCGGCGGCCGGTTGCGGGCTGTTTCTCTGGCCGCGACCGGCGTCAGCGACGCGCAGCTCTCGCATCTCACGTCGTTGACCGAGCTTGAAAAGCTCGACCTTGAAGCGACGGAAATTGGTGATCTTGGGCTGGCTGCGCTCAAAAGATTGACGGGGCTGAAAGCTTTAAACCTCAGTCACACGACCGTCTCCGACAATGGATTGGCCCACCTGGCAATGTATCAACAGCTTCAGGAACTGCGGTTGGCGGGCGCGCTGGTGCGAGGCCCCGGGCTGGCAAACCTGAAGGGGCTGCCGGCTCTGGTGAAATTGGATCTCACTGGCGCGCGCGTCGGCAATGAGGGGCTCCGGCAAATCGCCGAGATACCGGCGATCGAGTGGCTGTCGCTGAGTTCGACGGATATCAGCAATGACGGATTGAAACACCTCGGCAAGCTCGCGCGGTTGCGGACGCTAGATCTCGACAGCACTGATACTGGCAACGAAGGATTGCAATACTTGGGAGCGATCACTGGGCTGCGGGAACTCTCGCTCAACCACTCACGGATCACCGACAAAGGACTCGACCACTTGCGGTCGCTCGCAAATCTGGAACGGCTGGAACTGCTTCGTACCCGCACGACAACCGCCGGCGTCGCGGCTATCGCGTCGCTCAAGAGTCTCACCCATCTCAACCTGGATTACACCTCGATTGACGACAAGGCCCTCGAATTGCTGAAGGCGCTTCCACGTCTGCGGGAGCTGCGGCTCGATACGACCGACATCACCGACGCCGGCGTCGCGTCGCTTCAGTCAATGACGAACCTCAAGCTGCTGAATCTCTACCACACGATGATTACCGAGAAAGGTTATGAGCAGTTGAAAGCCGCATTGCCTGCTTGCCAGATTATCTTCGACCGGGATTCGTCGCTGCCCAACCGGAGGAAGAGTTATAGAACTCAAGAAAGAAGTTGGGCGGGAATCAGCGTCGTTGAGGCGCCGCTGTACCGTAGATGGTCCGGTCTGCGGCTGACTTCCATCACTCTAAAATTGTCGAATACCAGGCGATTTGAAGTGAGACGCGCTTTGTCTTTGAAGGCCGCGACTGATCGAGACAGCCGCAGACTGTACAGTCTACGGTACGCTTTTTCAGATCACGATTGGATCAAAGAAGCGGGTGGCATAGTGATTCGCGACCGGGCGGGGCGCATCACCGATGTAGATCTGCGGTCGAGTTGGGTGACCGACTCCGACCTGCCACAACTTGCCACACTGCCTTATCTCAGGCGCCTCGATTTGTCGCTGACTCGCATTACGGATCACGGCCTGCAGCAATTGAAAGGCGCGCCGGGCATCGTGGAACTGAATCTCTACTATGCCGAGCAGATCACTGACGAGGGAATGGCGGCGGTGAAGGGCTGGAAGCAGTTGAAGCGCTTGAATCTGCGCGGGACGAAGATCACTGACACGACCTTGGAGCATCTCTCGAATGTGACGACGCTCGAATCTCTGGACATCGGATTCGCGCAGATCACGGATGTCGGTCTGGATCGTCTCACCTCGCTCCCAAACCTCAAAGAGTTGATGGTCGGCGGTAACAAGCTCACTGACGTCGGTCTGCAAGCGTTGCGGCAATTGCCTGGGCTGACCTCATTGAATCTTGGTGGAATGCAGCGCACGGACTCTGGCCTGTGGTCCATCAGTCTGACTGAGTTGGGCCTGGACGCGATCACTACGTTGAAAGAACTGCGCGAGCTTCGGCTCGACGGGATGCCGGTCACCGCCCGGTGGCTGGAAAAGATGAAGGTCCTTAACAAGCTCGAACGGCTGAGCCTGCAAGAATGTAAGAGATTGGGCGACGATGCCGCGCCGCTTTTGGCCTCCTGGCCAGCGCTGCGTGTTCTGGATGTGAAAGGGACTGCGGTGACAGAGAAAGGTTTTGGCGATTTACGCCGGGCAAGGCCGAGTGCCCGAATCTTCCATTGACTTGTCGGCGTCGAATAGAACTATATCCTTCGATTCTCAATACCATTGGCATCGGAATTATATCAAGGTTTGGGAGCCACGTTTGCTCCGGATGCTCCCGAATGGACTTGCAGAAAAACGCGTCCAGCCGCTTCTCCCTCCGGCCCATAGGTGGAAAGGATATAGCCAGCTCCGTCATTGAAGGCTTGGTAAGCATACTCGACGCCCCAGGGATCCACCGAATAATCGCCCTCAATATACGGCCCTCGCCAACCGGCGAGCGTAGAGGGTTGTCTGGCGAGCGCGGCGAGGCCTTCTTTTGCGGTGGGATAGCGCCCGAAATCGGCGTAGAAAATTTCAAGGGCTTTGGCGTACAGATCAAGTTCGCGGCGCGCCATCAACTCGCGCCGTTGCGACTGCGCCAGCGCTTGTTTGCGCTCATGCGCGCGCCAGATTGTGAACGACGCGATGGCCAGGATGGCGCAGCTTATCATTGCGGCGATGAACGCTCGCCGGTTGCGACGCTCACGCTTGAGCCGCGCTTCGCGAAGCTCCGGGACGAAGACCAGCGTTTTGTCCGGACGATGAGTTGAAGGGATCTGGCGCATAAGCTCGGCCAGGTGGTCTTCCGACGGGCGCGAGGCGCCGGGAACCTGCGCGAGGCAAGCGACACAGAAACGCCGGCGCGGCAGTAGTGGCGCTCCGCAATGCCCGCATCGTTCTCCGGTACGTTCCGACATAAGCGTCAACCTCGTCACGCCAATAGCGCGCTCAGCCTCTTCGTCGCGGTCGGGAACTTGCCGAGACCGGCGTTCATCACGTTATCGGCGAGTGTCAAATACAAGTCACCGAAAGTCCCTTCCATCTTGGAATGCAATCCCGTCGCCAGCCGGCCCGCGTGGCCCGCTACGATCAACCCCAGGCCGTGATTCTTGTGAGGATTGGCCTCGGCGTGTTCGTGGACGTAGACCAGGCAGCAATGGTCGAGCAGCGCGCCTTCTCCTTCAGGAATGGATTTCAGTTTGGCCAACAGATAGGCGAATTCTTCGACGTGCCAACGGCAGATGTCTCGCAGTATCCGCTGCCCGTCCACGCCGTCGGCGCCCGGGGCTTTGCCGTCCGCATGGGTGTAATCGTGATGGCGGGCGGCTGTGTAACCGAGCCACGGGAATCGGGTCAGTCCCTGGCACTTTGTGAGCATGTACGAGGCGACGCGCGTTTGCCCGCTTGCGAAAGCCTGAACCAACAGGTCGCTCTGGAGCTTGGCGATGCGCGGCCAATCTTTCATATCTCCGTCGAAGTCGGGCGGGTCAACTCGCCGGTACTCGGGCGGCAGTCCGGCGATTGCTCGCTCAATGTCTCGGATGCCCGCCAGATGCTCTTCCACGCGAGTCTGATCGTCTTTGGGTAACTGTTTCTTCAATGCGGCGGCGTCTTCACGAACCGCGTCCAGGATGCTGCGCTTGCGGTTGACCCAGCCTTCTTCGCGCCGTCCGAAGAGCCGGTCGAAGAGTTTGTGCGGGATCATCTCCGGCGGCAGGGCGCGTTCGTAACCGGCCCAACTCATGTTGCGCTGAATGCTTTCGCCGAAGGACTCTTGCGAGACGCCGATCTGCAACGACCGGAAGCGCGACTCGCCGCCGATCTTCGCGGCGATGGCCTGATCTATGGAGGGGCCGGCCGCGCCGCGTCCGGTGAAAGGCGTACAACTCATCAGCGCGCTCATGGATTTGTGGTGGCCATTGCCCGGGCCGGGGAGAGCGGCGGCTGCGTTGTCCAGCCCGCTGATGACGTGAATGTCATTGCGGAAAGAGGCCAGCGGCGCCAGGCACGGCGTCATTCGATAATCCGGCCCGGTTTCGGCGGGAATCCAATACCGCTCCGGAATGCCGTTGCCGTTGAACCAGAGGACGAAGCGGGTTTCGATCTCATTCCCGTCGGCGTACGCCGCGCCGCGCGCGTTGAACATCGAGACGAGCGGCGGCAGTCCGATGGTTACATTCGTACCTGCGAGCGTAAGCCCCTTCAAAAATGTGCGGCGAGACAATCTGACGCGTTTGGTGATGATGTTAGACACAGGCATGTCCTCCAGAGAATGTCCAACAAGCTGCTTGCTATTTGGTATCTACTCAAAACGGCGCATCCCCGCTCCGGAGGAGCGCCATGTTTATAGTTTGGCGCTGTAATGAAAGCTCCAGCTCCACGGGAGCGACATCCGTCCGCGCGCGAATGCCGCTCCTACGGAGCTAGGGAGCATAATGCGCCGCGCAACTATAAACATTGCGCTCCTCCGGAGCGGGAAAACTTTTCAGTTTGAAGACTCTCTCGAACGAACCAGCGAGATAATAAGCTCTTTGAAACGGAATTGCGACTTTCCGAAGTCTTCGGACACTTGCCGGATCAGCGGCCGGTCGGCCTGGGTCTCCATCCGCCCGGCTGTGTAGCGGAAGTACTGCTTGACCAAACACTCCTGACACTGTGGGGAGCGGGCCAGCACGGCGCCCAGTTCGCGGGGCGAGGAGAACTTCGAGTTCGGAATGCCGGCGACAAAGCCATCGGTATTCATTTCAAGCTCGATCGTCCTGGACTTCGCGCGACGCTCGCCTTCTTCGTCCCCGCCGAAAAACAGCAGCTTGAATTTCTCACGCCGCGCCCCGATAGCGTCGAACTTCTCGAATCCGAAGCCGATGGGGTCAATCAGGTTATGACAGGTAGAGCAACTCGGATTGGCGACGTGCTCGCGCATCCGCTCGCGGTTCGTCTGAGGTTTCGCTTCGGTGATCTCCGGCAAGTTAGTATTCACACCCGGCGGTGGTTCGGAGACGTGTTGGCAGAGAAACTGCTCGCGGATGAAGAGTCCCCGCGCCGTGGGAGACGTATCGTCGGGTTTTGCCGTCAGAGCCAGGAAGAGGCTCTGCCCAAGCAGACCGGCGCGCTCCGACTCGGCGGGGAACTGAACGCGGTCAAACTCCCTGGCCGGAGCGGGCGCGCCATAGATCGCCGCCAGATCCGCATTGATGAAGCTGTAATCGGCGGTGAAGACATCCATGAAGTTGCGATCGTTCCAGACCAGGTCAGCGATGAAGCTGCGGGTCTCCTCGGTCATGGCGACGGCGGCCTCGCGAGTGAAATTGGGATGCCGGCGACGGTCCTTGCTGGCGGTTAGAAGGCGGTCGAAGCGCATCCATTGAGAGACAAATTCATCTAGCGCCTGGCGGGCGCGAGAATCGTCGAGCATCCGCCGGGCCGCCGCCTCAATACCTTGTGGAGCGGAGAGATCGCCACGCGCCGCGCTCTCAAACGTCGCGGCGTCAGGCATGCTGTCCCAAAGAGCGTAAGAGAGCCGGCTGGCTGTAACGTAAGGCTTCAATTTCGGATCGGCGCTTTCATCGAGGCGGAATAGAAAGTGCGGCGATTGGAGCATGGCCTCGACTGTAAGCTGCGCTCCTTTGAAGAAATCGGCCTCGCGCCGGAAAAGCTCCTCGTATCGTTTCAGCTCATCAACCTCCATGGGACGTCGAAAAGTTTTCAATCCGAATTCACGCACGAATCGCGCGCGGCATGCGGGCGACGGTTTGCATGGGATCAGTCCGCGCCGGTCGCCTCCCTGAAACGCGTTGCGGGCCAACCGCTCCGCCGCGGCGCTATAAGCCTCAACGAGCAGCGGTGAAAGGTTCTGCGCCTGGTACTGGTTCTTGAAGCCGTTGACGAAGTCTTCGGGAGGGAACTGGTTTGCGGGAGCGCTCCGGTCGCCGAGCAGATCGCGTACGGTATTGTTGTATTGGCTGTGAGTCAGCCGTCGCAGCATCACTATTGGCCGCGGGCACCCAGCGCCCTTGTCATTCTCTTCAAGGCGCTTCAGCGTGCGAGTTAGTTCGTCGCCCGACAGTCCGGTCAAGCGTTGAATCCAGTCTTTCAAAATCCTTTCCTCTTCGCTTCCTGGCTTGATCCGTTGGCCGCCCGCGTGTGGGGTGCGGTTGGTGGGCTTTTTGAGAAGCAGCGATTCTTCCGGCTTGTTGCGATCCACCAGCGCGACGAGCGACAGGCCGAACGCCTCGATCTGATCAGGGCTTGCGTCCGGTTCGGGAAAGCGCAAACGCGTGACCGAAGCCACGCCGTCCGGGTTGTGACACGACCGGCAAGCGGCTTTTTCCAGAACCGGGTAAAGCGTTCTTGAGAATGAGCCTTCTTGCGCAGGAGAGAACCTCTCTTGCGCCCAGACCGAGAAGAGAGCGAGAAGAAGAAGGCCTTTGAACCTACCTGGGTCTCTTACGCTTTTGCCAGACATTTTTTGCTTCCTTCAGAACAGAACGAAGAGAACGAAGAAGGACCGGAAAGACCAATGCGAATCCGTTTTCTTCGTGGTTGATTTTCCGCAGGAAATCCGACAAGTTTCATAGACCAGATAACAGTTTGTTATCAAGCTTTTTTCAACACAAAGGG
>Ga0187894_10002370_pt1 | contig 22611 bp, 19 predicted proteins | sample GBC1701081metaG_FD_136650 | JGI IMG/M metagenome (GOLD analysis project Ga0187894, IMG submission 136650) | White microbial mat communities from a lava cave in the Kipuka Kanohina Cave System on the Island of Hawaii, USA - GBC170108-1 metaG ... | reverse complement strand
CCGGACAGACCGTCGTCGATGCAAGCATTCCCGACGACGCCGCGGTGGAAAAGATGCTCGCGCCGTACAGCGGCAAGGTGCGAGCACTCAACGTGGTCATCGGCAGACTCGAACGGCCGTTGAAGAAAGAGTCTGTCGGCGCCGGCTCTTTGGGCAACTTCGTCACCGACGGAATCAGGTCGTATGCGAAGGCAAAACTCGGCAAGCCGATCGCGCTCACTATCATGAACGCGGGCGGTTTACGGAAGAACGACATCGCCGCCGGCGAAATAAGCGCGGCTGACATCTTTGAACTATTACCCTTTGAAAACGCGCTCGTGGCCGTGGACGTGACCGGCGCTGACTTGTTGAAGCTCTTGCCGGCGTTGGTGCGCGACGCACAGTCGGGTGCGCGGCTTCAGTACAAATGGAACGATCAGAACCGGCCCGAGTTCATCAGCGGTAAACTCGTCGATGAGAACGGCCGCGAGCACGAGATCGATCCAAAAGAGATTTACACGGTAGTCACTATTGATTATTTGATAAAACTCGGCAGTGGCTCTTATGCGATCCTCCAGGACGCAAAGAGCACGACGCCGCTAAACGTCACGCTGCGTGAATCGATCATGCAGTACGTAAAGAGTGAAACGGCGGCCGGACGCACGATTGATCCCCGAATGGATAATCGCTACGTGCAAATTGGACCAGGACCGAAAACAGCGCCGGAGGAACCACGATGATCAACCGTCGAAGATTCCTGACCGGTTCCGCAGCCTTCGGCGCCGCGCTCATCACGCTCCCGCGTAGTTTCGCACTCAACGCGGACGAAACCGTCATCACGATTCTGCACACGAACGATACGCATTCGCAGATCGATCCGCTTCCACCCAACGACCGGAACGCAGGGAAGGGAGGCGTCGCGCGCCGTGCCACACTCGTCAAACGCATCCGCAAAGAGAATCCCAACACGTTGCTGATCGATGCCGGCGACGTGCTTCAAGGCACACCTTACTTCAACTTCTACAAAGGCGAAGTTGAGTACAAGGCAATGTCGGCGATCGGGTACGACGTTGGCACGCTGGGCAATCATGAGTTTGATAACGGCGTCGAAGCTCTTGCCGCGGCGCTCAAGTTTGCGAACTTCGACATCGTCTCGGCGAACTACGACGTAAAAGGCACGGTGCTCGAAGGCCGCGTCAAACCTTATGTAGTTAAGACGGTCGGTGGCATTCGGGTGGGCTTGTTTGGTTTAGGAATCAGTCCGGTGGCGTTGATCACGCCCGCGAACTTCAAGGGCATCACGTATATCGATCCGGCGCCGGCGGCGCGCGACGTGGTGAAGACGTTGCGCGAGCAAGAGCGCTGCGCGTTGGTGGTTTGCATGTCGCACCTGGGTTACTCCGAAAGACCAAGAGCTAATAGTGTGAGCGACACGACGGTGGCCACGCAGGTCGACGGCATCGACTTCATCGCCAGCGGCCACAGCCATCTGTTCATGGAGCGTCCGGTCGAACTGACGCAGCCTTGCGGCGCGAAGACGTTGCTCTTTCAGGTTGGCAAGAGCGGCATCTATGTGGGCCGCATTGATTTCACGTTCAGAACAGGGAAACTGATCGGTGCGTCTGGAGGCTTGCTCGATATGAGAACCGTGTAGGACAGACATTCTTGTCTGTCCTACGACACGTCTACCGGCGTTACAAACTGTTCTGGTCACGTCCAACTGCAAGGTCACGACAGGCAGGAATGCCTGTCCTACAAAAGATGGAAAACGACTCAACTCGCGATCGAATCCGTGCTTTGGTGCGCGACGTTTTGGAGAAAGCCGGACCTGCGCCGGAAAGCACGCCGACGCGTTTCGTCAACACGATTCCGGAGACGGAAACGCAAGCCGGTGGTGTGACACGCGACGAGTCGTCAAAGAGCGTCATCACCGAAGACGACGTGCGTGGCCTGGACCAGGGCGCGGTTTTGCGAATCGGTGAAGACGCGCGCCTCACGCCGCTTGCCGCCGACATCGTTAAAGAGCGAAACATTCAGCTTGTGCGAAGCAACTCGCGGCGCGGATCGAAAGCGTCAAAACTGATCGCTGTCGGCGCGGATCACGGCGGGTTCAAAATGAAAGAAGAGTTGAAAGTCCTGCTGGGCCAACTCGGTCACAAGGTGCAGGACTTCGGCACCGACTCGGAAGAAGCGGTTGACTATCCGGATTTCGCTCACGCCGTTGCACGTGCTGTCGCAAACGGCTCTTCGGACGTTGGGATCATCATCGACGGCGCGGGTGTCGGTAGTGCGATAACAGCGAACAAAGTTCCCGGTGTTCGCGCTGCGGCTTGTTACTCAATCGCGGTCGCGCGCAACTCCCGCGAGCACAACGGCGCAAACGTCCTCACACTCGGCAGTAAAACCATCTCGAGCACCGAGATGCGCGAGATCGTGACCGCCTGGCTCACCACCGAGCTCACCGAGGACCGCCATCGCAAGCGCGTCGCCAAGATCGACGCAATCCAGCGACAGTATCAACGTTAGACAGGATTCCAGAGTTCACAGGATTGAGAACGACTCCGTGCCCAGTCTGAATCTTGTTCATTGTGCAATTCCTGTCGATTCCGCGTTAGAATGTTTCCCGTCCTATGGCCTATTCCAGTAACGGCGATTACGAAAGACTAATTGAGCAGATCACCGACGCGATTGTGGCGCGGTTGAATGGTGATGGCGGCGAACAGGCCGCGATGTGCGGTTGTACATCAGAGTGTTTTCATCGCTGTCCCGAGCGGATGCATCGTATTGTGGATGCGGGCGCGGCGCGCATTGGACTCGTGCTGGGCGAAACGGCGACGGCGAGAGAATGGGCCAGTCTTATTGATCATACCTTGTTAAAGCCCGAGGCGACGGACGACGACATCAAGAAACTCTGCCAGGAAGCGGCGAGCTACCGGTTCGCATCTGTGTGTGTGAATCCAACGTGGGTGCGGGTGGCCGCGTGCAATTTGCGCGGGAGCGGTGTGCCGGTTTGTACCGTCATCGGCTTTCCGCTCGGCGCCACCCTGCCCGACGTCAAGGCTTACGAAGCGCGGCGCACGCTTCTCGACGGTGCGCGCGAGCTCGACATGGTGATCAATGTCGGCGCTTTGAAGAGTGGCGACGATTGTCTCGTCGAACATGACATACGCTCGGTGGTGGAAGTCGCGCATGAGTACGACGCGATCTGCAAAGTGATCATTGAAACAGCACTATTGACTGACGACGAAAAAGTGCGCGCATGTCTCGCGGCAAAAAAAGCGGGCGCCGATTTCGTAAAGACGTCGACGGGTTTTTCGAAAGGCGGCGCGACCGTTGCAGACGTCGCGTTGATGCGCCGCACCGTCGGATCGGAACTTGGTGTAAAAGCTTCAGGTGGTGTCAAAGGTCTCGAAGACGCGCGCAAGATGGTTGAAGCAGGCGCAACGCGCATCGGCGCGAGTGTTGGTGTGAAGATCGCGCAAGAAGCCGCGGGCGCAAAGCCCACGACTTCGAGATCGTTAGCGTACTAACCAATCAACTCATGCCTGCCAGTACAAAACTGTTAGCAGTCATTCTCGGCGGTGGCGCCGGGAACCGTCTCTTCCCACTCACGCAACAGCGTTCTAAACCTGCCGTCCCGCTCGGCGGTAAGTATCGCCTCGTAGATATCGCGCTTTCCAATTGCATCAACTCCGACATCCTGCGCACTTTTGTCTTGACGCAGTACAACTCCGCTTCACTCAATCGACACATCGCGCAGACGTATCGCTTCTCGCAGTTCTCAAACGGCTTTGTCGAGATACTCGCGGCTGAGCAAACACCCGACAGTCCGCAATGGTTTCAGGGAACGGCCGACGCGGTGCGACAAGTGCTGCCACACATCAGAGACTGGGGCATCGACACGTTGCTGATTCTCTCAGGCGATCATCTCTACCACATGGACTATCGACAGTTTCTCCTACGTCATCACGAGTCGAATGCCGACGTGACTGTTTCGGTGATTCCGTGCGAGGCGCGTTCGGCGAGTGAGTTTGGCTTGTTAAAGACAGACGACAACGGACGCATCGTCGAGTTCAAAGAGAAGCCGAAAGGCGATGAACTGCTTTCGATGCAGGTCGACACAACGAGACTCGGTCTGGATGCGAGCGAAGCGAAACGCCGGCCGTACCTGGCGTCGATGGGAATCTACGTGTTCAAGTACGATCGTTTGGAGCAGTTGCTGAGTGAGGATGAAAGCTGGATGGATTTCGGCAAAGAAGTAATTCCCGCCGCGATTCGTTCCGGTCACGTGCAGGCTTTTATGTTCGACGGCTACTGGGAAGACATCGGAACGATCGGCGCGTTCTATCGCGCGAATCTCGATCTGACGTCGAAGATTCCGAAGTTCAACTTGTTCGACGCTGAAGCTCCTGTTTTCACGCGCGCGCGTTATCTGCCCCCGTCGAAAATCGAAGAGACGGAGATCAACGACTCGATCGTCAGCGATGGTTGCATCATCAACGGCGCGAAGATAACCAACTCGGTGATCGGGTTGCGTAGCCGGATTTCGAAGGGCGTGCAGATGGAAGCGTCGTTCATGATGGGCGCGGATTTCTACCAAACGTTTGAAGACATGCGCCGGGATCTCGGTAAGGAATTGCCGCGTGTCGGCATAGGTGAGGGAACTATCATCAAGCGCGCGATCATCGACAAGAATGCGCGCATCGGCATTAACGCACGACTGCTGAACGAAGCGGGAACAACGGCCGCAGACGGACCAAACGGTTCGTATTACATTCGCGACGGAATCATCATCGTGCCGAAGAACGCGGTCGTGCCGGATGGAACTGTGATTTAGTCATGGCTCGTGGTTGGGAAAGCAAGGCGGTTGCGGATCAGATCGAGGAAGGGGAGTCGCGCCAGGCAAAATCTCCCGAAGCTGCAGCTTCACCTGAACAACGACAGCTCAAGGAACGGCTCGACTCGCTGAGGCTCTCCAGGTCCAGACTGCTCCAACAACTCGAACGCGCGACGCATCCCGCGTATCGCAACCTCCTGCTCAACGGCTTGAAGGCAGTTGAGAAAGAGATTGAAGAAGTTTCTGTTAAAGTCATACTTTAACTAATGCCCAAGCCAACCATTCCGACGCGGGAGTATCACCCGGCTGTCGTAGAGCGAAGTTCAACCTCCAGCAAGCGCCGCAAGGCTTCTGTCCCCTCCATCAAGTTACCGAAGAACAAAACCACACTCGACGTGGAGATCGACGGCCGGGTGGTGAAGCTCACGAATCTCAACAAGCTGTTCTGGCCGAAGCTGGGTGTCACCAAACGAGACCTCATTCAGTATTACATCGACGTCGCGCCGTGGTTGCTCCCTCACCTCATCGACCGCGCGATGGTGATGAAGCGTTACCCGAATGGCGCGGCCGGCGATTTCTTTTTCATGAAGCGCGCGCCTTCGCCACGTCCGCCGTGGATTGAGATCTGCCACATCGAGCACGAGTCGGGAAACATCATCAACTTTCCGATGATTCAGGATCTCGCGTCGTTGATGTGGGTAATCAACCTCGGCTGCATCGACCTGAACCAGTGGTACGCGCGCTGTGACGACGTAGATCGCCCGGATTATCTGCACTTTGACCTCGATCCCACGCCAGGTGCTTCGTTTGAAAGGGTCTGTGAGGCAGCGCTGTTTCTGAAGCTGGCGCTGGATTCGATAAAGATACCAAGCCTCGTGAAGACGACCGGTTCGAAAGGGATTCACATTTACGTTCCGATCAAACACGGGCCGACGCAGAAGCAGGTGTGGACGTTTGCGAAAGAGTTTGCTTACGCGGTGACGTCGCAGGCGCCGAAGTTGTTGACGGCGGTCTACCAGGTGTCGAAGCGGCCGAAGGATAGAGTGCTGGTTGATTACAATCAGAACGCGTGGGGGCGGACGCTGGCGTCGGTTTATTCGGTGCGGCCGAAGGAGCTGCCGACGGTGTCGACGCCGCTCAAGTGGAAAGAGCTCCAACGGGGAATCAAGATGGAAGACTTTCGGATCGACAACGTGCCGGCGCGCGTGCGGCGGCTTGGCGATCTGTGGACGCCGCTCTTGTCGTCAAAGGGACGCTTTCGACTTGAAGCTTATCTTTAAGAAAACGATCCACAGATTACGCAGACTCTGTGTAATCTGTGGATGACTCGTGATGTATTACCTCAACGGTCGGCGAGCCTACAGTTGAAGAGCATTATGAAGATTTGGACAGTGGGACACTCGACTCGAAGCGGTGAAGAACTCGTTCAGATCCTGCTTGCTCATAAGATTGAAGTATTAGTTGACGTGCGAACGTTTCCCGGCTCGCGACGTTATCCTCAGTTCAATCGAGATACGCTAGCCGAATCGTTGAGAGCGGCAGGGATTGAATACAAACATGAAGGCAGATTGGGCGGTCGTCGAACTCCGCGTCCCGACTCACACAACACCGCCTGGCGCAATGCACAGTTTCGCGGTTATGCGGATCACATGGAAACCGAGCAGTTCAAAAACGGAGTTAGAGAATTACTTGAACTCGCAGCGAACAAGCGAGTCGCGGTGATGTGTGCGGAAGCCGTTTGGTGGCGCTGCCATCGCAGCCTGATTGCTGACTACTTAAAAGCGGAAGGGCACGAGGTCGTTCACATCATTGACGAGAAGAAAACAGAGGAACATCCGTTTACTTCAGCGGCGAGGATTATTGACGGACGTCTTTCTTACAAGGGGTTATTAGGATGAAAACGAACTCTAGGATGGCCGGTTGCTGTGCCAGACTTTCGTCTTCGCACCCTTCTTGCGCCGCTTCACACCAGTTCGTCGCGGAATAACTTTCGGATCGCCGGTCGCGGCTTTCTTCACGTTACCGCCTTCATCCTCAGCAATCTCCGCCAGCGATCGCCGGCTTAGAATCGAAACAGGCGCGAGCTCAGTCACGTCTTCCGTAGTCGTGTAGTAATCGCGATGTTTGATCAGCAGCCACTGCCGATTGCGCGTGCGCACGAGCACCCACGAACCTTTCAACTTCTGCCCATCAAGCGTGAACTTGAAGTCACCCTTGTTCAAAGCTTCAGCCGGATTCAGATCGCCTTCGGCCTTATACGTTCCGTAGTCCCAAACCATCACCGTTCCGCCGCCGTATTCACCTTCCGGAATCACGCCTTCAAACTTCGCGTAGTCAACCGGATGATCTTCGACCTGCATCGCGAGCCGTTTCACGCTCGGATCGAGTGACGGACCTTTCGGCACGGCCCACGACTTCAACACGCCGTCGACTTCCAATCGAAAGTCGTAGTGCAACTGCGTCGCCCGATGCTTTTGGATCACAAACATGCGCCCGGTGCGAGTGCGTTTCTTCTTTGGACCAGGTTCAGGTGTCTTATCAAACTTCCGCTTGCGCTTGTACTCGCTCAGTGATGAAGCCATTGCTTGAAGTAACTCTTAAAGTGATTCCTCAACTGCAAAGGATTCCGCAACTGCAAAAGACTCTGCGGCGGCAAAAGATTCCTCGACTGCAAATGACTCCTCGACTGCGAGCATCTCTGCGGCGGCGAATGTGTCGGCGGCTGCAATTGAGTCCTCAAGTCCTTCCCCTGGGGCGGGGAAAAGATCGGTCTGAACCGGGTCGAGTCCAAGCGCTTCGCGAACGCGCGCGAAGCTGCGGCGATGAATGGGGAGTGCGCCGAGTGATTTGAGGGCCTGGCAATGTTCGGGGGTTGGATAACCTTTGTGCGAGGCGAGCCCGTAGCCGGAGTACATCTGATCGAGCTCGAGCATGTGTGCGTCGCGCGTGGTCTTCGCGATGATCGAAGCCGCGGCGATGCTGGCTGACAGGGCGTCGCCACGAATGATGCCGCGCTGCGGCGTGTCGCAATGGGGAATCTTGCGTGCGTCGACGAGAATGAAATCGGGTTTTGCACTCAAGCCCTGAACTGCGCGTTGCATGGCGAGCAGTCCGGCGTGATAGATGTTGAGCTTGTCTATTTCTTCAACTTGGGCAACTCCGATTGACCAACAGATCGCGTCCTGTTTGATCTGTTGCGCGAGCTCATCTCGCTTCTCAGGATCGAGAATTTTCTTCGAGTCGTTCAGGCCGCGCAGTTTGTAGTTCTGCGGCAGGATAACCGCGCCGGCGACGACCGGGCCGGCGAGCGGCGCCATGCCTGCTTCGTCAACACCCGCGACCATGCCGTAGCCCTGCGACCACAGTTCGATCTCGAAGCGCAGCAGGAAGTGGAGACGCTGACCTTCCGAACGATTCTCCCGATAGCGTTCGCGAATGCGTTTTGCAAGCTGCTTCGCGCCATGACGTGGATCGGTTTCCAGCGCCTCAAGTAAACCTTTAGGTACCGGCCGCCGCCGCTCGACGAAGCGCTTGTTCAGTTCGGGTATCGACTTGTTGAGGAGATCTTCCAGCGAGCTCATGTTCCCGGAGACAGTCTCTGTTCACAGCCACGGGTTGTCAAGACAAGGCTTTGTTTTTTCGCCCGAATAAGCGACGATACAACTCCATGAATCTTTCCCCCCGGACTCGGATGCGCCTGCTCGGCTTGCTGCCGCTGCTGTTTTTCTTTGCTCAGGCAGTTCACTACTGGAGAATCGATCAACTCGGGCACATGCTCTGGATGTGCAACATCGGCAATCTGGTCCTCGCCGTCGGTCTCTTTTTTGAAAAGCCACTGCTGGTTCGTGTGTCGGCGCTCTGGATGATCCCAGGGCTGATTGTTTGGTTTCTCTACGTTGTGCTGGCGTGGGGAGTGTTTCTGAGTTCGACGCTTGCTCACGTTGGCGGCCTTGCGGTGTCGGCGATCGCGCTCAAGACCTATCGCATGGATCGACATTCGTGGCGCTACGCTTTTGGCTGGTTGCTCATCGTGCAGTTGGTGTCGCGGTTCGTCACGGCGTCGGAGCTGAACGTAAACCTGGCGCACGCCGTTCAACCAGGATGGGAACGGGCGTTCACGTCTTACTGGAGCTTCTGGCTGGTGCTGACGTTTGCCACAGTGGTGATGCTGTGGTTGTCAGGACTGTTGTGGCGGACGCTATGGCCCGCAACTGAAGCAAGCCGTCGCACGGCGGCTAGCTTGTCTTGAGCGCTCGATGGGTTCCGTCACCATTTCACACAGCTCGGAAGGTTGACTCGGCGTAACTAGATAGACCCGCGCGCCGTAACGAAGAGCCATGTCGTGGTCAGTGGCATAAGCTGCGGCAGAGTAAAGAGAATCTGAGTTGTCCTATCAAACCGCCTGTCCTGCAAATTTTGCCTCAATGTCAACTTCTTCGCCCAAAGGATAACCTCCCCTCTCCTCTTCTTCAGCGGTGCATCGCGTAAATAGCAGTCGTTTGACATTTTTTGGTGTCTGTTTAGCAATAAATTTTCGTTTTGGTGCGATACCGCACATTGCCAGAGCACCCCGAATCCACTATACTTTGGGACGTTGAATACCCCTTTCCTCCTGTGGGTATAGTTGGCGCGGCGGACGGCTAAACCGCCGCGCTTTTTTCTGCCTATCTTTTGCCTCGCCAATCCTTTGCTTCAGGGCCAACGCGGATTTAGACTCTCGCCAGTAGGTTTGTGCGGTAGGCCTTTCAATGAAACTGAAACCTCTTCTCCTGATTGGCCTAAACCTGTTTCTGGCATTCGTCTATTTTGCCGCCGCTGAACTTGGTCTGTCCCTCGCCTCACTGCATTCAAACGTTACGCCTGTTTGGCCGCCTGCCGGGATCGCAATCGCTGCGCTACTAATCTTTGGACCACAACTCTGGCCCGGAATCTTTCTCGGCGCGCTCGCCGCAAATCTGTTGACTAACATTCCGGCAGGCTCCGCTTTCGGCATCGCGTTTGGCAACACGTTGCAGGCGCTGGTTGCCTATTGGCTGCTGCTGCGAGTCGTGCGTTGGCAAAGATCGCTCGATTCGGTTGGCGAGGTGTTGAGCTTTGTCGTGTGTGCGGCAATGCTCGCGCCGTTGGTCAGCGCAACTATCGGCAGCTTGAGTTTGTGTCTTGGCGGTGCGGCGGACTGGGGTCGATTCACTCCTCTCTGGTTGACGTGGTGGATGGGCGACGGCTTTGGCGCGCTCATCGTCGGTTCGTTGCTGCTCTCGTGGAGTAAACCGGGAAAGATCAACCCGCGCGACGTGCCGGAGATCGTCGCGCTTTTCCTGCTGTTATTCATAACCGTGCTGATCGTCTTTGGCGGCTGGTTTCCCGGAACGGTCAAGACGTATCCGCTCGCTTACTTGTGTCTTCCATGTCTGCTCTGGGCTGCAATGAAGTTTGATCAGCGAATTGTGACGACCGCGATCGTGGTCATGGCGACATTGGCGGTTTGGGGCGCGAGTAATGGTTATGGTCCATTTGTGCAGCGAAACCCGAACGTCTCACTGTTGCTGCTGATCTCATTTGTAGGCACGGGCTCATTGATGACGCTGTTGGTCGGCGCGGTTACAAATGAACGGCGAAGAGCGGAGGCAGACAAAGACAAACTCGGATCGGAGCTGGAGATCCACCAGCGCCGCATTGAGGACATTGTCGCGCACGTACCCGGCGTCGTTTGGGAAGCGTGGGGAAAACCGGACGCCGCCAATCAACGAATCGACTTTGTGAGCACGCACGTGGAAAAGATGTTGGGCTACAGTCGTGACGAGTGGTTGTCCACGCCAAACTTCTGGTTGCAGGTCGTTCATCCCGATGACCGCGAACGCGCGGCGGCTGAGGCGGCGGCGATCTATGCGTCGGGTAAAGGTGGCACGATCCGTTTCCGCTGGGTGCATAAAGATGGGCACGAAGTTTGGGTTGAAGCGCAGTCGATCGTGGTTTGCGATGAAACTGGTCCAGTCGGAATGCGTGGCGTGACGATGGACATCACGCCCGCCGTGCGCGCGGAGATCGAGCGCACGGAGCTGTTACGGCGCGAGAGCCAGGCGCGCGAAGAAGCTGAAGAAGCGAGCCGGTTGAAGGAAGAGTTTCTCGCGACTGTTTCTCACGAGTTGCGCACGCCGTTGAATGCCGTAGTGGGCTGGTCGCGTTTGTTGCGTGGCGGACAACTCGATTCCGGTGGCGCAGCACACGCGATTGAGATCATCGAGCGCAACGCGCTGATGCAGAAACAGATCGTTGAAGACCTGCTCGACGTGTCGCGCATCGTTACCGGCAAGTTGCGGATTAACACGCAGCCGGTGGATCTGTTGCTGGTGATCCACGCGGCGATCGACGCGATCCGGCCGGCGGCCGAAGCAAAGGAGATCGAGATACGGACGTACTTCGATGCGCCCGGTGTGATCGTCAGGGCGGACGTCGAGAGATTGCAGCAGGTGTTTTGGAACCTACTGGCGAATGCAGTGAAGTTCACACCATCGCGCGGGACGATCGACGTGCATCTGCGACAGCAAGATTCGTTGGCTGAGATTCGAATTGAAGATTCAGGTCCAGGTGTGCCGGAAGACTTCCTGCCGCGGATCTTCGAACGGTTTAGTCAGGCAGATGGATCGAGTACGCGCAAGCACGGCGGGCTGGGATTGGGATTGGCGATCGTGCGGCACCTCGTGGAGTTGCACGGCGGCACGGTTTCGGCCGGTAATCGAAATGAAAAGGGCGGCGCAGTGTTGACAGTCTGGTTGCCACAGATTACACAGATATGACTTGTTAGAATCTGTGTAAGCTGTGGATGAAGTGGCTCAGAACGAGTTTCGCCGTAGCACCGGTGAATTCGGTTGCTGCGGATCGTTGTTCACCACCGACGCGCCTGACGGATTGAAGACGTAACTCTCGCGCGCGCGAACCGCCAGGTTTGGTTGTTTGGCGCGCACTCTAATCTGCCGCCGTTGTCCCACCTGCGGTGGACGCTTCGGGTAATAACCGATGCTGTACTGGCGCCGCAATTCTTCCGCTACGTTGGCAAACGCATACGACATGTTCTGCAACGTGTCTGCGCGGTACTCGCGTCCACCGGTCGTATTCGCGAGTTCCTGAAGATACTGATCGCCCAGTTCGTAGTCGCCGCGCGATGTGCCACGGCCACGAGGAGGATAACGACGCCCCATGCCGCCGCGTCCGCCGCCGAAGATGCCGCCAAGAATAGTCCCCCAGACATCGATCTGACCGGTCGACGGAAAATTCCCGACGTTCATGTCCCGCGACGTGTCGTATTGAACCGGATAGATCAACGCGTCGAGCTCCTGCGCGTCCATCAAGTTGCTCTGGTAATCCGCGCGGCGGCTGGTCGTGTCAACGCCGTCCGTGAAGAGCACGATCGCCTTGCGTCCCTGGATGCGTGACAGGTGTTGATTCATCACCATATCGACTGCATCGTAGAGCCGTGTGCCGTCGTCAGTCCTCGCTCTTTGAATGGCGCGCTGGAGCTTCGAGCGATCGGTGGTGAACTCGCTCAAGACCTTGATCTCGTCGTTGAAGGAAACGACCATCACACGATCGTCGGGTCGTAATTGATGGACGAACGTGATCGCGGCGTCCTGAATGTCTTCCAAACGAAACTGCGTTGACGGGCTCGTGTCGAGCATCAGCACTACCGAGAATGGCTTGTCGACCGACTGAAAGAATGCGACGTCCTGTTCGACGCCGTCTTCCCAGATGCGAAAGTCGTCCTTGAGCAGGTTGGGCACGTAGCGTCCGTCACGGTCCATCACGCTGACAGGAATCGTGATGAGCGTGGTGTTCACGCGGATGACGTCTCCGGCATCGACTTCTTCCGGACCGGTTGGCGTTTGGTTCTGCTGCGTCTCGGGCTTGCGATTGTTTGGATAGTTCGCGCCGCCGAGAACCGGTGGTCTAGTGGGAGGCGCGGTGGTTTGCGATTGCGGCGCAGTCGTCTGCCGCTCAGGCACAGAGGTCTGCGGCGTGGTTGTTTGACTCCCCACACGCCTTGGCCTGCTCTGTCCGAAGGCAAAGCCGATCGAGGTGGAAAGCAGGGAGAGGAGCAATAAGAAAATAGAAAGCTTTTTCATAGGAAGCTCCTGACAGTGCTCGGCTTATGTTTTGGAGAGAGTCACAGGGGGAGAGAGACGCCTTGAAAGAATAGCTCCTGACCGCTTGCAAGGGCAAGCTTTGAGCCGAGGATGGTAGTGGGTCAGTTTGAGTTTCAGGAGCAATTAACGCCGCAGGCGTTCGCTAATTGCAGCCCATGGGTTGCAGCATAGACAACCATGGGATTCCATCCACCATTCGCGTATCAACCCTGTAAGGGTTCGCCGCGAGACAAACCACTTTCAGGGTTAGTCGCCTTATTTCTTGTGTTCCCAGGGTTGAAGCCACCCTGGGCTGTAATTAGCGAACGCCTCCGGCGTTAGCTGCTTTCAGCCCAAACTGACCCACTACCGCCGAGGATTAACTATTCTTCGGAGCTGCTCGCGGCGGCCGTCGACAGCACATTCCAAATCAACGGCAACGTTGCCCATGCCTGGCCGCGATGCTGCGGTCGAAACGCAAACAGGACGATTCGTCCTTTGCCCAGGGGAACTTCAGCCAGCGCGATCTGGCCACGCAGCTTATCCTCGCCGAGTAGCCAACCGGAAAGCAATACGTTTTCTTTCGCGTACCGGGCCACGACGCGAACGCCGTCCCCAGTCGTCGTGAACGCCGAACTATTAATGAAGTAAGCCGGCACTTTGGTTGGTAAGTTAGAAGCAAACGGGTTCTTGTTATCGACGTCCAGCGACACGATCGAACCCGGGCAGTAGAACTCCGAGGATCGCACGCCTTCGAGCACGTTGCGCACCGGCAGATTGAACTGCTTGATCGCTAGGTCGCACGACGCGTCGAAACAAACGAGCGTGCCACCATTCGAGACGAAGTCTCTTAAGTTGTTGACGCCCTGCTCCGTGATGCCGCCCGTGTATTCAACCGGCAGCGAGCCGGCGGCGTTGCCGCTGATGATCTCAGTGCTGCGTTGCGACGGAAAGAGCAGCACGTCGAACTTCGCGTGCAGACCGCCTTGCCGGATGTCGGCATCGCGCGCCGACGCATAAGGAACGTTGAACGTGTCGAAGATGTATCGCGTCCAGCCTTCGTCCATGTTGCTCTGCGAGCCTTTGTAGATTCCGATCCGGACCGGCTGTTTGACGGGATTTCTGATGGGCGACTCGTCACCCTTCGCGATCGGCAGGGCCAGGTCGTTTCTGGCCTGGTTAGCGTCTGTGAGACGCGTCAATCGTCTTTCGTTTTCTGTTTCCCGGATTGCTGTTACTGCGGGCGCCTCGACGCCCATCTGCAACGGCAGCGTCCAACCGGCAACGTCGTAGGGCCGCTCTGCTTCGCCCTGCGGCGTGAGCCGGTTGGGATAGATCTGCGGTTCGAACAGCGCGGTGACGTTGGTGCGTTGTGGTTGGTTCAGAAAGACGATGTAACTGCCGAGCGGCACTTCCTGCATCAAGGTATTTGCGATGATCGTGCGATAGGTGCCGAGTCTCTCGCTGGCTGCGTTTGTTCGCTGAAGCATTTGTGGTCCAAACGTGACGTGCAGCTCGCGATCGAGGCGGTAGACTTCAACACCCTGGCCCAGCAACGTCGCGATCAGTTTTGCGACTGCTTCATCGCGTGCTTGTCCGGCCGGAATCAGATAGGCAATCGGCTGATCGGATTTAGCCGGTTGTGCGATGCTCTTTCGCCCGAGCTCGTAGAAGTTTTGCAAGTAGTTCTCGCGAAACTTTGCGGCCATGGAAAGGATCGCGCGTGAGGCGATCATCTCCATCTCCATGATCTCGCGCGGACGCCAAGTGCCGCCCGGCCACGGATCGGGAAAGTTTGTTACGGCTTCAGTAGCGTTGCGCATGCCGCGCGTCGATGAGCGAGCGAGTTGTTCGGCTGTCACAGTCGACGGTGTCATCAAGCGCGCGCTGGCCGCTTCGGAAAGAATTCCGATCGAATTGTGATAGTAAGGCGCGGTGCGAAAACCGCCGTGCCACCAGGTGTCGTAAAGCGCGTTGGTCAGAATTCCTTTGAAGCCGGCGGCAGTCAGATCAGCGGCGACTTTGTGTCCGACGAGACCGACTTGCCGCAGGAGTACGGGCGAGATGTTTGGGTTCGGTGGATCGTAGAAAGGCGGAATGAAGAACCGCGAACCGTTCGAGCCTTGCTGGTGCACGTCGTAGACGATCTGTGGAAACCACTCGTGCCACAGCAGGCGCGTGATCAGTTGCGTCTCTTTGAGGTTCAACATGAACCAGTCGCGATTGTCGTCGTGTCCGGCGTAGTGGTGATAGAGTTCTGGTGGTTCTTTGCCTTCGTAAGCGGTGCCGAGAGTTTTGCGATACCAATTGGCGACGATATCGATGCCGTCCGGATTCGGCGACGGAATCAGGAGCAGGATCGTGTTCTGAAGAATTTCGCGTGTCGCGGGGGCCGTGGCGTTTGCCAGTTCATAGGCGAGTTGCATCGACATTTGCGACGCCACGATCTCCGTTGAGTGAATCGAGCAGGAGATGGTGACGACTACTTTGCCGTCAGCGATGAGACGTTCGCGTTGGCCTCTTTGAGTGACGAGACGCGGATCGGCGAGCTGACGCTGGATGTCTTTGTATTTCGCGAGTGCCAGTATATTCTCTCGCGCGCTGATGATGGCCACGATCAACGGCCGCTTCAATGTCGACTGACCCAACGTTTGGACCACGACGCGATCGGAAGCGCGGTCCAGACGCTCGAAATAGTTGCTGATCTGCGACCAGTCGGCGATCTTGCGATCGTCTCCGGGAGTGAAGCCGAGTACCGACTGGGGCGACGGGATACCGCCGGTTTGCAGGGGTGGTCTGCGATAGTCCTGGCTTTGCGCGAGAGACGAAGCGGCAATACACAGGAACAGGGCCACGGCGGCCACCAATGATCGTTGGCTAATCATTCAACTTTCCTTTACGAGAACTGATGGAAGAGACCACTGCAATCGACGAAACTATGGCCGAGGAGTCTAGCACAACGAGGCCGCGCAGTTTTATGCGGCGGTTGCATTATTGGTGGTCGCTGTTTCTGGCCGGCGCGCTGCTCGGCGTGCTGGGGCCACCGATTCTGATAATTGCGTGGTTCCTGAATAAGCACGACCTCGTTTATCCGTGGGCAAGTTTAGGGGCGCGACTGTGGTTGCAGCTCAGCGGTGTGCGCGTGAACGTTCGCGGGTTGGAACTGCTGGATCCGAAGCAAACCTACGTCTTCGTTTCGAACCACCGTTCGTATCTCGACACGGCGACCATGTTTCTCTTCACCGGGCGCCGGATCGGATTGCTGGCCAAGAAAGAACTGTTGAAAGTACCGGTGCTCGGCGTGGGAATGGGTTTTGTCAACGTGATGGCGATCGATCGTAGTAATCGCGAGAGTGCGATTCGCACCACGGAAGCCGCCGCCGAACGCATTCGCTCAGGTATCTCGTTTGCCGTCTTTGTCGAAGGCACACGCGCGAAGCCGGGTGAGTTGCTGCCGTTCAAAAAGGGCGCTTTCTACATGGCGCGACAAGCGGGCGTGCCGGTCGTGCCGGTAGCGATCAAACATTCCGATGAATTGATGGGCAAGGGAACTGGCGAGGCGAAGTCGGGAACGATCGAGATGGTGATGATGCCGCCGGTCCCCACAAAAGATGTAGCCACGGACGAAGACATCAACAACTTGATCGCCAACGTCCGTGGCTCGATTGCCAAAGAGCTGGGCCTACGGGAGGTCGTAGGTTAAGACTCCGGTAGCTTTTACCACGATCCCGCCTTCACTGAACGGATTGAAAACTGCTTGCTTCGCTGCTGCTTCCGCCGCCTCACGCAAGGGCAGTGGTCCGTCGACTGCTTGTGCTGAAGTGACCTTTCCATTCTCGTCAATGACGACACGCACCGTAACGCGTCCGCGTGACTTGGTCCTCTTCGCCTCTTCCGAGTAAGCCGGCTTAGGCAGCGATATGGCTTTCGCGTTCAGCACTCCGAATTCAACAGGGTTGGCTGTTCCGCTCGGCGTTTCGTTCTCGCCAATTTCCGTGACTTTGAGTGTCGCGCGTGCGGGAGCGAAGTCGGTATAACGAACTTTCAGGCGCACGTGCAGCGTGCTGCCGTTGTCGAAAACCAGCTCCTCATCCGCATAGGAGTAAGTGGGAAACCAGTAACGACCGTCGATCTGCTCGCGATATGTTTCAACGATTGGATACTTGTTGTTCTTGGTTTCGGGGACACCCTTACCCTTTGTCTTCACGATCTGCAGGTCCTGATCGTCAACCCAGACGCGTCCGAGAAACAAGCGCTCTTTGGTCTTCTTCGGATCCGGGATGACTTTCGGCTGGACGTCGAATATGTAGAGGTTCAACTCGTCGATCTTCTCTTTACCAACGTAGCGGATGGTGTATTTGTCGAGCTTGTTGGGTTCGAGGGCGAAGGGCGAAATGCCCCCTAGATCGTCGATGTCTTCCGAGGTTACTTCCGGCATCGAGGGCATCGGAAAGAAGGTGATCTTTTCAAACCGGTTTCCCTGATCGTCGAAAGTGAAATTTGAGATCCGGTGATACTCGCCGATCACTTGCCCGCCCATGCCGAGGCTTTGGATGAGCGCGTCGCGCTTGAATGAGTAGTTATTCAGAGCGCGGCGAAACTCTGTTTCCTTGGTAGTGAAGGCCTGGATGATCTTGTCAGGGTCGGTCGTGGCCGGTCCCGCAGCGCTGGTTTGGCCCAACACGCTGCCGGCGCAAACAACGGCAAACGCCATTACGGCCAGCACACTATTCGCGAAAAATAAATTTGCTCGTCGCACGTTCATATCCTGGCTGCATATCCTAACTGGGAGTGTTTGGTGTCCCTAAGTGGTTCTGCCTTATGGCCGGTGCTCAGATGCCACGAGGAAAGAGTCCTGTTGCCAACCGGCCTTTGGTCCGGCCGGAAGGCCCCCGAGGAGGGCCCCAGAAAGCCATTTTCCTGTTGCAAAGTTTCCTGCATCTAGTGTAAGGTGCCAATACTAGAATAAGTTATAGTCCGGCCAACGGACAGATTGGTGAAAATTTGGAGCCCGAAAAGCCTCGAAGATCGCGGCTCAGCAGTTTTGAAATTAAAAAGTTTCTCAAGGTCCTCATGTCGGCAACAGGCACTCGTCTTAGCACCGTGGAGCTTTACGGCGCGGGAGCGCAGACGTGACGCCGAGCGGCGGCGTTGCTTACACGGAGTTAAGCGATAAACCAGGCTTTGGGAGGAGCTTGGTTTTACGTGGTCTGATGCCGATGATGTGCGCGGTGGTTAGCTGCCCCTTCTGGGCGGGGTAGCTTAAAAAACCACCGCGCACACCCCAGCTAGTTCAAATCTCAGACTTCAGAGACAAATTCTACTTCGACTCGCTTGGGGATGACGCCCCTTTCATAGCCTTCCTGCAACAATAGGCGAACGGCTACTCGGCCTCGTTCCGTGTAGTCCAGCGTCAGGTCGTTGACCCACATGCCGACGAACCGGTCAGCCAAATCCGGCTCCATGTCGCGGGCAAACTGGAGGGCGTACTGAAGCGCGTCCTCGCGGTGTGTCAGGGAATAATTAATACTCTCCCGCAACAGGCGCGAGACCTCCTTAATCAGGTCGTCGCCGAGTGAGCGCCGAATGACGTTCCCGCCCATCGGCAGCGGCAGCCCGTGCCGGCCATGCCACCACTCGCCCAAATCCAGCACCTTGTGGAGCCCCTTCGACTCGTAAAACAACTGCCCCTCGTGAATCAAAAGGCCGGCGTCGCAGTGGCCGCTTTGCACGGCGTCGATAATTTTGTCGAACGGTACGACCTCGTATTCAAACTCGGAATTAAATATCCGGAGCGCCAGAAAAGCGCTGGTCAGTTTGCCGGGGATGGCGATCTTCAGACGTGGAATGTCGCCGGCGGTGGCCGGCTCGCGGGACACGACGATGGGACCGTAGTTGTCGCCGATCGAAGCGCCGTGCGGCAACAGCGCGTATTTGTCGGCGATGTAAGCATACGCATGGAAACTGATGGCGGTAACGTCGTAGGTGCCGCGCATCGCTTCTTCGTTTAGCGTCTGAATGTCTTTCAGCAGGTGTTCGAAGTGCAGCCCGCCGGTGTCGATCTTGTTAGTAGCGAGTCCGTAGAACATGAATGCGTCGTCGGAGTCGGGCGAGTGGGCCAGTGTGATCGTGGTGCGTTCGGTATCGGTAATCATCTTTGCTTTCGAAAACTTTCTTTAGACCAGTGAAACGTTGCGACGGTCGACGCGGTTGTAAACCGTGTCGCGTTCGACCGCCTCAAACCCGGCATCCTCTATTAGTCCGATGAGTTCCGTTTTGGTCATTCGGACTTCGTTATTGGCTTCGACTGAATAACTCGTCGTCAGTTCACCGCCCTCGGTGATCGTGCCGTCAATATCGTTTGCGCCGTAGTGCAGAGCGACTTGCGCGAGGCGTTTGCCGAGCATTACCCAGTAAGCTTTGATGTGATCGAAGTTGTCGAGTAACAAGCGTGAGACGGCCATTGTCTTCAGCGAATCGACGCCTGAAGGGCCAGGCAGATGCGACAACTGCGTTTCGGGTGGGTAAAACGCGAGCGGAATAAAGCACTGAAAACCACCGGATTTTTCCTGTTGTTCGCGCAAGCGAATCAGGTGGTCCACACGATCTTCAATCGATTCAATGTGGCCATAGAGCATCGTCGCGTTCGTCTTTAATCCGGCGGCATGAACTTTTCCCTGTAGCTCGAGCCAGCGTTCGGCGTCGCACTTGTGTGCACAGATCATCGAACGCGTCGGTTCGCGAAAAATCTCGGCGCCGCCGCCGGGACAGGAATCAAGTCCGGCTTCGATCAGTTTTTGGATCACGTCTTCGTCCGGCATCTTGTAGAAATGGGCGAAGTGATCGAATTCGACCATCGTGAACGCCTTCAGGTGCAGTTGCGGATATTGGCGTTTCAGCGAAGACAGCAGATCGGTGAAATAGCTGAACGGAAGTTTTGTATTTAGTCCGCCGGTGATGTGCAGCTCCGTCGCGCCTTCCGAGACTGCTTCGGCTGCGACTTTCAAACTGTCGTCAATGTTGTGCGTGTAAGCGTCCGGTTGCCGCGGCGTGCGAAAGAAGCCGCAAAACTTGCAGTCGGCGTAGCAGATGTTAGTCGGGTTCAGGTGCCGGTTGACGTTGAAATAGGTCGTACGCCCGTGGCGGCGGCGCCTGATGGTGTCGGCGAGTTTGCCGAGCGCCGGCAGGTCGCCGGTTTCGTAAAGAGCGACGCCGTCAGCAAAGGAGAGCCGTTCTCCGGCAAGCGCACGAGCGGCAATGTCGTTGAGTGTTTGGTCGTGTGAAAAAGTCATTTCCATGCTCTCTATCAATGCAGACTACCGCTGCAGGAACACCGCGCTGCCAAACGTCACCAGCAGAATGACGCTGACGAAAGCGTTGGTGGTAAAGAACGCGGCGTTCAGGCGTCCGAGATCGTCAGCGCGGACCAGCCGATGTTGATAAACCAGCAAAGCGCCCGTTGCGATCACTCCGGCGAAGGCCAATGCACCCAGACCGGTTAGCACGAATAGCCACACCAACGCCAGAAAAGCTGCGGCGTGTAGCGCGCGTGCAATCCACAGCGCCCGCGCGATTCCGAAGCGGGCGGGTATCGATCGCAAGCCCTCGCGCCGATCAAAATCGTAATCCTGACAGGCGTAAAGAATGTCGAATCCGGAGGTCCAAAGCAGGACCACGAGCGATAGCAACAAAGGCACCGGACTCCCGATCTCGCCACGCACCGCGATCCACGCGCCTGTCGGCGCGATGGAGAGACACCAACCCAGCACGAGGTGCGAAAACTGGGTCCAACGTTTCGTGAAAGAGTAAAGCAGAACGCTCGCCAGGGCCACGGGCGCCAGCAACAGCGTGAGCCGGTTCAGCATCGCCGCAGCCAACAGGAAAACAGCCGCCGAAACGATCGTGAAGGCCCAGACGAACCCGACGGACAACAGGCCGGCCGGTAGCGCCCTCGTCGCGGTGCGCGGGTTGCGAGCGTCGATGTTTCTGTCCGCAATGCGGTTGAAGGCCATGGCCGCCGAGCGCGCCCCCACCATGGCAACAACGATCCAGAGGACCTGCCGCAGTGTCGGTAACCCATTAGCCGCGAGCAGTGCGCCGAGAAAGGCAAATGGCAGCGCAAAAAGAGTGTGCTCGATCTTGATCATCTCGAGCGTCAAACGGGTGTTTTTGATGACAGTCGACACGGTGGGTCAATCTTCGTTTACACCGGGCATTTGCTTGAATCTTACTTGCGCCCTCGCTGTGATCGCAAACGCACCCACGATAGTTTTGAATTCGCGCTTTGAGTTCAGCCTTTAGGCCGCTGCTTGTTCGCAAGCTAATGCTTGAACTCAAAACTCCTTCATGAGGGCATACGCCGATGACTGGGCGAAGTTCAATGTTAGAATGCAGTCCTGGTGCGACAATTATGGATTTGAAGGAACTGGCACTACTGCTGGAGGCACACAAACGTGGCGAACTCGAAAGCAATGAGGCCGTCGAACGGATTAAGAACCTCCATTTCGAGGACATCGGCTTCGCCCGCGTCGATCACTCCCGGGCGCATCGCCTCGGCTTTCCGGAGGTCGTTTTCGGCGGTGGCAAGACGCGCGCCCAGATAGTGGGCATCGTCGAGCGTCTGGCGGAACGCTCGCCAAACATCCTGATCACGCGCACCGACGAAGGCACGTTCGGCGAAGTTCGCAACGTCGTGACAGACGCCGAGTGGCACGAATCAGCGAAACTCATCCGCATTCGCCGCGACAAAACAGACCACGGACTTGGACCAATCGCGGTTGTGACCGCCGGCACCAGCGACATCCCGGTCGCCGAGGAAGCAGCGTTAACAGCGGAAACGATGGGCAACACGGTCTCACGTATCTGGGACGCCGGTGTCGCCGGTATTCATCGTGTCCTCGCCGAGCGCGGCTTGTTGCAGCGTTCACGCGTCGTGATTGTGGCCGCCGGGATGGAAGGCGCGTTGCCGTCGGTGGTCGGTGGTTTGGTTGGCGTACCGGTAGTTGCCGTGCCAACCAGTGTCGGTTACGGCGCATCATTTGGAGGAGTCGCAGCGCTGCTCGGCATGTTGAACTCGTGCGCTTCGAACGTCACGGTGGTGAATATCGACAACGGCTTCGGCGCCGGCTTCGTGGCCAGCTTGATCAACCGGCGCTGGGAACCGCCAACTGAATAATCAAAGGTCTTTCGATCCCAATCGTTTCGAGTTTCACTTTGCGTCTCATCCGCCCTTCGTCGCCCCAAGTGAAATCCCGCAACCTGCTGCTGGTGCTGGTGACACTGTCGCTTGTGTCGAGCGCCTGCATTTCCGCGCGCCGCACTCCGAATCTCGAACACATCTTTGCTTCCGCGCGCGCACGCACCGGAAAACGGCCCGTAATCGTGATTCCGGGAATTCTCGGAAGCGAACTGATCAACTCAAAGACCGGTCAAACGATCTGGCCTTCAGCCTTTCGCACTTCGCACGAGGGGTTACCGATAAATCCAGACCTTGAAGCCAATCGTGACGATCTCGTGCCTGGGAAAATTCTCGAAACCGTGCGCCTCGCGCGCATCCTTCCCGAGGTTTACGTCTATCGCGACCTGCTCGACGCGTTGCGACGCTACGCCGGTTACCGCGAAGCCAGTTGGGACAATCCCGGCGTCGACGGAGATCGCGACACGTTCTATGTCTTT
>Ga0187894_10002369_pt1 | contig 22617 bp, 19 predicted proteins | sample GBC1701081metaG_FD_136650 | JGI IMG/M metagenome (GOLD analysis project Ga0187894, IMG submission 136650) | White microbial mat communities from a lava cave in the Kipuka Kanohina Cave System on the Island of Hawaii, USA - GBC170108-1 metaG ... | reverse complement strand
CTGCTCACCGGCTGGGTCGAAGTCCGCCGCGACCTCGGTGGCATGGTCTTCGTCGAGCTGCGTGACCGCTACGGCGTGACGCAGCTCAAGTTCAATCCCGAGACCAACGCCGCCGCTCATGCCGCGGCGCGCGATCTGCGCAGCGAGGACTGCATCTGCGTCCGCGGCAAGGTGACCGCCCGCGGCGCCGAGCAGGTCAACGCGAAGATGCCCACCGGCGAAATCGAAGTGGAGGTGGCCGAAATCGACGTGCTCACCCGCGCCGACACGCCCCCCTTCGAAATCACCGACGACGTCGCCACCAACGAAGACCTGCGCCTCAAGTATCGCGTGCTGGACCTGCGCCGCCGCCCGATCCAGTCCAAGATCATCGCGCGCCACCGCATCGCGAAGATCGTGCGCGACTACTTCGACCGCGAAGGATTCATCGAGGTGGAGACGCCCCACCTGACCAAGAGCACGCCCGAAGGCGCCCGCGACTATCTCGTCCCGTCGCGGCTCCAGCACGGCAGTTTCTTCGCGCTGCCGCAGTCACCGCAGCTCTTCAAGCAGTTGCTCATGATGGCCGGCTTCGACCGTTACATGCAGATCGCGCGCTGCTTCCGCGACGAGGACCTGCGGGCCGACCGCCAGCCGGAGTTCACTCAGGTGGACGTCGAGATGGCCTTCGCCCAGCCTGAGTCGGTCATGACCCACATCGAGCGCTGTCTCGCGGAGGTGTGGGAGCAGATGCTCGGTGTGAAGATCGAGCTGCCGATGGTGCGACTGCGATACGACGACGTGATGCGCGATTACGGCATCGACCGGCCGGACCTGCGATTCAAAATCAAGATCAAGGATGTCTCGGCACTGGCCGCGAAGACCGACTTCAACGTCTTCCGGCAGGCCGTGGAGTCCGGCGGCTGCGTCCGCTGCATCGCGCTGCCCGGCGGCGGCGAGATGACCGACAGCCAGCTTAAGGCGCTCACCGAAGAGGTCAAAGGAATCGGCGCGCCGGGACTTCCCTTCGCAAAGGTGGTCGAAGAGGGGGGCAAGCGCAAGCTCAACAAGGGTGTCGCCAAGTTCTTTGAGACCGACGAGCGCGTCGGCGAACTGTGCGAAGCGACCGGAGCCAGTCCGGGCGACCTGCTCCTCTTTGCCGCGGGAAGCGAAGCCAATGTCTGCAAGTGGCTCGCCTGGATGCGGTGCGAACTGGCCGAACGCCGTGGATTGATCCCCGGGAATCTGTGGCGATTCTGCTGGGTGGTCGATTTTCCCGCCTTCGGCTGGGACGAGGAATCCAAGGCGATCTTCTCGATGCACCATCCATTCACCTCGCCGCGCGACGAGGACCTGTCGCTGATGCGGCTCGGCACGCCGGAGCTTCCGCCCCCCGCGGACCTGCTCAAGCTGCGCGCAAAGGCCTACGACGTGATCCTCAACGGCTACGAGCTGGGCGGCGGCTCGATCCGAATCCACCGCCCAGACGTGCAGTCGCGCATCTTCCAGATCCTCGGCATCTCTCCGGAAGAAGCGAAGCTGCGGTTCGAGTTCCTCATGGACGCGCTGCGCTTCGCGCCGCCGCCGCACGGGGGACTCGCGCTCGGCCTGGACCGCATCGTCATGCTCATCACCGGCACCAACAACATCCGCGACGTGATCGCCTTTCCCAAGAACGCCAAAGCGGTCTGCCCGCTCACGAATGCTCCGAGCGACGTCTCCGCCGCGCAGCTTCGTGAACTGGGTCTGACCGTCGCGCGGCCGGCGAAATAGGCGCTGCCGATGACCCCTTCCGCGGCGCAGGCTGACAGTACTACCGAGAGCGGCGGAACGCTGCGCCCGATCCGCTGGGTCGGCGGGCCCGACGGCCATCTCGAACTGATCGATCAGACCCGCCTGCCGACCGAGTTCGTCTGGCTCGCCTGTCACGATATTGCCACGCTGATCGACGCGATCCGCCGGCTCGTGGTGCGCGGCGCGCCCGCGATCGGCGTCGCCGCGGCCTACGGTGTCGTGCTGGGGATCGGCCGCGACTGGCCGCAGGCCGGGGCCGCCTGGTCCGCCCGGCTGAGCGAAGTCTGCACCGATCTCGCCGCCTCGCGCCCGACGGCGGTCAACCTCTTCTGGGCGATTGAGCGAATGAAGCGGCGCGCCGCGGGCCTGGCCAGCGCGTCATTGAACGACGCGCGGACGGCGCTGCTGGCCGAGGCGCACGCCATTCGCGATGAGGATGCGGCGATGTGCCGCGCGATCGGCCGCTTCGGCATGGGGTTGATTCCCGAGAATGGCGGCGTGCTGACCCACTGCAACGCCGGCGCATTGGCGACCGCCGAGTATGGCACCGCGCTGGCGCTGATGTACGCCGCTCACGATGCCGGCAAGCCCTTCCGCGTCTTCGTCGATGAAACGCGGCCACTGCTTCAGGGCGCACGGCTGACCGCGTGGGAGCTGGTGCAGGCCGGCATCGACACGACGCTCATCTGCGACAACATGGCCGCACAGGTGATGAAGGAGGGGCGGGTGCAGATGGTCGTGACCGGAGCCGACCGCATCGCCGCCAACGGCGACACCGCGAACAAGATCGGCACGTATGGCGTGGCGACCCTGGCGAAGGCGCACGGGATCCCCTTTTACGTCGCCGCCCCGAGTTCGACCTTTGACCTGACGATCGCGGATGGATCGGGCATTCCGATCGAGCAGCGCAGCCCCGACGAGATTCGCGCCGGCTTCGGCCGCCCTACCGCGCCGGCCGAGGTGCCCTGCTATTCACCCGCCTTTGACGTGACCCCTGCCGGGCTGATCGCCGGCATCGTCACCGAGCGCGGTGTCATCCGGCCGGTGAATGGCGACACCATCCGCGCGATGTTCGCCTAGCAACTCATTTTCATATCCACCATTTCGAAGGTTGGCACGACAACTTTACCCCTCCTTTTCAAGGAGGGGACAGGGGAGATTCCCTCGATGGATGGCACGACGGTTTTCTCCCACTTTTTCATGGAGGGGCAAGGGGAGGTTCGCGGAAAACATTCTTTCGGTGACGCTACCAGACAAATCTCAGTGGCTTCTCACACCACCTGCCCGCTCTTGATCACCGCCCGCACGCCCGTCCCCCAGTGGTCGTAGACGGCCTGCTCGATGGAGGGCGCGTCGAGCACCACCAGGTCCGCCGCATGTCCCACCGCGATCGCGCCGAGCCGATCCTGCCGCCCCAGCGCGGCCGCCGCATTCGCCGTGCAGGCCGCGAGCGCCTCGGCCGGCGTCAGCCGCAGCATCATGCAGCCGAGCGCCATGACGAATCGCAGCGACGGTATGTAGCAGGAGCCGGGATTGAAATCGGTCGCCAGCGCCACTGGCAGCCGCGCCGCGACGAGCCGCCGCGCGTCGGCGGGCGGCGTGTGCATGAAGAGCGAACAGCCGGGCAGCAGAACCGGAATCACCTGCGCCGCTCGCAGCGCCGCGGCGGCCGCGTCGTCGACGAACTCGAGATGATCCACCGAGACGGCGCCGACCCGCGCCGCCATCTCGCTCGCCCCCATGCTGCTGAGCTGGTCGGCGTGAACCTTCGGCCGCAGCCCGGCCCCGCGGCAGGCGGTCAGAAACCGCTCTGACTGCTCCACGGAAAACGCCCCGGCCTCGCAGAAAACGTCGGCGAACTCCGCCAGCCTCTCGCGCCGAATCTCGTTGAGCACCGGCGCGGCGGTGACCGCATCCAGGTAGGCATCCGCCCGCCCCGCGAATTCCTTCGGGATCGTGTGCGCGGCGAGATAAGTGCCGACCACTTCCTGCGGCCCTTCGTCCGCCAGCCGCCGGACGACGCGCAGCATCTTGAGTTCTTCCGCCGCGCTGAGGCCGTAGCCGCTCTTGATCTCGATCGTGGTGACGCCCTCGCGCAGCATCCGCGCCAGCCGCGGCCGCGCCAGCCGCAGCAGTTCCGCCTCGTCGGCGGCGCGGACCGCCGCGACCGTGCTATGGATGCCGCCGCCGGATTGAAGAATCTCGAGGTAGCCGCGTCCTTCGATCTTCTGGACGAATTCCGCCGCGCGGCCGCCAGCGAAGACGGCATGCGTGTGGCAATCGATCAGACCGGGAATGACGCAGGCGCCGCGCGCATCCACCGTCGGCGCGCCGTCGGGCGGCGGCGCGTCGCGCGCGGGGCCGAACCAGGCGATCCGTCCGTCGCGGACGATCAGCGCGGCGTCGTCGATCGCCTCGATTTCGCGCAGGCGCGGGGCGGCCAGCGGTCCCGGCGGGACTGCCATGAGCCGACCGATCGGGTCGATCCGCAGGTGGTTCATACACCGACCGCCGGGCGCTGGCGCCGCGGAGAAACGGGCGTCACTCGCTCAACGTCTTTTCGAAGATGACCAGGTTGTCCGACCGCTCCGAGTCCCATCGCAGGCCGACCACATCATATTCAAGCTCGATCGCCATCCGCAGCACCTCGCGATGGCGGTTATGGCATTCCATGCGCAGGCAGTTGTAGTCGTGCTCCAGCGCCCAGGACTCCATCGCCTCCATGAGCTGATTGGCGACGCCCAGCCGGCGATATTCCGGAACGACGCCGCACAGCCACGTGTAATAGGTCGTCGGCTTGAGTTCGAAGCCGGAGATGAAACCGACCGGCCGCTCGTCGAGCGTGGCGAACATCAACGCGAGGTTATACCGGCCGAGGAATCGACGCGCGAAAAAGTCCTGCGTCTGCTGCGGTCGGAAGATTTCGTTGTACAGGTCGGCCAGCGTTTTCAGATCGCTGGGACCGGCGGTAATGATTTGAACGTTGGCCATGCGGCTTGCTTCCCGTCCTCTGGTGCGGCGCTTCCTTCCTCCATCATCCCACCGAATCGGGGCGGGAATGTCAATCACGCAGGATATCGGTTCCGGGGGCAATTCCCTACCGCAGCACCGGCAGTCCCATGCCGACCGGGCGGGCGCGGAGGTCGTAGTCGCGGCTGCCGGTCACGCGGACGCGCACGAATTCGCCGGGGTCGAACTCGCCTCCCTCCACCTGCGTGACGCTGTCGATCTCCGGCGCCTGTCCCGCGTGCCGCGCGGGATAAACGCCGTCGCGGCCGAAGCCGTCTATCATGACCTCCATCGTCCGGCCGCGCTCGCGCCGGTTGCGCTCGAAGACGACCGCCTGTTGCGTCTCCATCAGCGCGGCGACGCGATTCTTCTTTATCTTGTCGGCAAGCTGGCGCTTCATCCGCCCCGCCGGCGTCTCCGGCTCCAGCGAATAGGGAAAGACGCCGACCATCTCAAACTTGAAATCGGCGACGAACCGGCGCAGCTCCTCGAACTCCGCCCCGGTCTCGCCGGGGAATCCCGCGATGAAGGTGGTTCGGATCGACACGCCCGGAACGCGCTTTCGCAGCTTTTCGAGCAGCGTTTCCGTCTGGCGGCGCGTCACGCGCCGATGCATGGCCTTGAGCACGCGGTCGTTGATGTGCTGCAGCGGCATATCCACGTATTTCACGACGCGGTCGCTTTCCGCCAGCGCGTCGATCATCTCATCCGTGAAATCAGAAGGATAGGCGTACATCAGCCGCAGCCAGCCGACGCCGTCGATCCGGTTGAGCGTCCGCAGCAACCCGGCGAGGTCGATCGTGCCGTCCCGGCCCGCGAACGCCGGATGATCCGCGGCGGCGGGCGAGCGATAGCTCGTGGTGTCCTGTCCGATCAGGTTGATCTCGACCGCGCCATCCGCGATCAGCTCGCGCGCCTCGGCGATGATCTCTTCGACCGGCTTGCAGAGCATCGTGCCGCGGATCGACGGGATCGTGCAGAAGGTGCATTTCTGGTCGCACCCCTCCGACATGCGCAGGTAGGCGTAGTGCCGCGGCGTCAGCCGCAGCCGGGCTCGATCGCTCCAGGACTGAGCGTGATACTCGCCGAGGAAAACCGTCCGTTCCGCGGAGGCCGGGCGATTCGAGCGGGCCGCTTCCAGCACGGCGTGGACGATCGACTCGCGATCGTTGACGCCCACCAGTCCGTCGATTTCGGGCACATCCTCCATCAGGCCGTCGCCGTCGCGCTGCACCAGGCAGCCGGCCGCGACGATTCCGCGAAGGTCGCCGCGGCGCTTTCGTTGGGCCGCCTCGCGCAGCACCGCCACCGCCTCGTCGCGCGACGCGGCGAGGAAGCCGCAGGTGTTGACCACCATCACATCCGCATCGCCCCCCGCGCCGACGACGGCGCAGCCGGCCTCCGCCAGCAGACCGAGCATCTTTTCGGAATCGACGAGATTCTTCGGGCAGCCGAGCGAGACGAAACTGACGGTGGGACGGGACACGATGAAGGACTCCGGGGCCGCGGCGCGGCTATCGCGCGCAGTCCATCGGCGCCGGAATGAGGCAGATGAACTTCAGCGGTTGTGGACCCTGGTTGACGAACTGGTGCATTTCGTTGGGCGGAACCCAGATGACGTCGCCAGCCTTGAAGGAGCGCTCGCCCCCTTCGCTGCGGGCAACCCCCCGCCCTTCGAGAATGAGGATTTCGTGCTCGTAGTTGTGCTGGTGGTGCGGCGTGTGACCGCCCGGCTCCACCTCGAACTGCCGCATGTGGAAATTCTTCGCCCCGTCCGACGGTCCCACCAGCATGCGCATCCGCGTGCCGGTTGCGCCGGGCATGTCGACCGGCTTCTGCTCGATGGTCTCGATGGGCTGGACCTTCATGGTTCCCGTCTCAGCGGCGCACCCCGGGGCGAGCCTTACTGCGGATCGCCCTTGCTGAAATCATAAACCCACGGCTCGACCGCCCGCTTGTAATCGAGCAGTTCGTTGTCGCGGAAGTAAAGCTTGATCTCGGAGGCGGCCGTTTCCGGCGCATCGCTGCCGTGAATGAGATTGAAAGTGTTGCTGACGCCCAGGTCGCCGCGAATCGTGCCCGGCTCGGCGTTGGAGCCGAAGGTGGCCCCCATCATTTTGCGGCTGATGGCGATGGCGTTGCGGCCTTCGAGCACCATCACCAACACCGGGCTGCTCGTGATGTATTGAATCAGGCTGGAATAAAAAGGCTTGCTCTGGTGCACGGCATAATGCTTTTCCGCCAGATCGCGGCTGATCTGAATCAGCTTCATCCCCGCCAGCTTCAGCCCCTTGCGCTCAAAGCGCCCGACGATCTCGCCGCAGAGCCCGCGCTGCACCGCGTCGGGCTTCAGAATGATGAGCGTTCGTTCCACCGTCAAAGATTCCTTTGTAACATTTCTCGTGGGACCGGTTTTCCAGCCGGTCATCGGTTCAAACTATTGCAATGCCGCCGAAGCATTTGCCGCCGGCCGCGCCTGGCGAATCGCGTTCACCGCCAGTCCATAGGCGCCGAACAGCCCCGCGCTCCAGACGAGATCGCCCGTCAGCGTGTTGCGGAAGAAGGGCAGTGCGGCGACGTAGGATTCGATCAGTCCCGCCAGAGTGTGCGGATACATTTCCGTAAAGGCCCAATGCGCGCCGTTCGACAGCAGGTAGAACGCCACCGCTCCGACGAAGGACGACCCAGCCACGCGCCACACGTTCAGCCCGCTCCGCTGCATCCAGCGCCCCAGCAGCGTCGATAGGACGAAGGCCGCGTAGATGACCGCCGCCACCTCCCATTCGTAGCCGCCGATGATCTGGTCCCCGATCAGCATCCCCAGCACCGGTACGGCCGCCGCTACCCAGCGCCGCGAGAAGTAATAACCCGCGAAGAGGGCCGCCGCGGCGACCGGCGTGAAGTTCGATTCGTGCGGCATCACGCGGCCGGCCACACATAGCCCCACCAGTCCGGCAAACACCGCCACACCCATCCAGCGATCGCGCGTCATGTTCGTTTCTCCCAAACCCGTCGGGCTCCAAACTGCGGTCGGCCGCTACTTTGTAAACTTCGTGGGCGGCTCATCCGTAAACCGCCAGCACAGCTCGTCGCCCGGCCTTAATTCATACTTGCTGAAGGACATTTTGGCAAATTCGCCATTGACCCAGAGCAGCCAGTCCCGCCCCTTCGACCCGCTTTCGTTCCGCAGATCGTCGATCTGCTGGAGCAGCTCCCCCTGATCGCCGAAGGAACGCGTCTCGAACTTGATTCCCCGCCGGCGACCTGCGGCCTCGTTCATCGCGTCCCGACCGGTCATGCCGCTGCGCCAGGGAATGTTCTTGAAGTGCACTTCCACGCCGTCACCATAGTCCACGACGACACGGACCACCGGAGCAGGCGGCGCAGGCGGATCACCCGCCAGCGCGACCCACGCGCCGCCGGCGATGAGCAGCAGCGCCAGCCCTGCAATCCTCCTGCGCGAACCCTGCATACCCGTCGATGGATTCATGACATTCCTCGATTCTGTGCGACATCCTAGCCGCCGCCATATCCCTCCCGCGACTCGACCGCATACAATTCGGCGCGCATGAACGCCCCCGATGCCGCCGCCGCGAAAGCCGCCGCCAAGGCCTCCGCACTGCGCGAGTTCGAACGCTGGGCCCACACCTACGACCGCTCGATTCTCCAGACGCTGCTCTTCCGCCCGACCTACGATGCATTGCTCGAAGAAGTCACCCGCTGGCGCTTCGTCGCGGATCTCGCCGCGCGCTCTTTCGACGTCCTCGACGTCGGCTGCGGGACCGGGACCTGGGCCGCGACGCTGCGCGGCTCGGCGCTGCCTGCCCGAGTGATCGGGCTGGACTACTCTCCCGAGATGTGCCGGCGCGCCCACGTCAAGGCGCGGCAGGTTCACGTCGACGGCCTGAGCTTCGTGAACGGCGATTCGGAGCACCTGCCCTTCGCCGCCGGCTCCTTCGACCTGATCACCTGCAGCCATTCGTTCCACCATTACCCGCATCAGGCCGCGGTGGTGCGGGACATGCGGCGGGTGCTGCGCCCGGGCGGGCGGCTCATCCTCGTGGACGGCTTTCGGGACAACGTCATCGGCTGGATCATCTTCGACATCGCGGTGACCCGGATCGAGGGTAATGTCTACCACGTTCCGTGGCATGAAATGCGGGGGCTTTTCGAGCAGGCCGGTTTCGTGGATATTGCACAGCGAAAGTTCAACGTCTGGGCCCCCGCCCTGATGACCCTGGGGACCGTCGCCCGATGACCTCGAGCTTCGAACATCGCAGTTCCGACCTCGAGCAGATTCTCGACGTGACGCGCCATCTTGGAGCCGTCACCGAGCTGGACCCCCTGCTCGCCATGGTGACCTCGGCCGCGACGCGCGTGCTCAACTGCGAGCGCGCCACGGTCTTCCTCTTCGATCGAATTTCGGATGAGCTGGTCAGCCGCTCGGCGACGGGCATGCAGGACGCGGAGATCCGGGAGATCCGTTTTCCCGCGGGCAAGGGAATCGCCGGCGAAGTCTGTAAGTCGGGCAAGACCATCAACATTCCCGACGCCTACGCCGATCCGCGGTTCAATCCCGAGATCGACCGGCGCACCGGATTCCGCACGCGTAACATGCTGACCTTTCCACTCTCCGGTCACGAGGGCGACATCGTCGGCGTCCTGCAGGTGCTCAATCAGCGCGACGGTCCCTTCGGTCCGCGCGAAGAGCACCTGGTCCCCATTCTCGGCGCGCAGGCCGGCGTGGCGATCCAGCGGCAGCTCCTGCTGGAACACTTCGCCGAGAAGCAGCGAATCCAGCGCGACCTGAATATCGCCCGCGAGATTCAGCAGGGATTACTGCCGGAGAGCGATCCGCAACTCGAAGGGTTCGACGTCGCAGGCTGGAACCGGCCCGCCGACGAAACGGGCGGCGACTGCTACGACTTCATGCCGCTCGCCGACGGCGCCCTGGCGATCACGATCGCCGACGCCACCGGCCACGGCATCGGCCCCGCGCTGGTGATCGCAGAGATGCGAGCGCTGTTTCGCGCCACCGTCAGCCAGACGCGCGACCTCGGCCAGGTCGTCACACTGGTGAACCGGCTGCTTTGCGAGGATCTGCCTGACGATCGCTTTGTGACGGCATTCTTCGGCCTGCTGGCCCCCGCGGAATCGAGCATCCGCATCCTCAGCGCCGGCCACGGGCCCATCTTGCGGTTCACCGCTGCCAGCAGCGAGATCGAGGAGATACAGCCGCATGGCATCCCGGTCGGCATCATGGGAGAGATGGACTACGACGCGCCGGACGAAATGCGTTTTGAACCGGGCGACATGCTGCTGATGTTCACCGACGGATTCACCGAGTATGACCGCACTGACGGCGAGCAGTTCGGCAATGACCGCCTGTTCGACCTGATCCGCGCGCATTACCGAAAGCCATCCGCCGAGATCATCAAGGTCGTCTATGACGCCGTCATCGCCTTTTCGCAGGGGGCACCGCAGCGCGACGACCTGACCGCGGTGATCGTGAAGAAGCGCTGACGCCATGAGCCGCCTGCCCGACCCGAAGAAACTCGCCCTGATTCGTTATCCCGATCCGCGGCTGCGCACGCGCTGCGCCCCCGTCACCGAGTTCACCGACGCGCTTCACGGAATCGCCAAGCGCATGGTGGAGATCATGCGCCAATCGAAAGGCGTCGGACTCGCCGCGCCGCAGGTGGGACTGAACATCCGCCTCTTCGTCTGCCAGGCCCCCGACGAGAAAGAGGCGACCATCTGCGTCAATCCCCGGCTCGACCTGGGCGATGAAACGATGGTCGCGGACGAAGGCTGCCTGTCGATTCCTGACGTGACGGTGGCAATGACCCGGTCGCGCACGGCGATGCTGACCGCATTCGATGCCCGCGGCCGCGAGTTCCGGGCGGATGGCGCGGACATTCTGGCCCGCATCTGGCAGCATGAAAATGACCATCTCGACGGCAAGCTGATCATCGATCGCATGACGGCCGCGGAGAAGATCGCAAATCGACGATTCCTGCGCGATCTGGAGAAGGAGTTCGAGCCGTCGCGCCGCGGCGCCCCCCGTACCTCGCGATGACGGGGTGAGAGACACATCGGTCAGTGACAGCGCTCCTTTTTCCACCCTTTCCAGGGGGCACACAGATTTTTCCCCCCCTTTCCAAGGGGAGGACCAATGGGGGTTCCGAATTTTGGCCCCGTTTCAATGCCTGGCGCGGGTGGGTTCTTGCAAGCGACTCAACTCCCCGTTGAGATGATTCCTCATCGCCGGAATCTTCAGCCGGCTCCCGATCCGCGGGCCGCGGAACGCCGCACGCTCGCCGTGCAGAGGAGTGATCGATGCCCTGCATCGTCGAATGTGTCCCCAATTTCAGCGAAGGCCGCCGCGCCGACGTCATCGACGCGATTTGCCTTCGCGTCGTCTCTGTCCCCGGCGTGCGCCTGCTCGACCGCGAGATGGACGCGGCCCACAACCGCGCGGTCGTGACCTTCATCGGCTCGCCCGACGGCTGTGCCCGTGCGGCGTTCCTGGCGGCATCCGTCGCCCGCGACCTGATCGACCTGACGCGCCATACCGGCGAGCATCCGCGCATGGGGGCGACGGATGTGATTCCCTTTGTCCCGGTCGCGGGCGTCAGCATGGAGGATTGCGTCGCCCTCGCCCGCCGGACCGCGCAGGAGATCGGCGAGCGGCTCGACATTCCCGTGTTTCTCTATCAGAAAGCCGCCTCGCGGCCTGACCGCGAAAACCTCGCCGACGTTCGAAAAGGGCAATTCGAAGGACTTCGCGACCTGATCGGAAAGGATCCGACGCGCAATCCCGACTTCGGCCCGCCGCGCATTCATCCCACCGCCGGCTGCACCGCCGTCGGGGCGCGCGACTTTCTCGTCGCCTACAACATCTACCTCGACACCGCGGACAAGAACGTGGCGCAGAACATCGCCAAGGCGATCCGCTTTTCGAGCGGCGGATACCGCTACGTGATGGCCGCGGGATTCGAGATTCCCGACCGCAAGTGCGTGCAGGTCTCCATGAACCTGACCCATCCGCGCCAGACTCCCGCGCACCGCGTCTTCGAGACGGTTCGGCGCGAGGCAGCACGTTACGGCGCAACCATTACGAGCAGTGAAGTTGTCGGACTCGCGCCCCTCTCCTTCGTCTCCGACGCGGCCGAGAACTATCTCCAGATCGAACGATGGAAACCCGAGCAGATTCTCGAATCGCGCCTGCTCGAGGCGGAAACGACCGCCGGATTCCTCGAATCCATCGCCGCGCGGACCCCCACGCCGGGCGGCGGCAGCGTCGCCGCCTATGCCGGTGCGATGGCCGCGGGACTGGTCGCGATGGTCGCACGATTGAATGACAAAAAGGCCGAACAGGGCCCGCTGCACGATCTCATCGAAAAAGCCGAGGTGCTGGTCGGCCGGCTCAATCAGCTCGTGACCGACGACGCCCAGGCGTTCGACGCCTTCATGGCCGCCTTCAAACTGCCCGAGGAGAACCCCGACAAGAAGGCGCAGATCCGCGCGGCCTCACTGCGTGCCACGCAGGTTCCGCTCGAAACGATGCAGGCCGCCCTCGCCGTCATCGAGCTGTCGGTTGAATGTTCCGCGAAGTCTAAGGCCAACTGCCTGTCGGACGCCGGGGTGGCCGCCTACCTCGCCCATGCCGGCGCGGCGTCGGCGCGGCTCAATGTGCTCATCAATCTGCCGGGACTCGAGGATGCTTCCAGGAAGGGTGAATTCCGCACCCAGGCCGATGCGTTGCTCGACAAGGCGACGGCGATGATGAAGCAGGTGGACGCCGTCATGTCCGCCAAGCTGGGCGGCTGAGGAGCGGGCGGGTTCCGCCGCTCCATTCCCGCGAAATGGGCTGCTCCCGAATCGCTCTGCGGAGTTCACAGTCCAATACCGGCCGCGGTTTCGAAGCTCATGGACATCCGCCGAATCCGGGGATAACGTTCATCAGCGCGGTCCCCCATCCCGCCGGACGGAAACAAGCATGGATTTCCATCCACGGCAGAGCTGGGGCGAGGATCTTCACCGCGTCCCAATTCACGCATGACCACATTCTTATGGGTGTTGTTCGCCCTTTATGCCACGATCGTCATCCGCTGGGCGCTGGGCATTCGCGAGATCACGCGATCGCCGATCGATCAGATGCGCCTGATGGCCCTGCCTGAGCGCGCGGCCAAGCCCGCCGATCCGTCGCTGACGGTGCTGATCGCCGCCCACAACGAAGGCGACAACATCGCCGCCTGCCTGAACAGGCTGCGGCAGCAGAATTACCTGCTTCACCAGATCATCGTGATCGACGACCGCAGCCGCGATTCGACCGGTCAGATCGTTGCCGGGATGGCGGCCGAGGATGCTCGAATCCGACTGGTCACCGTCGACCACCTGCCCGACGGCTGGATCGGCAAGACCCACGCGCTGGCCCGCGGCGCGGCGCACGCGACCGGCGATTACCTGCTCTTCATCGACAGCGACGTAACGCTCAAGCCCGGCGCCATCGCCGCCGTCATGGAAAAAGTCGCCGCGGACAACGTCGATTTCCTGACGCTCTGGCCGCGGCTTGGATTGCGCAGCCTGGCCGATCGCATTCTCGTGCCCGCCGCCGGCTGGTTGCTCTCCTTCTGGTCCTGGACCGATGTGCCGCGCGGCGCGGCCGCACCGGGCGCCTCGACCGAGCCGATCATGGGGAACGGCCAGTTCCTGCTGGTGCGGCGCGACGCCTATTTCCGCATCGGCGGCCACGACGCCGTGCGGGCTGAGCTGGCCGAAGATGCCATGCTCGCGATGAACGCATTCCGCGCGGGGCTGAAGCGCTGGGTCGGCCTGGGCGTCGGAATCTATGTCGCCTCGCGCAACAGCACCTTCAGCCGCTGCGCGAACGGCCTGGCCCGCGTCATCATCGGCAGCCTGGTGGTTCCCTGGAAAGTGCTGGTCAGCACTCAGATCGTGCTGGGCGGCTGCGTGACCCCCTTCTGGATCGCGCCGCTGGCGGCGCTGATGCTCTATCTCGGTGCGGACCCGTTGCTCTGCTGGGCGTGGATCGCGGCGTCGGTCGCCCACGTGGCGGCGATGTTCGCGACGCTGCAACGGCTCTTCGAGTTCACGATGGAGGAGCGCGGCAGCCTCTGGTGGTTCCCGATCGGCTGTATCTGCACGGTCTATGTGCTGCTCTGGTCGCTGCTGATCATGACCGGCCGCGGCACCATTCGCTGGGGGGCGACGCGCTACACGGTCCAGGGCTCGCGCATCCTCGCCCCGCTGCCGGAGACGGCGTAGGGCGACTCAATGGAAGGACGGTATCGCCCTCACTCCCTTCGGGCTCCCTTATCGGTCACCCTCAGTCTCCCGCCGGGAGAGGGAAAAAGGTGATGCTGCTCTCGGATGCGCCGGATGGTGCACCCGCAGGGGAAGATCGAGTCACCGGGCAGAACTATTCCGAACGCACCAGCCCCGGCACGAACCGATATTCCTCGCAGACCAGCGGCCGGCTGAAGCGATAGCGCACTTCCAGCACCTCGTGCGCGGCAAACCGCATCACTTCCGCGGCGAAGTCGCGGTTCTCGAAGCGGCTTCCCTGCGTCACAACGTTCCCCGCGTCGTCGCGCTTCGGCGCCAGCACGCCGCCGAACAATCCCGGCGAGGGCGATCGCAGCGTCAGCGTCCGCTCATCCTGCACGACGCGCTCCACGTGCGGCGCAAGCCCCGAATCGACTGCCAGGTAATGCAGCCGCACGTCGTTCAGGTTCGTCAGAAACTCCAGCCGTGCGCCGGGAGCGAAGAGTTCCAGCGCGTTGCGCGGCTGCGTCACCACCAGCGCCTGTCCTTCCCTGAGCGGCTCCGGCAGCGCCGCCAGGTAGCCGCGTACGTTCTCCTGGCACTGCCGTTCGAGCGACTGCACCGAGAGTGACGCTCCCAGTCCGAAGGCCGCCGCCATTCCCGCGTTCGAGCAGAGCAGCCATTCGTGGATCGCCCGGCGACTCCACGGCCGCAGCCGCGACGTCTCGACGCAGACCAGCCGCGCGAGGCAGTAGGCCCACCCCACCGACGCCGTGCAGAGCAGCCGCGGCTCCGGCGTGGCGATCAGCGCCGGCAGACTGAAACCGATTGCCCAGATCGCGAAGAAGCGGAAGGTCGACGACTCGCGCCACGGCCCGCGGCTCAGGCGCAGGATCAGCACGGCGGGGACAAGGGCGATTGCCGCGCTGAGCCACGCCAGAATCGGAAGATTGAAGAGCAGCGCCAGTCCGCCGGGAATTCCCAGCGTCCAGATCGACAGCAGCAGACCCCCGTTCAGCGCCATCTCACGGCCGCGCCGCAGGGCCAGCAGCCACGCCGGCTTCGTCGCGGCGTCGATCGAATGAACGCCGTAGCCCGCTCCGAAATAGAAGAGCAGATACGCGACGGCGATCGCCGCGCCGCCGGCCCCGAGGAACCAGCGCATGCGCTGCGGGCCCGCTCCATCGAGGCTGGCGCGGCCGGCATCTCGCGCTGCGCGTGACTCAATCCACGCATATGCCAGCGCCACCGCTCCCATCGGCGCGGCGGCCTCCTTGCACCCCAGCGAAAAGAGATATCCCGCCGCCGCGAGCAGCGGCCAGCCGCCCGGTCCGCGCCCCGACTCGACCTGCCGCAGCGAATGCCAGAAACCGATCGCTCCGGCCACAGCGCCGAACGCGACCATCAGGTCGCTGCGATTGCTGATGAAGGTGACCGGCAGCGAGACGCACTGCGACACGGAAAAAAAGGTGGCCGCCACGTCCGCGATCGCGCGATCCTTCGACGCCAGCAGGAACAGGTGGCGCACCATCAGCAGCAGGCCGACAAACCACGCCAGGCTGACCATGCGGTGGCCCATCGCATTCCGCCCGAACATGGCGTAGTCGAGCACGAACGCCTGTTCCGGAAGCGGCCGGAAGAAGGCGGTCGTCTGGCTGCGCGCGATCCACCAGACGAACGTGGTGCGATCGCGCTGCGCCTGCATTTCCTGCGCGGTCTCGCAGAACCGGAAGAGCGCCGGCGCCGACAGCTCGCCCGCCCGCCAGCGCTCGACCCGCCGGACGAGGTAGAGATCATCCAGCACAAAGGGGCCACCCAGCGTCGTGGCGTAGATCAGGGGCCCCAGCCAGAGCCAAACGTGCCAGCGCAGCCCCCAGCGAATCTTGGCGTCCCAGCTCCGCCAGACGGAGCCGGCGTTACCGGCGGCATGGCCGGAATGGGACGGAATCCTGGGGGCGTCAGGCGGCGGATCGTTCACAGCGGATTCAACGGCGGGGGCGGGGGACTTCATGCAGTGTTTCGCATTCTAACCGCCGCGAACCGTAGCGGTCTTCCCGTAACGCGGCAAGTCGCCGCCGACCGTTCTTACCGGTCGATCTAAAGCCGCCCCCTTCCGCGGCCGACATGGCGAAAGAAGCCCGGATATCGGATTCGGGCCGGACTGGCTCGCCATCAACCCCTCACGAGGAACAACATGAAGTTCACGTATGGCAACAACAAGTCGAACATGCAGAACACGATCAAGAACAAGCAGCAGCTCTACAAACGCTTCTGCATGCGGTTCAAGAACTCTCACAACCCCGGCGAGCGGACCTTCCTGAAGCAGGAAATCACCCGCATCGTCAGCGAGCTGAAGAAGATGGCCGCCCAGTGGAAGAAGTGCGGCTACGGCTCGAACGTCTGGGTCGTGCGCGGTTACAGCGCCAAGACCCTGACCGCCAAGGGCACCTGGAGCTCGAGCAAAAGCCGACGCACCAGCCCCAACGCGCGCCGCAAAAGCTCGAAGACGAGGTCGAGCCGCAAGTCGCGCGTCTCGCGCCGCACCCGCTCGACCAAGGCCCGCCGCTCGGCGTCGCGCCGCACGAAGCGCCACAGCTACAGCAGCATGGCCGGAAGCTTCTTTTCACCGTTTCGCGGCTACTCCGTCAGCCGGTAGTTCCCGGAGATGGCGGGATGAGAACCATCCGGCCAACTTCCAGGAACTCAAGGAACTGCTCAATGACTGGGTGCATCGGCTGGCACAGGTCGTGACCCGCCGACGCCCCCGAGACACCGTGGCACGCAGGCCGCGGCGAACGACGCGAATGGAGTCGCGCTGACAGAGGATCCAACGGGCATCACGCTCCATCGCGGGCGGGAATCCCGATTGTTCGCGAGCCAGCCACAACGGCCGGCCCCGGCCTGACCGCCGGGCCGGCCATTTTTCTTTTCAGCGGACAGCGGATCGACGCAGCGCAGCCGGCAGGTATTCGATCAGGTCACTGGCGATCAGCGAAGTTTCTCCAACTCGGAGCACCGCGAGATCGCCCGCCCGGCCATGCACATACACGCCCAGCACCGCCGCGTCGAATGGCGTCAGCTTCTGCCCGATGAACGCGGCGATGATCCCCGTCAGCACGTCGCCGCTGCCGCCCGTCGCCATGCCCGGGTTACCGGTCCTGTTGACGTAGCGCCGCGCGCCATCCGTCACGATCGTCCCGGCACCTTTCAGGACGATGATCGCACCGCTCGCGCGGGCGGCCGCGTCGGCGATTTCCTCGCGGCGTTTCGAATCGAATCGCAGCCCAGCGGTGCTCGCCAGCCGCCCCATTTCACCCGGATGCGGCGTCAGGACGACCGCTCCGCCACGCCGCACACGTTGCAGCAGTGATTTAGGCCAGTCCGCGAACTGCGCGAGCAGGTTCAGTCCGTCCGCATCAATCACGGCCGGCAGGTTTGTGGTGTCCAGGACGCGTCGCAGCAGACGACCGCGGGCCGGCGTCTGACCCCACCCCGGACCGATGGCCAGCACGTCCGCATCGATTCGCCTCAGGCTGGATTCCTTCACCAGGGTGGCGCAGGGTGCGTACCGCGCCACGGCATCTGCCGCTCGCGGAGTGGTGGCGACGCGCACCAGTCCCGCCCCGCCGCGCAGCGCGGCCTGCGCGCAAAGCGCCGCCGCGCCGGGCATCAGGTCAGAGCCGGCCAGCACCAGCACGCGGCCGAAGTCTCCCTTGTGCGCGTCGCGCCGTCGTTTCAGCAATTGTGGAATCGAGCGGATGAGACGAGCCATGCGTTTCAAGTCCGAGAGTCGTCGGCAGTCGCGTTGTTCCGCGAGTGCTCGATGACGGCCGCGAGGTATCCGGCGCCGAAGCCGTTGTCGATATTGACGACGCAGGTGCCCGACGCGCAGGAATTCAGCATCGTGAGCAGCGGCGCGAGGCCGTGGAACTGCGCCCCATACCCCACGCTCGTCGGCACGCCGATCACCGGCGCACGGACCAGTCCGCCGACGACGCTGAGCAGCGCGCCTTCCATCCCGGCGACCACGATCAGCACCGATGCGCGGCGTAATTCCTCAACATGTTTCAGCAGCCGGTGCAGCCCCGCAACGCCCACGTCGTAAAAAGTCCCCGTGCGCAGCCCCATGATCTCGGCCGTGATGCGGGCCTCTTCGGCTACCGGCAGATCGCTCGTTCCCGCGGCGACGACGGCCGTGAACCCGCGCGACGAAGTCACCGGCTCCTGCCGCAGCGTGATGGTGCGGGCGACGGTGTGATACTCGGCATGGGGGTGCGCCGCCGCGACCGCGTCAAACTGTTCGCGCGTGGCGCGGGTCGCCAGTACGTTTCCCCCCCGCGCGGCCAGCGCGGCGAAGATCGCCGTCAACTGCTCGATCGTCTTGCCCGGCGCGTAGATCACTTCGGGAAAGCCGCATCGCGCCGCGCGGTGATGGTCCACCGTCGCGAATCCGAGTGTCTCGGCCGGCCACGCCGCCAGCCGCTCGGCCGCGACATTCACGTCCAGCGCGCCCTCACGCACCGCCGACAGCAGCTCCCGCAACGCCTGTTCGTTCACGGGCGCCTCGCCGGGAGGGAAATGACTTCGCCGCCAAAGGCCTGTCCGTCGGCCGTCGCGGCGCTGAGCTTCGTCCCGACGGCTGCGTGCGCCGATCGCGCGTATCCCAGCGCCAGCGGCGCGTTCAGCGCGAAGGACCAGACCGTGCTGGTGATGCGACCGGCTTCGGTTCCATCCCGTTTCAGATTCAGCGGCGGCGTAGGAACATCCCTACCCTCAATCCGCAAGCCGATCCATCGCCGGGCCACGACGCCGTGCGACCGCATCCGCTCGATCACCTCCTGCCCGAGGTAGCAGCCCTTGTGATAATTGATGCCGCGCTCGATCTGAAGCGTCTCGGGAGGGACGACCTCCGCGTCGATGTCGCGGCGCGGCCAGGGAATCCCCGCCTCGCACCGAAGGACATCCACCACCGCATCGCCGATTTCGACGCAGCCGAGCGATTGGCCTGCCTCTCGCACGCGCGCGAGCAGCGCGTCCCGGCCGGCTTCCGTCACGATGATCTCTGCTCCCATCACGCCCGCCAGGTCATGCCGGATGACGCGAATTGCAGCGTCGCCCGAACCGATCGCAACATGCTGAAGCTGCGCCATCGGCGCCAGATTGCCGACGCCCAGCGCCGCGGCCCACTCCGCCACGCGCGGCCCCATCAGCGCCAGCCGCCCATGCGCCGCGGTGACATCCTGCAACGTCACATCTTCGGAAATCATGTAACGCTGAAGATGTTTCAACGCGGCGGCGGTCCAGCCCGAATCCACATCCAGCAGCAGGTTGCCGTCGCGGCCGGCCGGATCGCCGCAGACGAGGATGTTCATGTCGAAGATCGTGCGTCCCTTGACGTCGACCGCGAAGGCGTAGTTTCCGTCGCCGTCCGCGAGCGTCTTGACCACGTTGGTCACGAGATTGCTCAGCCAGGCCGCCCGGTCCGCGCCGCGCGCTTCGATCAAACCGCGGTCACGGCGAACCCAGAGGGCCGCTCGTTGCCGCGCCGCGTCATAGCCCGCGCGGAGCGTGTCGTGGTCCGGTCGGATATCTGTCGCCTGCGTCATGCGAGAATTGTAAGCGCTAAACCCCCACCGGCTCATCCGTCTCGACGGTATCAGGCTCCTGCGCGTGATGCGAGGAGGCGGCGGCCGAGCGCCGGATTCGCCGAACCGGACCGACGATGTGCACCCGCGAGTCACCGAGCAACTGCCGCGCCTGCTCGATGAAGGCGCTGCCCGGCGCGACGTAAAGCCCCTCGTTGCTCCGCACCGTCACCACAAGTCCCGACGCGCTGGTCATTTCCAGATAGACCGGCACCGCGCCGCGATGCTCGCTCATCAACGTCCTGACCTGCTCGAATCCGATCGCCGCCTGCGGCGTCGCGTCGATTCGCAGCAGCACCGCCGTCGCCAGCTTTGCCGACGCCTCCTCGAGCGGCACCACTTCGCTGATGCGGACCGACGGCTCCTCGCGCTTGCGATCCACGCGCCCTTTCATGAATACCAGCCGCTCCGGCGCGATCAGCGCGCGGCAGCGCTCCAACTCCTCGGAGAAGATCAGCGCCTCCACCGAGCCGGTCAGATCCTCCAGCACCGCAACCGCCAGCTTGGAACCCGCGTTGCGGCCGGTCTTGGTCACGAGCGTCCGCACGCGGCTGATCATCCCGCCCAGAATCACTTCCGCCCCGTCATCCACTGACGAGAGATCGGCGCAGTCGGCCGACGCAAACTTCTGCAGCAGCGCCTCGTGCCGCGTCAGCGGATGGGCGGTGACATAAAAACCCAGCACCGCCTTCTCGTGGGCGAGCATCTCCGATTCGTTCCATTCGATCCGCGGAATCGTCCGGGGCGGCTCATCCGTCGACGGCATCGATGCGCCGAACATGCTGAGCTGTCCGCTTCGACGATCGGCCTGCGTCGCTGCGCCGGCCTGCAGCGCCGCGTCGATCACGCTGAAGAGTCCGCGCCGCATCGAGCCGGTCGTGTCAAAGGCGCCCGCCTTGATCAGCGACTCGATCACGCCGCGGTTGGCCACCTGCAGATCGACGCGATCGCAGAAATCGAACAGGTCGCGGAAGGGTCCGCCCCCTCCGCGAGATTCGATGATGCTCGTCACGGCCCGCGGCCCGACCCCCTTGATCGCAGCCAGGCCGAACCGCAGACAGGCCGCGTCGGCGGCGGGGGGCTGATCCGCGTCGACGGCGTCCGCGCTGGAGTTCCGCACGACGGTGAAATCCGCGTCGGATGAATTGACGTCGGGCGGCCGCACGTCGATCCCCATACGCTCGGCCTCGTCGAGATACTGCCGCCAGTGGTCGATCTTCTGCGCCCGCGACTCGAAGGTGAGCATCGCCGCCATGTATTCGTGCGGGAAATAGCATTTCATGTAGGCGGTGTGGTATGCGATCAGCGCGTAGCCGGTCGAATGCGCCTTGTTGAACGCATATTCGCCGAAGGGAAGAATCTGCTCGAAGATCTCCTCGGCCGTCTTGCGATCGACCCCGCTGCGCACCGCTCCCTCGACGAAGGGCTTCCGCTCGGCCTCGATCATCTCCGTCTTTTTCTTGCTGATCGCCTTGGCGAGCCGGAACGCGCGCTTTCGCTCGATGCCACCCAGCCGATTCACCAGTCGCGCAACCTGCTCCTGATAGACGATGATGCCGTACGTCTCCGTCAGCACTTCGTCCATGATCGCATGGGGCGTCCTCCAGCGTTCGCCATGCTTGCGGGCCACATAGGCGTCGATGTTCACCATCGGCCCCGGACGATAGAGCGCGTTCGCGGCGATCAGATCCTCGATGCGGTTGGGGCGCATCTTCATCAGCACGTCGCGCATGCCGCCCGACTCGAACTGAAAGATCCCCGCCGTCTCGCCGCGCGCGAACAGTTCGTAGACGCGCGGATCGCCCAGCTCCAGCCGCTCGAGATCGAGCCGGCCATCCGCCTCGGCGGGATGAGGCGATTGAACGCCGCCCACCAACTGCCGCACACGCTCCAGTATCGTGAGCGTCCGCAGGCCGAGAAAATCCATCTTGAGCAGCCCGACCTTCTCGACCGTGACGCCGTCGAACTGCGTGATGTCCGCCCCGGCCAGGCCCTCGCCCGCGATGCCATTCCCGGAGCCCGCGGAGCGTCCTGCGCGGCTCTTCGTCTCCGACTGCCGGTAGATGGGAATGAAGTTTTCGAGCGGTTCCTGGGCGATGACCACGCCCGCCGCATGCACTCCCGCGTGGCGGGCCAGCCCTTCGATGCGGCGCGAAATATCAAGCACGCGGCGCACCTGCTCATCCTGCTGCTGAAGTTTCTTCAGCTCCGGCTCGGTCTCCAGCGCCTTGTCGACGGTCATCTTGAGCTGTTCAGGCACCAGCTTGGCGATGCGATCGGCGTCGGCCAGCGGAACACCCAGCACGCGGCAGACGTCGCGGATCGCCGCCCGCGCCTTCAGCGTTCCGAAGGTGATGATCTGCGCCACGTGGCCATACTTCTCGCGCACGTAGCGGATGACTTCGTCGCGACCCTCCTGGCAGATATCGATGTCGATGTCGGGCATTTCGTCGCGATCTGGGTCCATGAATCGTTCGAAATAGAGGCCGTATCGCAGCGGATCCGGCTGCGACATCCCGAGGCAGTAGGCCACCACCGCGCTGCAGCCGGAGCCGCGCGCGCCGCAGGGAATGCCGCGATTGCGGGCGTAGGTGACAAAGTCCCAGACGATCAGGAAGTAGCTCGAAAACCCCTTCGATGCGATGACGTCCAGCTCGTAGTCGATCCGCTCGATCACCTCGGCCGACAGGTCGCCGCCGCCGTATCGCCGCCGCGCCCCCTCGTATACCAGCTCCCGCAGATACGCCTCCGGCGTCTGAGTCTTCGGCGCTTGATAGACGGGCGTGTGCCGCTTGCCGAAATCAAACTCGACGTTGCACCGCTCCGCGATCGCCAGCGTGTTGGCGATCGATTCGACCTGCTTCGGGAAGAGTGCGGCCATCTCGCCCGGCGACTTCAG
>Ga0187894_10002368_pt1 | contig 22620 bp, 19 predicted proteins | sample GBC1701081metaG_FD_136650 | JGI IMG/M metagenome (GOLD analysis project Ga0187894, IMG submission 136650) | White microbial mat communities from a lava cave in the Kipuka Kanohina Cave System on the Island of Hawaii, USA - GBC170108-1 metaG ... | reverse complement strand
GACGTGACCACCCCGGCCCGGCCGCAGTTCCTGGGTCGCTACTTCGCCGACTTCGACCTGGTGCAGCCGGCCGACGGGCCCTGTGGCGCGACGGGCAGCAACAACCGGCGCTGCGCCCAGTCCGAGCGGTCGGTGGCCCTCATCCAGCGGGCCGACGGCCGGGTGCTGTCGCTGTCCACACAGCCGTTCGCCTCGGGCTCCAACTTCCCGTCCGGCGACATGCGGATCGTGGACGTCACCAACCCGCGCGACCCGACCCAGGTGGGCTCGTGGCCCAACCTCGACCAGGTCCAGCTCGGCGGGTCGCTCTCGGAGCGGCGAGGCTTCTCCCGCAACGGCTGCCGGCCCATCGAGACCGGGCGCGGGGTCGGCTTCGGCCGGGACGGCCAGCAGGCTCTCCTGGCCAACCAGGACCTGGGTATGTTCACCGTGGACATCGCCGACCCGTCGGTCCCGACCCAGGTCGGCCACGCGTCGATCTACCCCCGCGGCGAACGGACGGTCGATGGCACCGCCGGCTACGTGACGGAGGCAACGGTGGGAGACCGCCGGCTGGCCCTGCTGGCCGAGGAGGACTGGATCGCCCCGACCACCCGGGTCCGTATCGACGCCCCCAGCCCGCTGGCCGGCTCCAAGTTCGCCTGCGAGGCCATGTTCACGCTCTTCGACGAGGACGACCAGGCCCAGGTGTACCGCAAGCCCGGGGCGCAGATCTCGGGCGAGCTGGTCTACGTCGGCCGGGGTTGCCCGGCCAGTGCGACGGTGAACCCGGCCGACCCGCTCCTGGGCAACGTGGCCGGCAAGATCGCCGTCATGGACCACACCCGAGACCCGGTGACCCAGCCGAACATCCTGCCCACCGGCGGCATCGGCTGCGGCTACGACATCAAGACGCGGCGGGCCCAGGACGCCGGCGCGGTGGCGGTGATCATGCGCCGCCAGGGCACGGTGCCCGAAGCGCTGTCGGAGTCCGGCGGGTCCGCCGGGCTCACCATCCCGATGGTCCAGATCGACACCGTCGACGGCGACGCGCTGCGGGCGGCGCTCTGCCCGGCCATCACGGCCGCCGGGGCCTGCACCGGCGGCAGCACCGTCACCGGTGCCATCACCGACACCCCGGGCGAGTGGGGCGGCCTGAACATCATCGACAACACAGACGCGGCCGCCCCCCGCAGTTTCCCGATCTACCGCACGCCGACCTCCAAGGTGTTCCCGCCCCCTGACCTCGGCGTCTACTCCGTCCGCCACGCCGTTGCCTCGGGCAACCGCGCCTTCGTGGCCGCCTACTCCGACGGCCTGCGGGTGCTCGACCTCTCCGATCCGTTCAACGTGGCCGAGATCGCGTCGTTCGTTCCCAACGACCGGCCCGACCCGACCGCCACCATCCCCGGCAAGGCACTGGTGGTCGGTGTGGCCGTCGCCGGCCCCAACGTCGTCGTGAGCGACGTGCACTCGGGGCTGTACGTCCTGTCCCTGGCCGGCCGGGGGTACCGGACGGTGGCCGCCGACGGTGGGGTGTTCGCCTTCGGTGGCTCCGACTTCCTCGGCGGCGCCGGCGCCACCCGGCTCAACCGCCCCGTCGTCGGCTCGGCCACGACGCCGTCCGGTCGTGGCTACTGGCTGGCGGCCAGCGACGGCGGCGTCTTCGCCTTCGGCGACGCCCGGTTCCACGGCTCCACCGGTGCGCTGCGCCTGAACTCGCCCATCGTCGGCATGACCCCGAGCCCGAGCGGCCGGGGCTACTGGCTGGTGGCGGCGGACGGCGGCGTCTTCGCCTTTGGCGACGCCCGGTTCTTCGGGAGCACGGGCGCCACGCCGTTGAACAAGCCGATGGTGTCCATGGCGGCCACGCCGAGCGGCCGGGGCTACTGGCTGGTGGCCAGCGACGGCGGCGTCTTCGCCTTCGGCGACGCCCGTTTCCTGGGGGGCACCGGGGCGCTGGCGCTCAACTCGCCGGTGGTGGGTGCGGCAGCCACGCCGTCCGGTCGTGGCTACTGGCTGGCGGCCGCCGACGGCGGGATCTTCGCCTTCGGCGACGCACCCTTTGTGGGCAGCGCCGCCGGCGCCCGGCTGAACCGGCCCATCGCCGGGCTGGCGCCGTCGCCCTCGGGCCGGGGCTACTGGCTGGTGGCCGGCGACGGCGGCGTCTTCGCGTACGGCGACGCCCGTTTCCTGGGCGGCACCGGGGCGCTCCGCCTCAACTCGCCCGTGGTCGCGATCACGGCCTCGCCGTAAGTCGAACCGGGGTGCGGGGCGGGGCTACTCGGCCTTCTTGACCTTGTCGTAGAGGTGCTGGGGGAGGAGGTCGTAGTGATCATGGGCGAGGGTGAAGTGCCCGCGCCCGCCGGTCAGCGACCGTAGGTCGATGGCGTAGCGGAGCACCTCGGAGGTGGGCACCATGGCCACGATCACCTGGTCGCCGTCGTTGCCCGCCTCCGTGCCCTGCACCCGGCCCCGCCGGGCGTTCAGATCACCCATCACGTCGCCCTGGTAGGCGGCCGGCACGGTGACCTCCAGGAGCGACACCGGCTCCAGCAGCACGGGGCCGGCCTTGGCCATGGCGTCGTGGAAGCCGATCGACCCGGCCATCCGAAAGCTCATCTCGGAGCTGTCGACGGAGTGGTACTTGCCGTCGTACACCGTGACCCGGACGTCGACCACCGGGTAGCCGTACACACCGCCCTTGGCCATCGTCTCGATCACGCCCTTCTCCACCGCCGGGATGAACTGGCGAGGGATCGCACCGCCGACGATCTGGTCGACGAACTCGAAGCCGGCGCCCCGTTCCCGGGGCTCGACCTTGAGGAAGGCCACGCCGAACTGGCCGTGGCCGCCGGTCTGCTTCTTGTATTTGCCCTCGGCATCGGCCGGGGTGGTGATCGTCTCCCGGTAGGCGACCTTCACGTCCTCGGTCTCCACCGCGACCCCGAACCTGCGCTGGAGCCGTTCGGTGACGATCGCGAGGTGGGTGTCGCCCGCGCCGCCCAGCAGCGTCTGGTGCGTCTCGTCGTCCCGCCGCACGGTCAGGACGGGGTCCTCGTCCTGCAGGCGGTGGAGCGCGGTCATGAGCTTGTCCTCGTCGCCCTTGGACTTCGGGCGGATGGCGACCGACAGCACCGGGACGGCCACGGCGGGCGCCGGGACCCGGACCGGGGTGCCCCGGGGAGCGAGGGTGTCGCCCGTCGCGGTGTCGCCCAGCTTGGCCACGGCGGCGATGTCGCCGGCGGCCACCTCGCTGAGGGTGTCCTGCTCCTTTCCCCGCAGGGTGAACAGGGCGTGCAGCCGCTCGTCGGCATGGCTGCGGGGGTTGGTGAGGACGGTGTCGGGGCGGATGGTCCCCGACAGCACCTTGAACAGCGAGACCTTGCCGACGTACGGATCGGCCATGGTCTTCCAGACGTAGGCCAGCACCGGGCCCTCCGGGTCGCACGGCACCTCCTGGGTGCCGTCGGGCACCTCGACGGTGACGGGACGTGCCTCCAGTGGGGACGGGCCGATCTCGCAGATGAGCTGGGCCAGGCGGTCCACGCCCACCAGGGTGACGGCCGAGCCGCACACCACCGGGAAGACCTGGCCGGCGGCTATGCCCTTGGCCAGGGTGTCCTCCAGCTCCTTGGGCGTGGGCACGTCGCCTTCGAGGTACCGCTCCATCAGGCCGTCGTCGCCCACGACGATCCCCTCCACCAGCTCCTCGCGGACCTTGTGCTCCAGCGCCTCCATGTCCTCGGGGATGTCGCCGGTCACGGCGCGGCCGCTGTCGTAGGTGATGGCCCGGTCGGTCAGCAGGTCGGCCACGCCGTGGAACGCCTGCTCCTCGCCGATGGGCAGCTCGAGCGGGGCGATGCCGGCACCGAAGGTGGCCTGGAGCTGCGCCAAGGTGCCCTGGAAGTCGGCCCGCTCCCGGTCCAGCTTGCTGACGAAGATCATCCGGGCCAGGCCACGGGCCGCCGCCATCTTCCAGACCACCTCGGTCTGGACCTCGACGCCGTCCACCGCGCTGACCACGAACACCACGAGATCGGCCACCGACAGGGCGGCGGCCACGTCGGGCAGGAAGTCGGCGTAGCCCGGGCAGTCGAGGATGTTGAGCTTGTGGCCGTCGTGCTCGACGGGCGCCATGGCCACCGACAGCGAGATCCGACGCTTGACTTCCTCGGCGTCGAAGTCGGTGCTGGTGGTGCCGTCCTCCACCCGGCCCTGGCGGGAGACGGCGCCGGCGCAGAACAACAGGGCCTCGGCCAGGGTGGTCTTCCCGGCCCCACCGTGGCCGACCAGGGCGACGTTGCGGATCTTCTGCGGCGGGAAGCTCTTCACTGGAGGCGCCTCGCTCAGTTCGACAGTTGGGCCAACGCGGGAGCCTAGACATCACCGGTGGTACCGTGACGTCGACACTCCCGCGCTTCCCAGGAGCCACATTTGTTCGACGGACGCTGGCGGACCGGCGTGGACCGGGCCACCGAGCCCGTCGGATCGGCCCTCCGACGCATCGGTGCCACTGCCGACCACCTCACCGCCCTCGGCCTGCTGGTCGGCGTCGCGGCGGCTGTGGCCATCGGGTCGGGCCGCCTCGGCCTGGGCCTCGTGCTGCTGGTGGCATCGGCCCTGCCCGACCTGCTCGACGGCCCCGTCGCCAAGGCGGCCGGTACCGCCGGCCCGCGGGGCGCCTTCTTCGACTCCGTGGCCGACCGCGTCACCGACGCGCTGGTGCTGGGTGGTGTGGCCTGGCACCTCGCCGCCGAGCCGGGCGGCCGCGCCCCGGTGCTGGCCTTCGCGGTGCTAGCCGCCTCGGGGCTGGTCTCCTACCAGCGGGCCAAGGCCGAGTCGCTGGGCTACCAGGCCCGCGGGGGCCTCATGGAGCGGGCCGAGCGGATCGTGGTGTTGTGCGCCGGCCTGGCCTTCGGCATCCTCGTACCGGCCCTGTGGGTGATGCTGGCCCTCTCGCTGGTGACCGCCGTCCAGCGCTTCGGGCGGGTCTGGCGCCAGGCGCCCGTGCCCGTCGACGCGGGCCGACCGGCCCGGTCGTGGCCGCGTCCGAGGGTTGGAAGCGACCGGGCCCGCATCGACGCCCGCTGGCGGGCATGGCGCGAGTCGACGGTGGCACCCGGGGTCTCGCGTGGCTTTCCCTCGGCGAGGCGGGCCGACTCCACCCGGCCCGAGCGCCCGTGGCGCCGGCGCGCCGGTACACGGCCCTGAGGCTCCGCCTCCCCGCCGGCAGCTCCTATCTCGCGTACCGCACCGGAGCCTGGCTGGCCCGGGCCGCCCCCCGGTGGGTGGCCGAGACGGTGGCGTCGCGCAGCGGCCGGCCGGTTGCCGCGGTGCTGCGGGGGCGCCGGGCGACGGCGACCCGCCACCTGCGGCGGGTCCACGGCCCGCACATGGGCGAGGCCGAGCTGGCCGAGCAGGTTCGCCTCGCCTTCGCGTCCTATGCCCGCTACTGGGCCGAGTCCTTCCGGCTGGCCGGTACGTCGGCCGCCGAGCTGGACGCCGGGATGTCGACCGAGGGCATCGGCCACATCGACCGGGCCCGGGCCGCCGGCCGCGGGGTCATCGTCGCCCTGCCGCACCTCGGGGGCTGGGACGCCGGCGGTGCGTGGTTCACCTCGGTCGGCTATCCCATGACCGTGGTGGTCGAGGCGGTGGAGCCGCCCCAGCTGTTCGAGTGGTTCTGCGCCGAGCGGCGGGCGCGGGGCCTGGAGGTCCTCGCCCTCGGGCCCGACGTCGGCGTGCAGGTCCTGCGCCGGTTGAAGGACAACGGCGTCGTCGCCCTGGTGTGCGATCGCGACATCACCGGCGGTGGCGTGGCCGTGGAGTTCCTGGGCGAGCGCACGACGCTGCCGAGCGGGCCGGCCGCGCTGGCCCTGCGCACCGGAGCCGCGCTGCTGCCCACAGCCGTCTACTTCGACGGCCGGCGGGGCCACCGGGCGGTGGTGCGCCCGGCCCTTGCGACCACGCGCCAGGGCCGCTTCGGCGACGACGTGGCCCGCCTGACCCAGCTGCTCGCCGACGAGCTGGAGGGCCTGATCCGGCGGGCCCCGGACCAGTGGCACCTCTTCCAGCCCAACTGGCCCAGCGACCCCGGGTACCGGGGCGGCTGACGTCGGAGCAGCTGTCCTACTTGGTGCGGACCTTTTTCTTCACGAAGTTGGCGATGGTGTCGGTGGTCGTCTGAACCTTGTGGACCTTGCGGACGTGCTCGGAGACCTTGCCCATCAGCTCGTCCTCGCTTCCGGCTGAGCCCTGCCAACGGCAGGCGTGGTCGGCGTCTCTTCACCTGAACTGGTAGGCCACCTGGTTCTCCCTCTGTCGAAGTTCGGTTGTATCCGAAGCCGTCGGCCCGGCCGGATGGCGGCGCAAGTACCGTGAAGCGGTGCGCATCGGCATCGTCTGCCCGTACAGCCTCAGCGTCCCGGGCGGTGTGCAGAGCCAGGTGCTGAGCCAGGCCCGTGCCCTGCGTTCCCTCGGCCACCAGACCCGGGTGCTGGCCCCGTGCGACGAGGCGCCGCCGGACACCGGCGTCACGCCGCTGGGCCGGTCGGTCCGGGTGGCCGCCAACGGTTCCCGCGCCCCCCTCGCCCCCGACCCGGCCTGCGGCCGGCGGACGCTGCGGGCGTTGCGGGACGAGGACTTCGACATCGTCCACCTGCACGAGCCGCTCTGTCCCGGCCCCACCCTGGTCAGCCTGGCCCTCTTCGACGGGCCCTTCGTCGGCACGTTCCACCGGGCCGGGGCCAGCGGGTTCTACCGGGCCCTGCGCCCCGTGCTGCGCCGGCTGACCAGGCGGCTCAGCGTCCGGTGCGCGGTTTCCGCCGACGCCCGCAGCACCGCGCTGCAGGCCATCGGCGGCACCTACGAGCTCGTCTTCAACGGCATCGAGGTGGAGCGCTTCGCCAAGGCCACGCCCTGGCCGTCGGACCGGCCCACGGTGATGTTCCTCGGGCGCCACGAGTCCCGAAAGGGCCTCAGCGTCCTGCTGGAGGCCATGTCGGCCCTGCCGGCGGATGTCCGCCTGTGGGTGGCGGGCCAGGGTCCCCAGACGGCCGAGTTGATGGCCGCCCGCGCCGGCGACGAGCGGATCGAGTGGCTGGGCCAGATCGGCGACGCCGAGCGGGCGGCCCGCATGCGGGCCGCCGACGTGTTCTGCGCACCGTCGCTGCACGGCGAGTCGTTCGGCGTGGTGCTGCTGGAGGCGATGGCCTCGTCGACCCCTGTGGTGGCCAGCGACCTGCCCGGCTACCGCAACGTGGCCCGCGCCGGGGTCGAGGCCCTGCTCGTACCGCCCGGCGACGCGGGCGCGCTGGCCCGGTCGCTCGACCGGGTGCTCGGTGACGCGATGTTGGCCGACCGCCTGGTGGCGGCGGGCGAGACGCGCGCCCTGGAGTTGTCGAGCGAGCGCCTGGCCGAGCGGTACGTCGAGTTGTACGAAGAGGTGCTGGACGGCCGACGGGCGACCTGACGCCGGGCCCTCAGCTGGCGGCCCCCGTGGCGGGGATGTCGACCACCAGCCGGCTCGGCGAGGCGAGGGCGCTGACGTTCAAGGTCTCGGGCCGGACCTTGAGCCCGACGGCCCAGCTGACGACACCTTCGAAATCGCCGATGAGGACGGCCTCGGTCACCACGCTGGTGCCGTTGCCCTCGATGCGCTTCGGGCCGTTGTAGGTGAGGATGACCTTCTCGCCCTCGAAGCGGGCGGTTGCGGCGTTCTCCAGCCGCACCTGCAAGACGGCGGCGCCCTCGACGGCCACCTCGGCGCCCGACCCGTCCTCGGTGACCGGGCGCGTGAGAAAGTCGATCTGGTAGCCCGGCGTCACGGGGTCGAACTGAAAGACCAGCCGGTCGCCGCCACTGCGGGCGCCGACCCGCACGTCGGTCAGGTGGGCACGCTCCGCCACCGGCGGCGCGACGATCGGGGGCCGGCCGCCGAGCGTCGTGTCCGGCGGGACCGTGGCGGCCGTCCCGAGCGAGCTCCCCGGGATGGTCGAACCGGACGTCACCGTGGGGTCGTCGCCGCGGCTGCAGCCGGCGGCCAGCAGGGCCAGGCCGGCCACCAGCGACACCACGACGCGGCGCACGTCGCCCACGGTAGCCCGCTGCGGTGCGGGGCCGGCCCTACACTCCGGGCGTGCCGGCCGTGTGGTTCGTCGTCGGGTCCTAGGAACCACGCCAGCGCCTTGACCGACCAGATCGCGGCGAACAAGCGCCGCTCGTCGGCGCTCGCCGCCGCCTTCGCGGCGGTGGCGGCCGCGGTGGTCCTGGGCCTCAACGCCGCGCTGGGCGGCGGCGGTGCCGGGGCGGTGGTGGCGCTGGCGGCGGTGGCCGCGCTGGCCGCCGGCTGCTGGTGGAAGTCCGGCGCCGTCGCCCTGGCCATGAGCCACGCCCGCCCGGCCGACCCGGTGGTCCACGCCCGTCTGCACAACCTGGTCGAGGGGCTGTGCATGGCGGCCGGGCTCCCCAAGCCCGGGGTCTACGTCGTGGAGGACGAGGCGCTGAACGCGTTCGCGGTCGGGCGCAATCCCCGGCATGCCGCCGTCGCCGTCACCACCGGGCTGCTCGACACGCTGAGCCGGGTGGAGCTCGAGGGCGTCGTGGCCCACGAGCTGTCGCACGTCAAGAGCCACGAGATCGTCGTGTCCACCCTCGCCGTCACCATGGTGGGGATGGCCGCGCTCCTCGCAGAATGGGGGCTGCGCTTCCTGTGGTGGGGTGGCCCCACCCACCGCCACGACCGGCGCGCCCGGGGTGGGCCCGGGCCGGCCGCCGCGGTCGCAGTGGTGGGCGCGGGCTTCCTGGCCGTCGCCCCGGTGGCCGCCAAGCTGATGCAGCTCGTAGTGAGCCGGCGGCGTGAGGCGCTGGCCGATGTCACCGGCGTCTCGCTGACCCGGTACCCTCCGGGGCTGATCGCCGCATTGGAGAAGCTGCGCGACGGCCGGACCGTGGTGCACTCCGGATCGACCGCCACCGCCCATCTGTGGATCGAGTCGCCGGTGGCGCGCCAGCCATCGGAGGGCCGCCTGGCCTGGCTCGGCCGCATGTTCGACACCCATCCGCCCCTCGACGAGCGCATCTCGGCGCTCAGGGAGCTCTGATCCGAGTGTTTCCACGACGAGCCAACCGACGAGCCGTGTCTGCCGCCGTGGCGGCTGCCGCCATCTTGTCCGCGGCCTGCGGGGGCGGGGGTGGGGACGACGACGCCGCCGCCCCCGATCCCGAGGCGCCGACGACCACGGCGCCGGCCGACCCGGCGCCGGGAGGTGGACCGCTGACGGGCCTGCCCATCGAAGAGGCGCGCGCCGGTCGGCCTGCCCTCATCGTCAAGATCGACAACGCGCCGAAGGGTCGGCCGCAGGCCGGGATCAACCAGGCCGACGTGGTGCTCGAGGAGATGGTCGAAGGCGGCATCACCCGGCTGGCCGTGGTGTTCCACTCCCAGGACGCGGCCAGCGTCGGGCCGGTGCGGTCGGCCCGCACCACCGACATCTTGTTCGGCACCGCGCTCAACCGCCCGCTGTTCGCCTACTCCGGCGCCAACGCCACCTTCGCCGGCCAGGTCGCCAGCTCGGCCCTGGTCGACGTCGGCCAGGGGAAGTCGGCGGGCGACTACCGGCGTGAGCGCGGTCGGCCCCAGACCTACGACCTGTTCTCGTCGGTTCCGAGCCTCTACGACGGCGCCCCGACCACCGCCGGTGTCCCGCCCCGGCTCTTCACCTACCGGGCCGAGGGTCAGCCGCTGGCCGCCGCGGGTGCCGCGCCGACCAACGGCGTCAGCATGAGCTACAAGGCCAACGTGACCACCGCGGTGGCATGGGCGTGGGACGCCCCGTCCGGGACGTGGAAGCGCACGCAGAACGGCTCCCCCCATGTGGACGCCGACGGGGCCCAGGTCGCCCCCCGCAACGTGGTCGTCCAGTTCGTCAGCTACAGAGACACCGGTCAGAAGGACCGCTCGGGCGCGACGGTGCCCGAGGCGGACCTGGTCGGCGAGGGCGACGTGTGGGTCTTCAGCGACGGCAAGGTGGCCGAGGGGCGCTGGCGGAAGGCGTCAGCCGAAGCGGTGACCGAGTACCTGGACAAGGCGGGCACACCGATCGGGCTCACGCCGGGCCAGACCTGGATCGAGCTGCCCCAGCCCGGCACGGCCAGGCTGGCCGGCTGATGGGCCGGCGCTCCCGGGGGGCGGCAACCGTCGTGGCCGCTGCGCTGGTACTCGCCGGATGCCGCGGGGGCGACGGCGACGCCGCCGCGCCGGCCGCCCCGGCCGGCGACGGACCGGCCGGCGATGCGGACACCACGACCACGACGGCGCCGCCGGCGCCGTCCCCGCTCACCGGCCTGGCCAGTCCCAACGCGGCGCGGCCGGCGCTGGTCGTCAAGATCGACAACGCGGCCGCGGCCCGGCCCCAGGCCGGGCTCGACAAGGCGGACGTCGTGTTCGAGGAGGTGGTCGAAGGCGGCGAGGTGCGCTTCATGGCGGTGTTCCAGTCGCAGGATGCCGAGTGGGTCGGCCCGGTCCGCTCCGTGCGCCCCGTCGACCCCGACATCGTGTCGCCTCTCGGTGGGTTGTTCGCCTACTCGGGCGGGACGGCGCAGTTCACCGCGCTCATCCGGCGGGCGCCGGTCACGCTGGTGGGCTACAGCGAGCTCGGCCTCGAGGTGTACACCAAGCGGCGGGACCGCCGCGCGCCCTCGAACCTCTACAGCTCGACGGCCAAGCTGTACGCCCGCGCCAACCCTGACGACGCGGCCCCCCCACCCCTGTTCCGTTTCCTGGGCGCCGGGGCGGCCTTCGTGCCGTCGGGGGTGGCGCCGGCGACGCACGCCACCGTCAACGTCTCCGGCCGGTCGCGGGCCGACTGGGACTTCGACGCGGTGGCCAACCTGTGGCGCCGCGGGACCAACGGCACGCCGCACACGGTGGAGGCCGGCGGCCAGCTCGGCTTCGCCAACGTGGTGGTGCAGTACGTGCCCTACCGGAACACCACGGCGCGCGACCAGTCCGGCACCCTGGTGCCGACGGCCGACGTGATGGGCACCGGTCCCGTCCTGGTCCTGTCCGCCGGTCAGATGGTCCGGGGCACGTGGTCCAAGGCGACGCCCACCTCCGTCACCCAGTACGCCGACGCCACCGGCGCTCCGCTCTCCCTCACGCCGGGCACCACCTGGGTGACGCTGGCGCCGACGGGCGCCGCCACCTCGACGGCCTGAGGCCAAACCGAACCGGCAGGGACCGGCCGGTCGTAGAATCGAGGTGTGTTGACGAACGAAGAGCCGCGCACCGGCACGCTCCGGGTGAAGCGCGGGTTGGCCGAGATGCTCCGGGGCGGCGTGATCATGGACGTGGTCACCGCCGACCAGGCCAAGGTGGCCGAGGATGCCGGGGCCGTGGCCGTGATGGCGCTGGAGCGGGTGCCGGCCGACATCCGCCGCGACGGTGGCGTGGCCCGCATGAGCGATCCGGCCCTCGTCGAGTCGATCAGGGCGGCGGTGACGGTGCCGGTCATGGCCAAGGCCCGGATCGGGCATCTGGCCGAGGCCCAGGTGCTGGAGGCGCTGGGTGTCGACTACATCGACGAGAGCGAGGTGCTCACCCCGGCCGACGAGGCGCACCACATCGACAAGTCGCGTTTCACGGTGCCGTTCGTGTGCGGGGCCACCACGCTGGGGGAGGCACTTCGGCGGATCTCGGAGGGCGCGGCGATGATCCGCTCCAAGGGCGAGGCGGGTACCGGGGACGTGAAGGAGGCGGTGCGCCACCTGCGGGCCATCCTGGGCGACATCCGCCGGCTGGGCGTCGCCGACCCGGCCGAGCTCCATACGGCGGCCAAGGTGCTGCAGGCGCCCGTCGGCCTGGTCCAAGAGGTGGCGGCGGCCGGCCGGCTGCCGGTGCCGCTGTTCTGCGCCGGGGGCATCGCCACGCCGGCCGACGCCTCGCTGGTGATGCAGCTCGGCGCCGAGGCGGTGTTCGTCGGCTCCGGCATCTTCAAGTCGTCCGACCCGCCCCGAATGGCCCGGGCCATCGTCGAGGCCACCGCCCACTACGGCGACGCCGCCATCGTGGCCAAGGTGAGCCGCGGTCTCGGGGACGCCATGCGCGGGACCGATGCCGCCACCGTCGAGCTGAAGCTGGCCGACCGGGGTTGGTAGCGCCGGTGCGTCGATGAAGGTGGGCGTCCTCGCCCTCCAGGGCGATGTTCGCGAGCACGCGGCGGCGCTGGTCGCGGCGGGCGTGTGCCCGGTGGAGGTGCGCGGCCCGGTCGACCTCGAGGCGGTCGACGCGCTCGTCCTGCCGGGCGGGGAGTCCACCACGATGTCGCGGCTGCTGGGGTGGTCCGGGCTGGCCGACCCCCTGGCCGCCCGGCTGGCCGACGGCATGCCGGTGTTCGGCACCTGCGCCGGGATGATCCTGCTGGCCCGCCACGTCGTCGACGGGCGGCCCGACCAGCGGACCTTCGGCGCCGTCGACATGACCGTGCGCCGCAACGGGTTCGGGAGCCAGGCCGAGTCGTTCGAGGTGGCGGTGACGGTGGACGCCATGGCGGGCGGGCCGCTCCCGGCGGTCTTCATCCGGGCCCCTGTGGTGGAGTCGGTCGGCGACGGGGTGGCCGTGCTGGCCCGTTGCCAGGGCCGCCCCGTGCTCTGCCGCCAGGACCGGGCCCTGGTCGCCAGCTTCCATCCGGAGTTGTCCGGCGACGGCCGGCTCCACCGCTTCTTCCTCGACGAGGTGGCGGGCTGATGTCGGGTCACTCCAAGTGGGCCAGCATCAAGCACCAGAAGGGGGCCAAGGACAAGGCGCGCGGCAAGTTGTTCGCCAAGCTGATCCGCCAGGTCGAGGTCTCGGCCCGCGAGGGCGGGGGCGACCTGTCCGCCAACGCCACGCTACGTTCCATGGTGGCCAAGGCCAAGACCGCATCGGTTCCGGCGGACACCATCGACCGGGCCATCAAGCGGGGGACGGGCGAGCTGGAGGGCGTGCGCTACGAGGCCATCTCCTACGAGGGGTACGCCCCGAGCGGCGTGGCCGTCATCGTCGAATGCCTGTCGGACAACCGCAACCGGACGGGCTCGGAGATCCGCAGCGCGTTCGTCAAGAGCGGCGGCTCCATGGCCGAGCCCGGGGCGGTGTCATGGCAGTTCGAGCGCAAGGGCGTCGTCCTGCTCCCCAAGAAGGTCGACGAGGACGACGTCATGGCGGTCGCCCTGGAGGCGGGAGCCGACGACCTCGAGGACCAGGGCGAGGCGTGGCAGCTGACCTGCGCGCCCGCTGACCTCCACGCGCTGCGGACCGCGCTGGAGGGCGCCGGCATGGACCTGGAGAGCGCCGAGACGATGCTCGTCCCCACCTCGGTGGTCCCGGTCGAACAAGAGGGTGAGGCCCGCAGGGTGCTCCGCCTCATCGACCTGCTCGAGGACCACGACGACGTCCAGAACGTCTACGCCAACTTCGACATCCCCGACGCCGTCATCGAGCTGGTCGAGGCGTAGCCGATGGCCAACCGCCCGGGCGTCGGCGACCCGGCGCCCGGCTTCGTGCTGCCGGGAACGCCGGGCGGCCGGCTGTACTCCCTCGACGGCGAGCGGGGCCACCCCGCCGTGCTGGTCTTCTATCCGGCCGACAACACGCCGGTGTGCACCCTGCAGCTCCGCCACTACAGCGCCGACCTCGATCAGTTCGCCGGGCTGGGCGCGTCGATCCTGGCCCTCAGCCCGCAGGACGTGGCCAGCCACGAGCGCTTCGCCGCCGGGAACGACCTGACCATCCCGCTGCTGGCCGACCTGGACAAGGCGGTGGGGCGGGCCTACGGCATCGTCGGCCCGCTCGGGTACTACAAGCGGTCGGTCTTCGTGGTCGACGCCGAGGGCACGATCCGGTACCTCCACCGCTCGACCCAGGGCCTGACCTACCGCAGGACCGACGAGCTGGTGGCCGCGGTCAGGACTGCTCTGTAGCTCCGGGGATCCACCCCCGCCGGCGTCCGGCGCGGTAGGGTGGCGAACGAATGTTCGCATTGGGCATCGACCCCGGGGTGTCGCGCTGTGGCTACGGCCTGGTGGCGCGGGACGGATCGGGCTACCGGGCGCTGCGGGCCGGGGTGATCACCACACCGCCGGCCGACCCGCTTCCCGAGCGGTTGGCGTCGCTGGCCGCCGAGCTGCACCGCCTCCTGGCCGAGTGCCGTCCCCAGGTGGTGGTGGTCGAGCGGGTGTTCTTCCAGACCAACGTGCGGACGGCCATGTCGGTGGGCCAGGCCAGCGGGCTGGCCCTGGCGGCCGCATCGGCGGCCGGGTGCGAGGTGGTGCAGTACACCGCCAACGAGGTGAAGCAGGCGGTGGCCGGCTACGGCGCGGCCACCAAGGTCCAGGTGCAGCGCATGGTCCAGGCGCTGCTGCGGCTGGCCGAACGGCCGTCACCGCCGGATGCCGCCGACGCCCTGGCCCTGGCCCTGTGCCACCTGGCCGTGCCGGCCACGCTCCGCCAGGCGCAGGCGCAGGCGCAGGCGGCGAGGCGGTGATCGGCTCCCTGCGGGGGATGGTGCTGGACCGCCAGCCACCCACGGAGCTGCTGGTGGAGGTGGGTGGCGTCGGCTACCGGGCCCATGTGCCGGCGGCCACGCTGGCGGGGGCACCGCCCGGCACCGCCGTCCTGCTGCACGTGCACACCCACGTGCGGGACGACGCCATCGTGCTCTACGGGTTCACCTCACTGGACGAACGGCGCTGCTTCGAGGCGCTGCTCGGCGCCCACGGCGTCGGGCCGTCGCTGGCTCTGGCCATCCTCTCGGCCCACTCGCCGCCGGCACTCCGCCGGGCGGTGGCCGAGGAGGACGCCGACGCCCTCACGTCGGTGCCCGGGGTGGGGAGGAAGACCGCGGCCCGCCTCCTGCTCGAGCTGGGTTCCCGCCTGGACGGCCCCGACCTGGATCTGCCCATGGTCGCCGGCGGCGGCGGCGCCCGGGCCGACGTCCGCGCCGCGTTGTCGTCCCTGGGCTACGGCGCCGACGAGGTGAGCCACGTGGTCCGGGACCTCCCGGCGGACGGCACCGTTGAGGAGCTCTTGACCTCGGCGCTCAAGCAGCTCGCCGGCGCCCGGTGAGGATGGTGCCCCGATGAGCCCCCGCGAGGAGCTGCTGGCCGGCCAGCTCGCCGACCCGGCCGAGGCCGCCGAGGAGGTCGGGTTGCGGCCTCGCCGGCTGGCCGAGTTCGTGGGCCAGGAGCAGCTCAAGGACCACCTCGACATAATCCTGGAGGCGGCCCGCCGGCGGGGCCAGGCCGCCGACCACCTGCTCTTCGCCGGCCCGCCCGGCCTGGGCAAGACCACCCTGTCGGGCATCGTGGCGGCCGAGATGGGCGTGGGGCTGCGGATCACGTCCGGCCCGGCCCTGGTGCGGGCCGGCGACCTGGCCGCCATCCTCACCGACCTGCACGACGGCGACGTGCTGTTCATCGACGAGATCCACCGCCTGGCCCGGGCGGTCGAGGAGGTCCTCTACCCGGCCATGGAGGACTTCCAGCTGGACGTCGTCCTGGGCAAAGGGCCGGCCGCCCGGTCCATCCGGCTGGACCTGCCCCGCTTCACCCTGGTCGGCGCCACCACCCGCACCGGCCTCATCACCAGCCCCCTCCGGGACCGCTTCGGCTTCGTGGCCCGCCTCGACCACTACCCGGTGGCCGACCTGGTCACCATCGTCCAGCGGGCCGGCGCCATTCTGGGGGTGGCGCTGGAACCCGGCGGGGGCGACGAGATCGCCGGCCGGGCCCGCGGAACGCCGCGGATCGCCAACCGCCTCCTGCGCCGGGTGCGGGACTACGCCGAAGTCCGGGGCGACGGCGTGGTCACCAAGGATGTCGCCGCTGCCGGCCTGGCCCTCTTCGGCGTGGATGCGTCGGGCCTCGACAAGGTGGACCGGGCCATCCTCACCGCGCTGTGCCGCCACTTCGGGGGCGGGCCGGTGGGGCTGTCCACCCTGGCGGTCAGCGTGGGCGAGGAGACCGAGACGGTGGAGGACGTCTACGAGCCGTTCCTGCTCCAGTTGGGGTTCCTGCACCGCACCCCGCGCGGCCGGGTGGCCACCCCGGCGGCCTGGCGGCACCTCGGCCTGGCGCCGCCCCCGCAGGCGGTCGGGCTCTTCGAGGGTTGAGAGATCAGCCGCGGGAACGGCGGGAACGTGAGCAGAAACGTTGTCGGGAATAGGCATTGTGGCCCAACGGCGAAGATTGCCCCATTGACCTAGCGGCCATCGAGGGAAATAGTGCAATCGGCAGCGTTGGGGATTTTGCGGGGCGGGGGAGTCGGACGATCCATGATGCACCCCTACATCGTCGCGTCCTCGGGCTGGAAGGCATCCGACAACGAGGAGGTAGATCGTGAGCACCATGAAGGCGCAAGCAGTTCTGCGCCAGAGCATCACCCAGAGAAGAGAGCCGCCTGTGCCAAGGCGCATCCAGGCTCGTGCCCCGTGGCGCAGCGTCCTCGTGCTGCTGGCGGCTGCCAGCCTGACACCGATCGGCGGCGTGCCCGCCGCCAACGCCGAGACGGGCACGAAGGCGTTGATCCTCGGATCGTCGGTGTCGGGCGGCGCTTCCAGCGCCGAGGCGACCGCGGCGACCGGCGCCGGGTTCGCGGTCACAGTCGTCACCGACGCGACGTGGACGGCCATGACCAGCGCCCAGTTCGCGGACTACCAGGTCGTGATCGTCGGTGACCCCACCTGCGGCGCCTTGCCGGCAGCCGTGGGTGCCAACAAGACCAACCTGGCCGACGCCGTGATGGCGCGGGCCGGAGGCAACACCAAGGTCGGGAACCGCATCGTCATCGGGACCGATCCCAGGTTCCATCTGACGGCCGGTACGACGGGGAACGGGGGCCGAAAGCTCATCGAGACCGGCATCGCCTTCGCCGGAGTGCAGGAGGGGGCCACCGGGCTCTACCTCACGACCACCTGCGTCGACCCGGATTACAACAGCAACGGCAGGCCCGACGGCGTGGAGCTCCTGGGCCTGCTCACCGGCGCCTCCGACACCTGGACGCAGAGCGCGTCCCCGCCGTGCGGCGGCAGTGCGTCGTTGATCTCCAACGCAGCCCAGTTCGCCACCCTCACCTCGGCGCACCTTCAGGGTTGGTTCTGCTCGGTGCACCAGACCTACCCCTCGTTCCCCACCGACTGGAGCCCGCTGGCCATCGCCACCGACACAGCCACCAAGCCGGTGACCGGCACCGACGTGAGCACGGGCGCGACCGTGAGCGGGCAGGCCTACGTCCTCATCGCCGGCTCGGGTATCTCGACCACGGCTCCGAACCTGGCGCTCACGCCCACCACGGCCACCAACCCGGTCGGCACCACCCACACGGTGACGGCCACCGTGACCAACTCCGACGGCACTGCCCGGCCGGGCGTGCTCGTCGACTTCGCGGTGACCGGCGCCAACGCCGGAGCGACCGGAACGTGTGTGCCTGCTGACTGCAAGACCGACGCATCGGGGAACGTCACCTTCACCTACACCGGTACGTCTGCGGGCACCGACACGATCAACGCCGCCATCACCGTCGACGGGTCCCGCCAGACGGCGACGGCGGAGAAGATCTGGACGGCGGCGCCCGCTGGGGCCGACCTCTCCATCGCCAAGGTGGACGACGCCGACCCGGTCCTCGTCGGCGCGACCATCACGTACACCCTTACGGTGACCAACGGTGGGCCGTCGGCGGCCACAGGGGTGATCGTGACGGACACGCTCCCGGCGGGTTCGACGTTGGTGTCCGCCGTCCCGAGCCAAGGCAGTTGCGGCTTGCCCGCAGTTACCTGCAACTTGGGGAGCCTGGCGTCCGGCTCGACCGCCACGGTGACGATCAAGGTGGTGGCGAACGCCGCCGGCACGCTCGCGAACCGGGCCACGGTGATCGCCAACGAGTCCGATCCCAACGGGGCCGACAACGCCGCCACCGAGACGACGAGCGTGCTGCCGGGAATCACCATCAACGACGTGAGCGTGGTGGAGGGCGATCCCCCAACCATGACGCCGGCGACCTTCACCGTGTCGCTCTCTGCACCGTCGCCGGACACCGTTTCGGTCGGGTACGCGACCGCGACAACTCCCGGCATGGCCTCGTCACCGGCTGATTTCGCCGCCGCCGCCGGGACGGTGACGTTCGCTGCCGGCCAGACCACGGCTCCCGTCACGGTGCAGGTCAAGGGCGACCTGATCGACGAGCCTGACGAGACGTTCTCGGTGGTGCTCGCCGGGGCTACCAACGGCATCATCAGCGACGGGACAGGTGTGGGAACCATCATCGACGACGAGCGGAACGGCGCCTTCTCGTGCCGGGCCAGCGCGCTGCGGGTGACCGGCGTGCTGACCACCGAGCCGGCCGTGGCCAACCCGGCCAACTCGCCCTGCGCCGATGCGAACACGACGGTCCTCAACGCCAGCCCCAGCGCCGGCTCGGTGAGCGTGAGTGCCCAGACGCTCTCCGCCCGGACGGACCAGACGCCGGACAACCTGGAGCCGTCGGCCCCGGCGGCCACCGACAACGCGGTGGCCGTCGCCGGTGTGCAGAAGGCCACGGTAAGCGCACTCTTGCTGATCAACATCTCGGTCAACGCCGTCGAGGCGCAGGCCAAGGTGCAGTGCACGGCCTCGGGCGGGGGTCTCGTGCCCACGTTCAGCACCTCGTCGTCGATCGGGAGCATCGTGATCAACGGCATCCCGCTCAACCCGAACGCGACTGGCGTCATCAACCTGCCGGCCGGGCTCGGGACCATCGAGCTGAACCAGACCACCACCACGGCGACCTCGGTCACCCGCCGGGCGGTCCGGATCATGCTGCTCGGTCAGGAGATCGTCCTCGGCGAGGCTCGGGCCAACTTCAGCGGCAACCCCTGCGACCAGTAGTCGCTGCCGTTCGCACCTCCGGGAGCGCCCTTCGGGGCGCTCCCGGCGCGTGCGGGGGCATCCCGCGCCGCGTCAGGAGCAGCCCTCCGGGAACTCCACCTCGGGGAGACGACCGCCTCGGATCGACGTGACGACGGTGCCGTCGGTCTCGGCGACGAGCCGGAACTGGGACTCGGCCGGATCGGCAGGCACCAGCGTGAGGTAGTGGCCGCCCTCGGTGTAGGCATGCGGGGTCACCTCGAGCCGACCGCCGTAGCGCCGCTGGGCCTCGGCCTCGGTCTGGCCGATGGCCAGGCCCTCGATGGTCTGTACCGGCCCGCCGATCACGTCGACCCGGGCCACCGTTCCCTGGGTGACCATGAAGCCCACCCCGTCCGGCCCGCCGTCGGGCGCATACAGCTCGCACCCCTTCTCGCCGGTCGGGTCGAGGCCGAGGGCCCTGAGGGTGCGGCCGAGCGCGGCGGTGGCGTCGGCCACCGTCATGCCGACGCGCACCGGGCCGAGGCCGCCGGGAGCCAGGCGCAGCTCGCCGACGGCCGGGGCGCCCGGCGCGGTGGTGGCCGTCGAGGACCCGGTGGTGGACGACGCGGCCCCCGGCACCGGGGCGGCCGCCTCGTCGTCGCCCGACGACGAGGCCAGCACGACGGTGGCCGCCGCCACGGCGAGGGCGGCGACGAGGAACGCGATGGCGGCTTGGCGGGACTTCACGGGGCGACCTCCCGGGCGATGTCGGGCTCGATGTACATGACGCGGGCGTCGGGCACCTCGGCCCGGACCGCCGCCTCCACGGCATCGATGGCGCCGGCCATCCCTGCCGCGTCGAGGGCGGGGTCCATCTCGAGCTTGGCCCCCACCAGCAGCTCCTCGGGCCCGAGGTGCTGGGTGCGCATGTGGATGACGCGGCGGACGCTGGGATGGGAGCCCATGATGCGGGCCATGGCGTCCACGGTGGCCGGGGAGGCCCCCTCGCCCAGCAGCAGGCTCTTCATCTCGACGATCAGGACCACGGCGATGACGCCGAGCAGCCCGCCGATCACCAGGGTGCCGACCGCGTCGAACCGGGGGTTGCCGGTCACCTCGGCCAGGCCGACGCCGGCCAGCGCGAACACCAGGCCGGCCATGGCGCCGATGTCCTCCAGGAGCACCACCGGCAGCTCCGGGGACTTGGAGCGGCGGATGAACGACCACCACGACTGCGAGCCCTTGGCGTGGCGGCTCTCCCGGATCGCGGTGCGCAGGGACCACGTCTCGAAGCAGATCGCCGCCAGGAGGATGACCACGGCCACCGTGACCGACTCCAGCTCGTGGGGGTGGCGGAGCTTCTCGACGCCCTCGAAGAGGGCGAACAGCGAACCCAGGGTGAAGATGACCAGCGCCACCACGAACGACCAGAAGTAGCGCTCACGGCCGTAGCCGAACGGGTGGGCGGGGCTGGCCGACCGCCGGGCCCGGCTCCCACCCAGCAGCAGCAGGCCCTGGTTGGTGCTGTCGGCCACCGAGTGCACCGCCTCGGCCAGCATCGACGTCGCCCCGGTCAGGGCGAAGCCGACGAACTTGGCCACGGCGATGGCGGCGTTGGCGGCGAACGCGGCGACGATGGCCTTGCGGCTCCCTTCCTGCATGGCGCGGGATCGTAGGTGGTCCTCCCGCTACCGTCGCCCATCATGCGCGTGCGCGTCGAGCTCGCCGGTCAGCTGGCTGTCGTCCACGACGGCGCGGCCCTGGGGCCGGTGGGCCGGCTCGGCCGGGTGGTGCTCGCCTACCTGGTGACCGAGCGGCACCGCCCGGTGCATCGCGACGAGCTGGCCGAGATCCTGTGGGGCGAGCAGGTTCCGCGGACGTGGGAGACCTCGCTGCGCGTGGTGGTGTCCAAGCTCCGCGCCGCGCTCGGCGAGATCGGCCTGCCGGCCGGCGTGCTGGCCACCGGGCGCGGGGGCTACCGCGTCGAGCTGCCGCCCGGGGCCGTGCTGGCGGTCGACGTCGAGGAGGCGGTCGAGGCGGTGGCCGCCGCCGAGGCCCTCCTGGCCGGCGGCCGGCCCGAGGAAGCGCGCCCGCTGGCCGCGGCCGCGGCTGCGGTGGCGGGCCGCCCGTTCCTGGGCGGCGACGGAGGCGAATGGGGCGAGCGGCGCGAGGGCGAACTGCGGGCGCTGCGGCTCCGGGCGCTGCTGGCCGTGGCCGACGCCGCACTGGCGGCAGGCGACCCGGGCGGCGCGCTGACCGCGGCCGAGGAGGCAGTGGCCGCGGAGCCGTTCCGGGAGGCCGCCCACGAGCGGGTGATGGCGGCCCACGGCGCGGCCGGGAACCGGGCCGAGGCACTCCGCGCCTACGAGCGGTGCCGCCGCCTCCTGGCCGACGAGATCGGCGTGCCGCCGTCCCGGGCGGTGCAGGCGCTGCACGAGCGGCAGCTCCTCGACGACGTGCATACGGCGCGGCGCCCGCCGACCACGACCTTCGTGGGAAGGCAGCGGGAAGTGGCTGAGGTGCGGGCCCTGCTGGGCCGGGCCCGCCTGCTCACGCTGCTGGGGACCGGCGGCATCGGCAAGACCCGGTTGGCCCTGGAGGCGGCCGTAACGCCGGCGACGGGCACCGTCGTGATCGAGCTGGCCGCGGCGCCCGGCCCGGGATCGGTGGCGCTGCAGGTGCTGGCGGCGCTCGGCCTGCGGGAGGGCCCGGGGCTGGACCCGGTGGCGTCGCTGGTCGCCCAGCTGGCCGACCGCGCCCTGCTGGTGATGTTGGACAGCTGCGAGCACGTGATCGAGCAGAGCGCCGGCGTCTCGGCGGCCCTGCTGCGGGGTTGCCCCGGGGTGCGCATCCTGGCCACCAGTCGCGAGCCGCTGCGGGTCGCCGGGGAGCTGACGTGGGCCGTCCCGCCCCTGGACCTGTCCGAGGCGGCCGCCCTCTTCGCCGACCGGGCCCGCGCCGCCCGACCCGACCGCGAGCTCGACCGTGCGGCCGTCGAGCAGGTGTGCCGGCGCCTGGACGGGATCCCACTGGCCATCGAGCTGGCCGCCGCCCGCACCCGTGCCCTCTCGGTCGCCGACATCGCCCGGCACCTCGACGACCGGTTCCGCCTGCTCACCGGCGGCGGCCGCGACCTGCCGGCCCGGCACCAGACGCTGCGGGCCGCCGTCGACTGGACCTATGAGGCCCTCCCGCGGGAGGAAGCGGCCCTGTTCGACCGGCTGTCGGTGTTCGCCGGCGGCTTTCCCGCCGAGGCGGCCGAGCAGGTGTGTGCCGGCGGGGAGGTCGAGGGGGCGAGCGTCATGGTGCTGGTGGCCAGCCTGGTGGACCGCTCGCTGGTCCTGGCCGACGTGGCGCCGGCCGTCCTGGCCCGCTTCCGCCTGCTGGAGACGTTGCGCGAGTACGGCGCCGAGCGGTTGTCGGCATCGGGAGAGGGCCCGGCTGTCCGGGACCGGCACCTGGCCTGGGCCATGGAGCTGGCTGCCCAGGCCGACCGGCGCCTGGGCGGGCCCGAGCAGGGGAGCGGGCTGGAGGTCCTCGCCGCCGCCCACGACGATCTCCGCGCCGCGCTGGCCTGGGCCGGCCAGGTGAGCCCGGAGGCAGGGCTGCGCCTGGCCACCGACCTCGGCCGGTTCTGGGAGATCCGGGGCCATCTCTCCACCGGTCGGCGCGCCCTCGAATCGGCCCTGGCCGCGGTCGCCCCGGTGCCGACATCGGTCCGCGCCCGGGCCCTGGACTGGGCCGGGATCCTGGCCCAGCAGCAGGGCGACTACGCCGAGG
>Ga0187894_10002367_pt1 | contig 22621 bp, 17 predicted proteins | sample GBC1701081metaG_FD_136650 | JGI IMG/M metagenome (GOLD analysis project Ga0187894, IMG submission 136650) | White microbial mat communities from a lava cave in the Kipuka Kanohina Cave System on the Island of Hawaii, USA - GBC170108-1 metaG ... | reverse complement strand
GGCGCGTGCAGCACTGCCTGGCAGGATGCCGGATAGCGCGGCGGACGGGGTTTGGGCGGTACCGTCACGGCCGGCCGGGGCGGTGGCGGGATGAACCAGTCGTCGAGTGACTTGCCGCAGCCGTCGCCTGCCGGCATCGGCGCTTGCGGTGTGCACTCCGGGCTGTCGGCCGGGCACACCAGGCGCACGTGGAAATGCTCGTTGTGGAAGTACCAGGGTGTTACCTTGCGGAGCCAAGTGCGATCGCCGGTCACGGTCTGACACAGCTGACGCTTGATCCACTTGTTGACGAAGATGCGGTCGACCGTGGGATCCTCCGCCGCCAGCCGCAGCAGCGTCGCGTGGCCCGGCTGCCATACCGACAAATCGATGCCGCTGTCGTCGGCCAAGGTCAGCGAGCGCAGCAGGGGTTCCTCGCGCGCGGCCGCCGCCAGACGTGGCTTGGGCGACAGCTCGAACCAGATGTCGACGTCCAGCCCGACCTGATGGCTGGCGTGACCGAAGCCCATGCGCCCGCCGCGCGGCTGGGAGATGTCGCCGATATAGATCGTGGACAGGCGGCTCGCCTGCACCCGCTGACCGAACGATTGCACGAAGCGAACGACGCTGCCGTGGCCCCAGTAGCGGTTGCGGCTGACGCGGATCACCTCGTAGCCTGGCCCCTCCAGCGGCAACGCCACGGCGCCCGAGATACAGCCGCCGGCATAGCTGCCGATGACGCGGGCAGGGCCGGTCGAGGGCGTACCCAATGCGGCGAAGGTGAGATCGCCATCCTGGGCCTGGACGGCAACGGGGGCGGCGAGCAGGGAAAACGCGGCGAGAACTACCCGAACCATACGCGACATCATGGGGCCACCTCGGGAATCGGCACGTGCGCCATACCGCTGGGACCGAGCTTTCGGTACACCAAGAATACCGCCTCCGTATCACGCGTCGACCATGATCGGAACAGGCCATGCGTTGACAGCGAGCGTTTGCTCAATTATATTTGAGTGATTGCTTATTTCTGGGAGACTCGACGATGGGCGACCAGACCTGGGGCTATCAGCCGCCACCGCTCTTCCCGTCGGACGAGTTTCAGCTCAACACGGAATTCGGCTACCGCAAGCCGCTGACGTTCTTCCCCGAGCTGGAGCTGAAACTCGATCCCGAGATCGAGCGCAAGATCCAGGAAATCGAGGCGAGCCTGTTCGCCAAGATGCTGCTGGAACGCTGGCTCAATCCTGACTTCCAGACGCTGGCGCCACACTGGTCGACGCTGATTGCGGCGCCGCCTGCCGTGCCGTACGGGCCGGCACCGCCGCCGTCCATGCCGATGCCACCCGCGACCAGCGGACCGTCCACAGCCAAGCCGCCGCCACCGCCCAGAATACCGCCCTGGGATGAGCCGAAGCCCAAGCCGGCTGATTTCTCCGATCTCGCCAAAGCGCTCTACAAGACCGACGTGGTGCAGGGCCTGGCCAAGAAGGCGCATGACGAAGCCTGGCGGCAGCTGCGCGTTCTGCGCCTGGAGTGGCAGCAATCCAACACCGGCACCAAGGTGGCGTCGGTGTCGGTGGCGGGCCTCGTCGTGGGCGGTACGCTGGCCGCCATCCTCGCCAATCAGCCGACGCGTGAACGCGCTTTCGGCCTGCTGAAGAACCGCGACATCCCGGTGCCGCTCGTGCCCGGCTTGTCGTTCAAGTATTTTGACAACGATCTTCCCAAGCCCAGCACCACCTATACACCGGGCCCCCCGTCACCATTGCCGGGTCCGGCCGACAAGCCGCTGGGACAGGGTGTGATCGTCAACGTCGACATCGCCGAGATCATCCGCTCGCGCCAAAAGAAGAAATAACGGCACAGCTGACCGACGGACCAGAGCAAGCTTCTCCCGGAGTAAACCGTCGTTTAGACTCCGGCCATGTCGCTGTTCCCCGCGTACGAGACGATCCTGTTGGCAAGGGCTGCCGACGTTGTGCGGCTGACCTTCAATCGGCCGCAGCGGCGCAATGCGCTCACCCATACCATGATGCTGGAAATCGGTGATGCGATCACCCGGGTGCGCGACGACGGGTCGGTCCGCGCCTTGGTACTCAGCGGCAATGGCGGCGCGTTTTGCGCCGGCGGTGATATCGGCGCCATGACCGACATGCCGCCACCGCCGCCGGACGGGCAGGAAGACCCGCTGGTCGCGCCATATCGCGTATTCGGCGATGTGCTGATCGCGCTCAACAACCTGCCGGTCCCGGTGATTTCGATCGTCGAAGGGCCGGCGGTGGGCGGCGGCTTCGGCATGGTGTGCTGTTCGGACGTCGTGATCCTGGTGCAGGGCGCCAAGTTCGGCATCCCCGAGCCGCGCACCGGGTTCATTCCTTCCCAGGTCCTGCCGTTCATCGCGCGCCGCATCGGCGAGGGCCCGTTGCGCGAGCTTGCCGTCACCGGCCGTGTGATCGGCGCGGCGGAAGCCTTCAATCTCGGGATCGGCCGCCATCTTTGTGAGACGCAGGACCAGGCCAATACCATCCTGCAGGTGGCACTCGCCGACATCCGCCGCAACTCGCCGGCAGCCCTGGCGGCGGTGAAGCGGCTGGTCCTGGCTTGCGCCACCCAGTCGGACGTCGCGGTGCTCGATGCCGCGGCGGTCGAACTGGTGGCGCTGCTGCGTCGGCCCGACACGCAGGCCGGCATGCAGGCATTCTTGAACAAGCAAGCACCGCCCTGGGCCCGAGCGGACGGCGGTACCGGGAGAACGTCATGACATACCAGAGCCGCCGCAATTTCCGTCACGTCGAGGTGCGGCCGATCGCCGGCGCCCTGGGCGCCGAGCTGCACGGCGTCGATCTGGCGCACGACTTGGATGACGACGCCGTCGCTGAGATCCGCCAGGCGTGGCTCGATCATCTGGTGGTGTTCTTTCGCGACCAGACTCTGACACCAGCGCAGCAGGTTGCCTTCGCGCGGCGCCTGGGCGAGCCGATGGAATACCCGCAGCTCAAGGGGCTGCCAGACCAGCCGCTGATCACGCCGGTGATGAAGCTGGAGCACGAGCGCACCAACTTCGGCGGTGTCTGGCATTCCGACACGACGTACCTGGAGCGCCCGCCGATGGCGAGCATGCTCCACGCCAAGGAGATCCCGCCGTACGGCGGCGATACCGAGTTCGCCAACCAGTATCTCGCCTACGAGACCCTGTCCGCCGGCCTGCGCCAGACTCTCGACGGGCTGATCGGTATCAGTTCATCGCTGAAGGCCGACGCCTCCAAGACGCGCGAGGACCGGCTGAAGGCAGCCGGCGAGGAACCGAAGACGCTGATCGCCGAGCATCCTGTCGTGCGCACGCATCCCGAGACCGGACGCAAGGCGCTCTATCTCAACATCGGCCACACGACGCAGTTCAAGGGCTGGACCGTGAAGGAAAGCCAGCCGCTGCTCGATTTCCTGTTCCAGCATCAGGTGCGGCCTGAGTTCACCTGCCGCTTCGGCTGGCAGGCCGGCTCGCTGGCGCTGTGGGACAACCGCTGCGCCATGCACAACCCGATCAACGACTATCACGGCTACCGCCGCATCCTGCACCGCATCACCCTGGCCGGCGAGCGGCCGGCGTGATTGATACAAAGTTCCTCCCCAGCGAAGCTGGGGAGGTGCTCCGAAGGGGCGGAGGGGAGCCGACTGGATCTCAGTTACGTAGACTCCGCCGGCCCCCCTCCGGCCTTCGGCCACCTCCCCCAGCAAGCTGGGGGAGGAAAATCTACGGCGCCTGCGGCCCGCGGATCAGATGGCCCGGCAGCATGCCGGTGGCTTCGCCGTCGCGCCAGGTCACCTGGCCCGAGACGATGGTCGCGCGATAGCCGTGGCCGCGTTGCAGCAGCCGGCGGCCCTGGGCCGGCAGGTCATAAGCCATCACCGGTGGATCCAGCCGCAGGTTGTCGAGGTCGATGACGTTGATGTCGGCTTTCAGGCCAGGCTTGAGCAGGCCGCGGTCGAACAGGCCATAGACCTCGGCGGTGCGGCGGGTCTGGAGGCGGACGGCCTGCTCCAATCCAAGACGCGGACCGCGGGTGCGGCCCTTGACCCAGTGCGTCAGCAGGAACGTCGGCGCACTGGCATCGCAGATGACGCCGCAATGCGCTCCGCCGTCGGACAGGCTCAGCACCGTGTCGGGATGGCGCAGCATCGTGTCGAGCGCATTGAAATTGCGGTCAGCGTAATTGAGCGTCGGGAAGTAGAGCAACTCGCGACCCTCGCGCTGCAGTATCAGGTCGTAGAGGTACTCGTTGGGATCGCGACCGGCGGCGGCAGCGATGTGCGCGATCGACTGCTCCGGTGACGGCTCGTAGTTGGGCGGATCGCCCAGCGCGAAGATATTGTCGAACTGCCCGGCCGGCCGGAACCATTCACGCTTGGTGTTCTGGGCGCTCTCAGCGAGGATGCGCGCCTTCAGCGCCGGATCGCGCATCAGCCGCACGCGCTCGTCCAGTGGCTTGTCGGCGATCGCGACGTAGGACGGGCAGCTCGTGAACGGCTGCACGCGGCTCTGCAGGCCCAACAAAACACCCACCGGCCGACAGGCGACCTGGGCGGTGATGTTGGCGCCGGCGGCGCGGGCCTGGGCGGTCTGGTCGAGCAGGGCGCGCCACTTGCCGGGGTGTACGGCGTTCTGCACCAGGGCGTAAGTGATCGGCAGGCCGGTCTCGCGCGATAGCGCCGTCATCCAGGCGAACTCGTCCTGCTTGGGCGTCATGTCGGAGGCGATTTCGACGACGCCATAACCGCCGCGCTTCACGGCGCGGCCCAACTCCACCATCTCCGTGGCATTGGCGAAGGTCCCGGGCACCTCACGGCCGTCGACGGCCCGGTGCAGGCGCGTGCGCGACGTCGAGAAGCCGAGAGCGCCGGCGCGGATACCGTCGGCGACAATGGCCGCCATCTGCCGGATATCGTCGTCGGTCGCGACCTCGTTGTCGGCGCCACGGTCCCCCATAACGTAGGCCCGTACCGCACCGTGCGGCACCTGGGTGGCGATATCCATGGCCCGCGGCATCTTCTGCAGCGCGTCGAGATATTCGGGGAAGGTCTCCCATTCCCAGTTGATGCCTTCGGCCAGCGCCGTGCCGGGGATATCCTCGACGCCTTCCATCAGCCCGATCAGCCAGTCGTGGCGATCCGGCCGCGCCGGCGCGAAGCCGACACCGCAGTTGCCCATGACCGCCGTGGTCACGCCATGCCAGCCCGACGGGGTGAGATAGGGGTCCCAGGTTACCTGGCCGTCGTAGTGGGTATGGATATCGACCCAGCCCGGCGCCACGACCAGGCCGCGCGCATCGAACTCCTCGCGTCCCCGGCCGGCTTTGCCGCCGACGGCCGTGACGGTGCCGTTATCGACGGCCACGTCGCCCTCGACTGAAGCCGCGCCGCTGCCGTCGACGATCGTGCCGCCGCGAATGACAAGATCATGCATGGGTCGCTTCCTCCGTCGCCGCGCTTCTTACGCGTTTGGAGAATTTGGCCATAGGGTCGAGGCGTCGTCGAGCCACCCTGGTTCCCGCCGTCGGCACGGCAGCTATGTGACGCAATGCATGGATCACGGCTAAAATCGGACGGGGAGGACGCCATGACGACCATCGTCACCCTCGACGTCGGCCGTTACCACGTACCGCTGCCGGTCGTGCTGTCGGACAGCACGCATGGTGACATCCATCACTTTGCCCTGGTCACCGTGCGAATGCGCGACAGCGATGGGGCTGAAGGACTTGGCTACACCTACACGGTGGGGCACGGCGGCCGCGCTGTCGCGTCCGTGGTGCGCGATGACCTGGCGCCGCTGCTGGTGGGCCAGGATCCCGAGCGCATCGAGGCGTTGTGGCAGCGCATGTGGTGGGGCACGCACTATGGCGGCCGCGGCGGGCTTGCGGCGCTGGCGATATCGGCAGTCGACATCGCCCTGTGGGACCTGGCGGCGCGTCGCGTGGGCAAGCCGCTCTGGCGCCTGCTCGGCGGTTTCGATCCGAACGTGCCGTGCTACGCCGGCGGCATCGACCTGCAATTCCCGCTGGAAAAGCTGCTGGCGCAGAGCGACGACTTCCTGGCGCAGGGCTTCCGCGCCATCAAGATGAAGGTGGGCCGCGCGCGGCTGGGCGAGGACGTCGAGCGCGTACGCGCCATGCGCAGGAAGCTCGGTGACGGCTTTCCCCTGATGGCCGATGCCAATATGGGCTGGTCGGTCGACCAGGCGGTGGCGGCCGCGCGGGCGCTGGCCGAATTCAACCTCGTCTGGCTCGAGGAGCCGACGATTCCCGACGATGTCGCCGGTCACGCGCGCATCGTGGCGCAGGGCGGTGTGCCGATCGCCACCGGCGAGAACCTGCATACGCTTTACGAGTTCCAGCAGATGATCCGCGCCGGTGGCGTCACGTACCCTGAGCCTGATGTCAGCAATTGCGGCGGCGTCACGGTGTTCATGAAAGTGTGCCGGCTGGCCGAGGCGTTCAACCTGCCGGTCACGTCACATGGTGTGCATGACCTGACGGTGCATCTGCTGGCAGCGGCGCCGAACCGTTCCTATCTCGAGGTCCATGGCTTCGGCCTCGACCGCTACATGGCCGAGCCGATGCGTATCGTGGAAGGCAATGCCATCGCCCCGGAGCGGCCGGGCCACGGCGTCAGCCTGCTGTGGGACAAGCTGGCGCCGCTGGCGCTGTAGATGGGCATGCCAACGCCGCGCTTAAGCTGCCGCAGTTAGGTCACAGGAGCCGTTTCGAAACTGCGGCGTTGCGCTCGCATGCTTCCTCCACGCCTCGCAGCCCGGATCCGGGATGCCATCGACTGGGCCATGGGCGGCAACGTATTGCGTCCCGTGATACTTGCCATCCTGCTGCTGGCAGGGCCGACCCTTGCTCTCGCCCACGGAGACTGGGACTGGATAAGGCAGGGCGACTTTCGCGACTCGCTCGGAAAGCCGTGCTGTGGTCCTAACGACTGCCGCATGGTTCCGGACAGCGAAGTCGAGGAGCTGAAGAATGGCGACTTCAAGCTGCGGTCGACCGGGGAGAATATCCCGCGGTCTCAGACACGACCTTCGCCGGATGCCCACTACTGGCGCTGCCACTATTACGTCAATGGCAAGTCGTTTACGCGCACGCGGTGCTTCTGGCATCCGGTGAAGGACAGTTGAGCAGGCTTTCGTCGTCCTGAGCGAAGCGAAGGACCCTGCGGTGTTGGCATCAAACACTGCTGGCGATGGTGATCACCAGCGCCGCCAATCGTTGAACGACTCACCGCAAGGTCCTTCGCTGCGCTCAGGACGACGGTGGCGGATCATGCTTCCGCCACAGCAGGTTCAGCCGTAGACAAAGGCGCGGTCGTCGAGATCGATGGCGGGGAAGATATCCTTCTCGCCCCAGTAGTCCTGCGTATGCTGCCACTCCGGCTTCTCGCCGCGCTTGGGCAGCAGGTGCATGCCGCGTAGGATGTAGCCGGGGTTGAAGTTTTCGGTGTCGATCCACGGTAGCAACTTCATGTCGCTGTCCTCGGGTCGCAGCGCCACTTCGACGCGACGCGCGCCCTTGGTCTTCATATGCGCCAGCAGGCGGCATACGAAGTCGCTCACCAGGTCGGAGCGCAGTGTCCAGCTGGCGCGGAAGTAACCGAACACCCAGGCCATATTCGGCACGCCGGTGAACATCATGCCGCGATAGGTCACCGAGTCGGAGAACACCAGCTTCTTGCCGTTGATGGCGAAATCGATGTCGCCCAGCACGTTGAGATGGAAGCCGGTCGCGGCAACGATGATGTCGGCTTCGAGCTCCTGTCCGGACTTCAACAGGATACCCTTTTCCGTGAAACGCTCGATCTCGTCGGTGACCACCGACGCCTTGCCGGACCGCACGCTCCTGAACAGATCGCCGTCAGGGACATAGGCGATGCGCTGGCGCCACGGCCGATAGCTCGGGGTGAAATGCCTGTCGATATCGTAATCGGGCCCGAGAAAGGCGCGCACGCCGGCCAACAACTCCTTCTTCACCACGTCAGGCTCTTCGAACGAGCGGCGCGTGAAGGTGGCCTGATCGAAGAGGATCTTGCGGCGTACGATCTCGTGGATCCACGTCTCGTCGATCTGCAACTCGCGAAGGGTGTCGGCCAGCACGTTGGCGTTGCGGGCCGGGATGAAATAGGTCGGCGTCCGCTGCAACATGGTGACATGCGCGACCTGCTCGGCGACCGCCGGGACCAGCGTCGCGGCCGTGGCGCCCGAGCCGATGACGATCATCTTCTTGCCGGTGCAGTCGAGGTCCTTGGGCCACACCTGCGGATGGACGATGCGGCCCTTGAAGGCGGCCATGTCAGGCCATTCCGGCGTGTAGCCCTCATCGTGCCGGTAGTAGCCCTGGCACATCCACAAGAAGTTGGCACTGATCCGGACGGTCTCGCCGGTATCGCCGCGCGTGGCCTCGAGCGTCCACTGGTTGTCGGCATTCGACCACGTGGCCGAGCGGATCTTGTGGTGGTAGCGGATGTGGCGCGCCAGGTCGTTGTCGGCGATCACCTCTTGCATGTAGGTGAGGATCTCGGCAGCCGACGCGATCGGAGCGCTGGTCCACGGCTTGAAGCGGTAACCGAACGTGTAGAGATCGCTGTCGGAGCGGATGCCGGGATACTTGTGGGTGATCCAGGTACCGCCGAAGCTCTCCTGCGCTTCGAGGATCACGAAGCGGGTATCGGGGCTCTGCTGGGTCAGGTGGTAGGCGCCGCCGATGCCGGAGATGCCGGCGCCCACGATCACGACGTCGAAGTGTTCGGTCGTGGCCGCACCGGCTGCTCCGGCGCGGTCAGACTGCGGACGCGAAGTCGTCTGGGTGACTGTGTCGGGCATCGGGGTTCCTGCTTCCGTCGGCAAGAGTAATCAATGAAAACGTTCAGGCGTCAGTTTAGCCACGATCGTGACCTTGTCGAACCCCCAAACGCCGCACTTCTGTCGTGCGGGGGCGCATATTCGACAGGCGGAACCCGGATCTGTCACAAGATAGGCCATTTGTTCATCCATGTTTCCGTCGCCTCGTAGAGCGCACCCAGCCGGATCACCGACGCATCGTCGCGGAAACGGCCCACGATATGCAGGCCGATCGGCAGGCCGTCGCTGCCGAAGCCGCAGCACAGGCTCATGGCCGGATGACCGGTGATGTTGAACGGCATGGTGTAGGGGAAGAGGTTGCTACGCAGCTCGCCCACGACGTGGCCGTCAATCGTTATCGGATCGAACAGGTCCTGGTCGATCGGCAATGCCGTGCGCGTCAAGGTGGGCGTGACGAACCAGTCGCAGGTTTCAAACCAGCCCTGGATGCGCCGGAAGATCTCGCCGCGCGTGAACATCGCCTTCTGGTAGTCGGCCGCGCTCCAGTCGGCGGCCATCTGCACCTGGCGTACCAGCGACGGCGTCATCTGGTTGCCGCTCTTGGCGATCATATCGCTGAAGCGGGCGCGCCATGTGCCATGGTTGATGACACGCCACACCGGTTCCATCGCCGGCAGCGCGTCGGTCAACTCGACCAGCTCGGCCCCCAGCGCCTGCAACCGTTGCAGCGCCGTCTCGAACGCGGCCCGCACATCGTGGGCAACGGCCGTATTGCCCAAGGTCAGCGACCACAGGATGCGCTTGCCCTTGAGGTCACCCTGCAGACCTGCCGCCGCGACATAGTCCTGTACCGGCACGCCGATCGACCAGGGATCGCTCGGGTGCGCTCCCGCCATGGCCTGCATCTGCAGCGCGGTGTCTGTGACCGTGCGCGACATCGGCGTGACGTAGGTGTAGTTGCCGAACGCGTCCTGGACCTGGCTGTGCGGGATCGTGCCCAGTGTGGGCTTGATGCCGACAAGGCCGTTGCACGCCGCCGGGATGCGCGTCGAGCCGCCGCCGTCGGTGGCGATGCCGACCGGTCCCAGGCCTGCCGCGATTGCCGCCGCGGCGCCGCCACTCGATCCGCCGCAGGTGCGCGTGGCGTCCCACGCGTTGCACGATCGGCCGAACAGCGGCGCATCGGTCAACGCCTTGTGGCCGAATTCCGGCGTCGTGGTCTTGCCGACCAGGATGCCGCCGGCCGCCTTCATTCGCGCCGCCGCCACCGCATCATCGGCGGGCACATTGTCCTTGTAGAGCAGGGAGCCGAACGTCGTGCGCACACCCGCGGTGTTGACCAGGTCCTTCACGCCGTACGGCACGCCGTGAAGCAGGCCCAGCGTCTCGCCCTTCATGACGGCATCTTCGGCGCGCTGGGCACTCGCCAGTGCCTGCTCGCGGCAGATCGTGATGAAGGCATTGAGGTGTGGCTGCAATCGCTCGGCCCGGTCGAGTACGACCTTGGTCACCTCGACCGGCGAGACGTCCTTGCCTGCAATCTTGTGCCGCAGTGTGTCGGCGGACAGCTGCCAGAGCTCCGTCATCGCGGGGCTGCTCCTCGTGTGTGGAGAAAGTGCGTGATCTGGAGAAATTGATCGAGGCCGATGGACTGGGCCAGCCGGACGGAGGGCACGTTCTTTTCGTGGACCTGGTAGCGGGGGATCAAGTGCCGCTGTTCAAGCTCGGCAAGCGCCGTGCGGACCACCCGCGCGGCCAGGCCTTGGCCGCGGTGCTCGGGCGGCGTGAAGACACCACCGACTTCCCAAACGTGCCGGTAGTTCTCGAAAGCGAAGCACACAGCCAAAGGCTGGCCGTCCCGCTGCAGGACGCAGGTGAAGGCGCGTTCCGCTTGAAGCATCGGCTCGAGCCAGTCGCGGTCATGGTCTTGCGACGCGAAGAAGGCGTACATCGCGGCGCTCGGCTCGACAGTGATGCGCACACCATCGTCATACGCAAAGCGTGATGACCTCGACGTGAACGATAGAACGCTGGTGGTCCGCTCCAATGAAAACCGCGCGGCCACGACGTCACGATCGCCATCGCTCGATAGTTTGAACACGACACCGACATTCCGCGGGATGGCGTCGAGCAGATCCCGCGTGAGGCTTGGGTGATCGCTCGAGATCAGAGCCGCGAACGTCGCGTTCGGATAGGTTCGCTGATCGTAGGCACTTGCCGTGACTTCCAGCAGCACGAGTGTGCCGGTACCTGACCCGTTCGCGACGTGATGGACCTGCGTGTGATCCGGGAATGCCTCGAGATGCTTGAGCAGCACAATGTTGCGCAGCGGGTCGCGCTCAAGCGTTTCGGTCGCGACAGCGCGTATCACAGCAGGCCACGCGCGGCGAGGTTCTGCATCAGCGCACCCGTGCCGAACGTCCACGGCGGAACGGCATCGCATCGGTTGACGCGGTTCATCAGGGTGCCGAGCTTGGGTGAGCGGATGGCGACGTAGTCGCCCAGCACATGGGTGAAGCCGGCGCCGCCGGGTGTGCGCGCCTGGGTGGGGGCGAACAGCGTGCCGGTGTAGAGCACCATGCCGTCGGGATACTGGTGGTGCTGGCCCATGGCCTGGCTCACCAGCTCGGTTGGATCGCGGCTGATCTGGCCGAGGTCGCTGCGTCCCCTGAGGTGGAACTGGTCCGGCCCCAGCACCTCAAGCTGCACTTCCGCCTTACGCACATCGTCGAGCGAGAACGTCGCGTCGAACAAACGAATGAACGGGCCGACCGCGGAGGAGGCATTATTGTCCTTGGCTTTGCCAAGCAGCAGGGCAGAGCGGCCTTCCATGTCGCGCAGGTTCACGTCGTTGCCCAGGGTCGCGCCCACAATGTCGCCACGCGCGTTGACCACGAGCACGACTTCCGGCTCGGGGTTGGTCCAGTCGGAGTCGGCGCGGATGCCGACATCGACGCCATAGCCGACCGAAGCCATGGGTGGTGCCTTGGTGAAGATCTCGGCATGCGGGCCGATGCCGACCTCCAGGTAGGGCGACCACAGCCCTTTCTTGATCAGCGCCTGCTTGAGCTGCTCGGCCTGCGGAGAACCCGGTTTTACGCGCGCGATGTCGGCGCCAACCGCGGCGCTCAATTCCTGGCGTACACCGTCGGCACGCGACGGGTCACCCTTGGCCTGCTCCTCGATCAGGCGCTCCAACAGGCTGACGGCAAAGGTCACGCCAGCGGCCTTCACGGCCTGCAGGTCGATCGGCGCCAACAGCCAAGGCTGAGCTTCGTCGCGCTTCTCGGCGATGGTGTTGGCGACAATATCCTCGATGGTGCCCAGCCTCTCGCCCGCGGAGCCTCGGACCCCTGCTGCCGGGTCGGGCATGTTCAGTAGGGCCGACGATGTCGGCGCCGTGCGGCTGATATCGAACACGCCGTCAGCGTGCAGGGCGACCAGGCTGGGACCACCGGGTTTGCCGCCCAGCGCCGGCCGCCAGACGCGGCCCAGCAAGGTGCCGGCCGTGCCGTCGTCCGGCAGGATGGGGTATTGGCGCCATATATGGGCGTCGGTCATAGGTATCCTCCCGCGCCGGCACTGGACGGGTTGAGGCGTTCATGGCATCCAGCGGCGACCTCGTGCAGGAGATACCATGGCCCAGGCCCGCATCAAGGGCGTGTTGTCGCCCGTCGTCACGCCGTTCAAGGCCGATCTCAGCCCGGACACCGGCCGCTTTGTTGCCCATTGCAAATGGCTGGTGAGCCAGGACTGCGGCCTGGCGGTGTTCGGCACCAACAGTGAAGCCAATTCGATGGCGGCTGAGGAGCGCATGGCGCTGCTCGAGGCCGTGGTCGCCGCCGGCGTTGATCCGGTGCGCATGATGCCGGGCACCGGTGCCTGTTCGCTGACCGAGACGGTGAAGGTGACAGCGCACGCGACCAGGCTGGGCGTATCGGGCGTGCTGATGCTGCCGCCGTTCTACTACAAGGGAGTCAGCGATGAGGGGCTGTTCCGCCACTTCTCGGAAGTCGTGCAGCGGGTCGGCGACGCGCACCTGCGCATCTACCTCTATCACATCCCGCCGGTAGCCCAGGTGCCAATCACGCACAAGCTGGTCGAGCGGCTGCTCAAGGCCTACCCGCAGCAGGTCGCCGGCATGAAGGACAGCTCCGACGACTGGCCGCACACCAGGAGCATGATCGATGCCTTCGCCAAGGACGGCTTCGATGTGTTCTCCGGCAACGAGAAGCCGCTGGTCGAGAACGTGACCTTGGGCGGCGCCGGGTGCATCAGCGCGACGGCCAACATCAACCCCGGCGCCATCGCCGAAACATATCGCAGCGTCGGCACGCCGACAGCCGGTGCGCTGCAGAAGAAGATCAACGATGTGCGCGGCGTGATGCAGGGCTATGTCATGATTCCGGCGATGAAGTACGTCATCGCTCATTACGGCGCCGATCCGGCATGGAACAAGGTCCGTCCGCCGCTGGTCGAGGTGAGCGAGGAACAGGGCAGGGAGTCCGTCGCCAAGCTCGAGGCACTGGGCTTCACCATGCCCGGCCTGCGTCAGGCGATGGCACAGGCGGCGGAGTGAAACTGTCATCCCGAGCGCAGTGAGGGATCTCCTGCGGGAGGACTCTCGGTGCGCCATTCGCGGGAGATCCCTCGCTGCGCTCGGGATGACGCGTGGGCACGGCGGTTGACGGTCCACCCATCCACCTGTATAGAGCTTGTCATGACCGGACGTCGCCACCACTTCCGTTGGTATTTTACGTCGCTCCCATAGGGCGGCGCGATTGGTCATGACCACACGATGCCGCCGCTGACCGGCGGCATTTTCATTTCGAGAGAGGCCTCCGGCCCGCGGCGAACAGGAGCTGCGACAGGAGAGCCCGATGTTAAATCCCGCTGAAAGTACGATCGAAGCCTGGCCGCCGGCCGCGCTCGATATCCGCATCCGCACGGCGACCATGCGCGACTACGACGAGCTGTGCGCGCTGTTCGATGCGCTGGACGCGTTGCACCGGGCGGCGCGGCCGGAGATGTTCCAGGAATTCGATGGACCGGCGCGCTCGCGCGAACACGTCGCCCGGCTGCTGGCCGATCGCGAGTCCACCATCCTGGTGGCCGGCGCAGCCGACGGCCTCGCCGGTCTGGCCGTGCTGTTGACACGCCCGGCGGCGTCGTTCGAAGGCGCCGTGCCGCGTCGCGTGATCGAGCTCGACAACCTCGTGGTGCGCGAGACGTGCCGCGGGCGTCGTGTCGGGCGACGTCTGTTGTCCGCTGCCGTCGAATGGGCGCGCCAGCGACGCGCGACTCACGTCGAGATCGCCGTGCACGAATTCAACAACGATGCCGTCCGCTTCTATGCCGCGTTTGGTTTCGCGCCATCCGTCAAGCGCATGATGCTGGCGGTCTAGTGATCCGCGGCGGAACGCGATCTTGAAACCGCCGGCGCTATGCCCCAGATTTTTCGGGTTCGCGCCGGTGGATCGGCTTCCGCAGGGATGGCAGCCATGAGAATCGCGCAGATTGCGCCTTTGTACGAGTCGGTGCCGCCAGTGCTGTATGGCGGCACGGAGCGTACCGTCGCGCATCTGGCGGATGCGTTGGTCGATCTCGGTCACGATGTGACGCTGTTTGCCAGCGCCGAAGCGCGGACAAAGGCCGAACTGGTTGCCATGCGTGACCAGGCCATTCGTCTGGATCCATCGCCGCTCAAATCCGATCTCGCGGCTCATCTCACATTGCTGCATGAAGTGCGCCGGCTGGAGGACACGTTCGACGTCCTGCACTTCCACACCGACATGCTGCATTTTCCGTTCTTCGAGCATCGGGCCGCGCGGACGCTGACCACCGTGCATGGCCGTCTCGATCTAAAGGATCTGGCGAACGCCTATCGCCGCTGGCACAGCTATCCACTGGTGTCGATTTCCGATCACCAGCGCGCCCCGCTGCGTTTTGCCAACTGGGTGGCGACCATCCATCACGGCCTGCCGATCGATCTCTATCAGCCGTCGGCCGTCGCATCAGACGGCTACCTCGCGTTCCTGGGCCGCATCTCGCCGGAGAAGCGGCCCGATCGCGCGATCGCCATTGCGCGGCATGCCGGTCTGCCGCTCAGGATCGCAGCCAAGGTCGACCCCGTCGATCGCGCCTACTTCCACGAGGCGATCGAGCCTCTGATCGATCAGCCCGGGATCGATTTCATCGGCGAAATCGGCGATGCACAAAAATCGGCATTCCTTGGCAACGCGCGGGCGCTGCTGTTTCCCATCGATTGGCCGGAGCCGTTCGGCCTCGTCTTAATTGAAGCAATGGCCTGCGGTACGCCGGTCATCGCCTGGAAGGAGGGGGCCGTGGCCGAGATCGTCGATCACGGCGTCACGGGCTTCATCGTGGAGTCGGAGGATGAGGCGGTCGATGCCGTGCGACGACTGGGTACGCTGGATCGCCGGCACATCCGCCAGGTCTTTGAACGCCGCTTTTCGTCGTACACAATGGCAGGCAAGTATCTGGCACTCTACAGCCGGCAGGCAGGACCGAGCGATATGGATCTCGATCGTCCCCTGATGCAGACGGCCGGTGAATGATGGTGTTGGTCCGTGCTCCCGACACCGGCAGCGGCGACGGGTTGCCCGCGATCGAGGCAGCGCCGCCACCACGCGGCGCTGCACATCATTTTGCGCTGAAGCACGGCGATACGTTCCTGGTCACCGATACATTCGGCGACATTCGCGGTGCCGGGGACGGCTTGTTCCGCGATGACACACGCGTGCTCTCGCGGTTTGCGCTGTCGCTGGCCGGCCAGCCACCGTCCTTGCTGGGCGCTTCGCTTAGCGAGGACAACGTCTTTTTCACCTCGCACGTGACCAACCGGCCGCTGCCGCCTCTGGGCGGGCGATCGATTCCCGAAGGCGTGATCCATATCGAGCGGGCCCGCTTCCTGTGGCAGGAGCGTCTGTACGAGCGGCTGACGCTGACCAACTACGGCGACCTCGATACCGACGTGCCGCTGTCCATCACCTTTGCCGCCGATTTCCGCGACATGTTCGAAGTGCGCGGGCAGTCGCGGCCGATGCGGGGCGACGTAGCACCGCCACTGATCGGCACCGATTCCGTGCTGATGCGCTACGAGGGATTGGACGACCTCGTGCGATCGTCGGTGGTCGCCTTTTCGCTGCCACCGCTGAAGCTGACCACGGACCGCGCCGATTTCATGCTCGCCGTGCGCAAGCATGGTCACGCTGAACTTTATATTGAGGTCGGCCCCGACCAGCCGGCTGCCCCAGGCCGTGCGCGTTTCCGGTCCGCCGCGGCGCGCGCCCGCTCCAGCATGCGCACACAGCGTCGGCGCGGTGCACGGCTGCACAGCTCGGGGCGCCTGTTCAACAACTGGATCGACAAATCTCGCGCCGATCTCGCACTGCTGACGACCGAGCTGGCGACCGGCCCGTACCCCTATGCGGGCATTCCGTGGTTCTCGACGCCGTTCGGCCGCGACGCCATCGTGACGGCACTGCAAACCCTGTGGCTGAATCCGGCGCTGGCCCGCGGCGTGCTGACTTTCCTGTCGCAAAACCAGGCCTATGAGACCTCGCAGTTCCAGGATTCCGCGCCCGGCAAGATCATGCACGAGACGCGCAAGGGCGAGATGACGGCGCTGGGCGAATTGCCCTTCCGCAAATACTACGGCGGCGTCGACACGACGCCCTTGTTCGTCATGCTGGCCGGCGCTTACGCCGCGCGCACGGCCGATCTTGCCTTCGTCGACCAGCTGTGGCCGAGCCTGGAAGCAGCCATGGGCTGGATCGAGGACCAGAGTAGTGCCAACGGCCGTGGCTTTCTCGACTATGCTCGCGGGGCCGAGACGGGCCTCGCCAACCAGGGCTGGAAGGACAGCAGCGACTCGATCTTTCATGCCGATGGCCGCACGCCGGACGGGCCGATCGCACTGGTCGAAGTGCAAGGCTATGTCTACGGCGCCTTGCGCGCCATGGCCGACCTGGCGCGGCGCCGCGACGAACTGGAGGCAGCAGCGCACTGGTTGGCGCGTGCGCAAGCCCTGCGCACGAAGGTGGAAGAGCGGTTCTGGATGCCCGACCTCGGCTTCTATGGCCTGGCCATGGACGGGCGAGGGGAACTCTGTCGCGTGCGTGCCTCCAACGCCGGCCACCTGCTCTATGTCGGCCTGCCAGCAGCGGACCGTGCCGCCCGTGTCGCCGAGCACCTTCTGTCAGCGCCGTTCAACTCGGGCTGGGGCATCCGCACCCTCGCCCAGGGCGAGGCACGCTTCAACCCGATGTCGTACCACAACGGCTCGGTGTGGCCGCACGACACCGGTCTCTGCGCCGCCGGACTGGCGCGCTATGGGCATCGCCAAAGCGTCGTGCGCCTGCTGAGTGAGACGTTCGAGACGGCGGTGCACTTCGGCATGCGCTTGCCGGAGCTGTTCTGCGGCTTCCCTCGCGCGCCTGGGGAATCGCCCATTGCCTATCCCGTGGCCTGCCTGCCGCAGGCAGGGTCGTCAGGGGCAATGTTCATGATCCTGCAGTCGTGCCTGGGTCTCCACATCGACGGCTGGCACCGCGAGATCCATATCGAACGACCATCGCTGCCGATCGGTATCGATCGTATCGCCTTGCAAGGCCTCGCATTGGGCGATACCCGGATCGACCTGGTTTTCCAACGCGTCGGCGAGCGTGTCGTCGCCTTCAGTGATGGCCACGACCAGGACTCGGTACGGATCCTGAACCATATTTGAATATCGCGTCATCCCGAGCGCCAGCGAGGGATCTCCCGCGAATGACGCATAGTGCGTCTGGCCGCAGGAGATCCCTCGCCGGCGCTCGGGATGACGGTTATGTAATCGCTCGCGTCGCGGCACTGACGAACTGCGTGCGCAGCTCGCGCTTGAGCACCTTGCCGGTGGCATTGCGCGGCAGCGTCTCGACGAACTCGACCGACTGCGGCACCTTGAATTTGGCCAGCCGTGCCAGGCAGTACGTGATGACATCGCCTTCCGCCAGGGTCTCGCCGGGTTTGATCACGACGACAGCCTTGCCGACCTCGCCCCAGCGCTCGTTGGGCACGCCGATCACTGCAGCGTCGGCGACCTGCGGCAGCTGGAAGAGCACGTTCTCGACCTCGGCTGGATAGACGTTCTCACCGCCGGAGATGTACATGTCCTTCCATCGATCAACGATATAGATGAAGCCTTCGTCGTCCTGCCGTGCCGCATCGCCGGTCTTCAGCCACCCTCCGACGAATGACGACGCGGTTGCCTCGGGCTTGTTCCAATAGCCCGGCGTAATGTTGGGACCCCGGGTCCACAGTTCACCGATACTGCCGCGCGGCACGTCGTGGCCGGCTTCGTCGACGATCCGCACTTCGGTGTGCAGCAGGGGCTTACCGGCCGATCCGACCTTGCGGATGGCATCGGCGGCATCGAGCATGGTCGAGGCCGGGCTGGTCTCGGTCATGCCGTAGCCCTGTACCAGCGGCACGCCGCGCGCGGCCCAGGTCTCCAGGATGGTGAGTGCGCAGGGTGCACCGCCGACGCCCGACATCCGCAACCGCGACAGATCGGCACTCTGAAACTTCGGGTGCTGCATCATGAACTGGTAGGGCGCCGGCACGCCGAAGAAATGGGTGATACCCAGTGCCGCGTCGGAGATGTGATCGAGCGCCGTGCCGGGATCGAACATGCGCATCAGCAAGATCGTACCGCCGGCGTGCAGCACCGGATTGGCATAGCAATTGAGCCCGCCGGTATGAAACAGCGGCAGGATCACGAGCTGCACGGTGGCGGGCGAGATCATCGCCGGCACGCCGAGATTGACCACGTTCCAGAACGTCATGCCGTGGGTGATGATGGCGCCCTTGGGATGGCCCGTCGTGCCCGACGTGTACATGATGGTGCTGATGTCATCGTGCGTCAGCGCCGCCACCGCGGGCGTAGCGCTCGCCGCCATGACGGCGCGCTCGTAGCTGCTGTCGGCGCGATCGATGTCGATCTCCAGCAGATGCGCAATGCCGCAGAGCGTCTTGAGCTCCAGGGCCTGCGGCCGGAACGAAGCATCGTGGATCAGCACCTTGGGGGTGCAATCACCCAGGATGTACGCCAGCTCCGGCACGGTTAGCCGCCAGTTCAGCGGCACCATTACGCTGCCGATTTTCCCGCAGGCGAACTGCAGTTCGAAGAACTCGGGACAGTTCGGCGCCAGCAGCGCCACGCGATCGGGCTTGCCCACGCCGATGCCCTGCAGATGCGCTGCCAGTCGGCGCGACCGCTCGTCGAGCTGGCGGTAGCTGAAAATCCGGCCGCTATGCAGGTCATGGATCGCGCGCTGGGACGGGCGGCGATCGGCGTGGTGAGCGATCCAGTCGTAGTAGGGGATGGTGGCGGGCATGGGATCGAGGGGTTGGACAGGTGAGCCGAGAGTAGGCGGTTTGTTACCGCCCGCAAGCCGATCGTACGCGCTGGAACCGCAGCGTGGCTCGGGCGTTGTTACCGGCATGCCCCGGCAAGACAGAGGACTCTCATGCGCCCGTTGATGATTCTAGGGATCGTGTTGGTGGTTGCCGGTATTGCCGCGCTCGTGGTGCCTTACATCGTATTCACCGACACCAAGCAGGTGCTCGACCTCGGCCCGCTATCGATCGAGGCCAAGGAGCAACGCGTCATCCCGATCCCCGCGATCGCCGGTATCGCTGCCGTCGTGGCCGGTCTGGCGTGCGTTTTCATGGGGCGCCGCCGGGCGTAGTAGTCTTCATGGTGAGCACAGGTGAATGCTCCGCATTCACCGGGCCGAACCATGAAGCAATGTCGACAAGGTCAATTCACCCGCTTCTCGTATCCCTTCCAGAACGGCTCGCGCAGCTCGCGCTTCAGCACCTTGCCGGCGCCGGACAGCGGCAGCGGCGTGTCGCGGAATTCGACCGAACGCGGGCACTTGTAGCCGGCGATCTGCGTGCGGCAGTGCTCGATGACCGCCTCGGCGGTCAGATCGGCACCGGCACGCGGCACGATGACGGCATGGATGGTCTCACCCCACTTGGCATCGGGAATGCCGATGACGGCGACCTCGGCGACACCCGGCATCAGCGAGATCGCATTCTCGACTTCGGCCGAGTAGACGTTCTCGCCGCCTGAAATGATCATGTCCTTCAGGCGGTCGACAATAAAGACGAAGCCCTCGTCGTCCATGGTGGCGGCATCGCCGCTGTAGTACCAGCCGTCCTTCAGGACCGCTGCTGTCTCCTGCGGCTTGTTCCAGTAGCCCAGCATGATCATCGGGCCCTTGGCGGCCACCTCTCCGGTCGTGCCGCGCGGCACCTCCTGCCGGTTCTCGTCGACGATCTTCAGTTCGGCGGTGTGCGCCGCCAGCCCGCAGGACTTGATGCGGCCGGCGTAGGGGCCGTCCAGCGTGGTGTAGCGCGGTGGCAGCAGGGTCAGGATCGGCGCCGCCTCGGTCATGCCGTAGGCGTGGATGAACTGGCAGCCGGGGAAGACCTGCAAAGCCTTGCGCAGCACGCCCTCGGGCATCGGCGAGGCGCCGTAGAGGATGTATTTGAGACTCGAGAGATCGTAGTCTGCGACCTTCGGGTGGTTGGCCAGCATGTTGATCATGGTCGGTACGTACTGGCCGTGCGTGACCTTCTGGCGCTGGATGGTCTCCAGGCAGTCGCCCGCGTCGAAGCGCGGCACAAAGGCGTGGTAGCCGCCGCAGGCCGTGACGCCGAAGGTCGAGGCGCCATCGGCGAGGTGGAACATCGGACCGGAATGGATGTACGTGGTGTCGTTGTCGAAGAGCAGGCCGGCGACGGCGTTCATCGCGTTCCACACCAGGTTGTTGTGGCTCAGCATGACGCCCTTGGACTTGCCCGTCGTGCCACCCGTGTAGAACAATCCGGCCAGTGTTTCGCCGCCGGCGCCGGCATCGGGGGCCGCGGATGCCGCGACAAGCTCCTCGTAGCGCCGCATGCCTTCGGGCGGCGCATCGTCGCCGAGATAGAACACCGTCTTGACAGTCGACAGCGTGCCCGCCAGCGCAACCGCATGCGCCTTCATGGCGCCGTCAATGAACAACACACGGGCGCCGGAGTCATCGAGGATGTACTGAACCTCCGGTGTTGCCAGCCGCGTGTTGACCGGCACCATCGCGGCGCCCAGCCAGGGAATGGCGTACATCAGCTCATAGTAACGGTCGCTGTTCAGCGCCAGGACGGCGATGCGATCGCCCGGCTGGACGCCGGCTGCCTGCAGGCCGCCGGCGATGCGCGCCACGCGCTCGACGGTCTCGGACCAGACGCGCCGCCGGTCGCGGAACACGGTGGACTTTTCCCGCGGCCGGATCTGGCCCGCGCGTCGCAATCCCTGTGTCAGGTACATTGAGCCGCCCTGTTTGCGTTTCTTCCTGTCGCTATGGAGTTGTCTTTACCAGTTCACGTCAAGGATGTTCGCGCGGAACCGGTTTGCTGGGCGGAAACCGGGGCGTCATCGGTTTCCGTCAGAGCCAGTTCCTTGCCGTGCGTCTCCACGCCCAGGAAGGTGAAGGCAAGGCCCAGCGCCAGCCCGCAGCCAGCCAGGAACAGGAAGGCCGGTGTCACCGCCTCGGCCGTGGCCTTGGGCGACACGAAATTGCCGGTCCCCGCGATCAGCGCCAGGCACAACGGACCCGCGATCTTGCCGACGCCGTTGGCGGCTTGGGCGAGGCCGACACCGCGCGCGGCGAGCCGCACCGGAAAGATCTCGGCCGAGTAGGGGCCGATGTTGGAGAAGCCGCCGTCGAAGAACAGCGCACCCAGCACGATCATGATCATGAACACGGGCCAGCCGGCGGCGAACTGGTCGTGGAAGATGCCGGCTGCGCCCAACGTGAGGGCGATCCCGTAGCCCATGATCTCCCCGCAGCGCCGCCGCCCGATACGCAACGGCAGGAAGGTGAAGATGACCCGGCCGACAATGCCGACCAGGCTCACATAGACGAACAGGTGGGCCGCGTCCTTCGGTGCCAGCCCGAGCAGCAGGGCGACGATGGTCGGCCCCCACAGAAAGACGCCATAGCTTGCGGTGCTGGCGCCGAACCACGCGATGATGGTGAGCCACAGGCGTCGCGGATCGGCCAGCAGGTCGCCGAAGCTGGCCGACCTGGGTGCCGCCGGGGCAGGGGCGGGCAGCGGCAGCGAGTCCAACGGCAGGGCGAAGAAACGCGCCACGGTCGCCCGCGCTTCGGCACCGCGGCCGCGGGAAATCAGCCAGCGCACCGACTCCGGCATGATGAAGACGATGCCCAGCGCCGGCAGGATCGGGATGAAGCCCAGCGCCGCCAGGCCGCGCCAGCCCAGGATCTGCAGCAGCGCTGCCGCCGACAGCGACGCCGCGAGAATGCCGAACGACACCGGGATCACCGCGGCGCTGGTGATCACCGTGCGATAGCGCGTCGGCGTGTACTCGACGATCAGCGGCATGCCTACAGCCGCTGCGGCGCCGACACCGAAGCCGACGATGAAGCGCAGCACGGAGAACAGGATCCAGGCGCCATCCGGCACGAAGGCTACAGCGCCCGCGGCACCGGAGCACAGCAGGATACCGGCAACCAGCAGCTTCTTGCGTCCCCAGATATCGGCCAGCGCGCCCCAGCACAGGGCGCCGATGATGGCGCCGACGCCGGCGCTCAACAGCATGATCGCGGACTGGCCGAACGTGAGCTGCCATTGCGGTGCCAGGACGACGACCAGGAAGCTCACCAGGAAGAAATCGAAGAAGTCGAAGATCGTCGTGACGATGCCCAGGCCCAGGCT
>Ga0187894_10002366_pt1 | contig 22634 bp, 13 predicted proteins | sample GBC1701081metaG_FD_136650 | JGI IMG/M metagenome (GOLD analysis project Ga0187894, IMG submission 136650) | White microbial mat communities from a lava cave in the Kipuka Kanohina Cave System on the Island of Hawaii, USA - GBC170108-1 metaG ... | reverse complement strand
CTAAGGCGGCGGAGCCCAGAAGCAAGAACTGCCCCGTCCGCTTCCCCTTCGCCCGCCAATCGTCGATGATGCCGCGCAACGGCGCGAAGAGATCCGGCGCGCGATGAATCTCGTCGATCACGATCAGTTTGCCGGCGTGCATTCGCAAGAAGGCATCAGGGTCGGTCAGGCGCCGGACGTCCACGGGACGCTCCAGATCGAGGTAGAGCGCGTTCTTTCCGCGGCCCTTGGCTATGCTGCGCGCAAGCGTTGTCTTGCCGACCTGCCTGGGCCCCAGGAGGACCACGGCGGGCATGGCTGAGAGGCGGCGTTCAACATAAGAGCGGCAACGGCGCGCCAGCATATTTACACCGGAAATTAAACGCTAGATGTTAGCATTCCGGTGTTCATGTCAAGAGGCTCTGGGGCGTTCACCTTGATTCGGTTCGATAGGCGTCGGTCGGCGCATCCTGAGGCTCTAACGCTTGTCCCTGAGGTCGGCGATCGGCGGCCGCCATTTCTCCTTGTCGACGCCGGGTGGAAGCCGGCCCCAGATGTTGCCGTAGCGGCCGGGGCGCCCGGTGAAATGCGCCACCATCATGCGATGCAGCATGTCCATGTTCGGAAGGATGCCGTGGAAGCCGGCGACCGACGATATGACGCGGTCCTGGACTTCCCAGGTCCCGAAATCCTCCGGGGTGACGCAGACGAGATTCTCTTCCGACAGGAATTTCGGAACGGCGCCCTCGAACGGGACGGTGCCGTCGCCGGTCAACCGTCGGACCCGCGGATCGGGATCGCGCCATTCGTTCTGCTCGTCATCGTCCAGGAAGCTGAATTCCGGGCCCGGCTTCACCACCTTCAGCCTGACGCGTGTCTTCGAGTCGACTCCGACCACGCACAGCCAGTCGTCCGGCCGCAAGCCGACGGCGCCCAGGTCGAGAGTGTCCATGCGCCCGCGATGGCTGGCACCGGCCGCGAGAAGTCCGTTGAAAAGCGCCCGCGCCTGCTGGTCCCGGTTCGCCGCCTTGCCGAGGCCGTGGAGGCGGATGAACTCCTTGATCGAGTTGATGATGCTCGGCTGCCAGACCCCGGGGTCGAACAGGGACGTGGGCAACCCGGGATCCGGAACGACCCCGCCTTCGAAGCTTGGCAGCAGCTGGTAGAGAGCGGGCGTCAGGCGTGCCGCCTCGCGCTCGCGGGAGCTGGACGCCGATTCGCCCAGGCTGGCGGTTCCCGTCGTGATCTTGGTCAGGGACTCGAAGGAGCCCTGGAACGGCGTCGCCAGGGTCGCAACCTTGTGGACGCGGTGGTTGTTGCCGGCCGACTCCAGGTAGCCCGCGATGACCAGGCCGCCCATGGAGTGGCCGACCAGGTTCACCTTTGGCGCATCCCCGTATCCCTCCTTGGCGTAGTGCCTGAGGAGACTGGTGCGGGCGATCGCCTCGTCGATGAACAGAGCCAGCTGCTGCTCCGACGTCTCGATCGGTTGGCGCCAGTCGTAGGAGAACGGGAACACCGGGACCGGCAGGTCCTCCTTGAGCCGCAGGTTGTGCCGCAGCTCTTCGATGAGCTCCCTGTAGGCCACCTCGAAGATCTGGCCGAGCACGATCCGTGACGGTTCGATCGCCTCGTACCGGAGATTGTCGGGATGGAGTGCCGCCCGCCCGTACTCTCTTGTGGTGACCGACCACACGACATCCGGCGGCAGCGCGTATTGATCGTGCAGATAAACCGCTGTAATGCCCGGGACGACAATGACCGGGTAGGGTGGCATCGGCATGACGATGGTTCCGGAGGATCTCGCGTTGCTCGATCAGTCCGTCATCCGGCCCGCCGGCCTGCACGCCCTCGGGGGCTTCGACCGCGGGCGCGATGACCATTGATCGTACCACCGATGATGTAACCGCCGGTATGTCATTCCTCGATCACATCGAAGCCTGCAACGCGCATGACCTGTCGCTGTTCGTGCCGTGGTTCATCGGCCCGGCCCGCGCCGGCTGGGTGCACCGTGATTTCGCGGCGATCCTCGGCCGACGGCCGGACCTCTTCGGGCACCGTGCGGGCAGCTGGCGCTTGTCCGAAAGCCTGGCGAACCCGCAGCAACGCACCGACGCGGTCGAGTCGTTCCTGCGCGACCTGCGGCGCGATGGCTGGTTCGCGGCCTGGCGCGACGAGCGCTACCCGGTGACGCCTGATCTGAAGCAGCCGGGGCTGATGGCGATGGAACGGGCCGCCGTGCCGTTCTTCGGCGTGCGCGCCTTCGGCGTGCACCTGACCGGCTACGTGCGCCGCGCCGATGGCTTGCACATCTGGGTGCCGCGCCGGGCGCGCGACAAGTCGACCTGGCCCGGCATGCTGGACAACACCGTGGCGGGCGGCCAGCCGGAAGGCCTCGGCCTGATGGAGAACGTCATCAAGGAGTGCGGCGAGGAGGCCTCGATCCCACCGGAGATCGCGCGCCGGGCGAAGGCGGTTGGGGCCATCACCTACTGCTACCAGTCCGGCATGGAGCTGAAGCCCGACGTGCAGTACGTCTTCGACCTGGAGCTGCCAGACGGCTTCGTCTGCCGCAGCAACGACGGCGAGGCCGAGTCCTTCGAGCTGTGGCCCGCCGCCCGCGTCATGGCCCGCGTGCGCGACACCTTCGATTTCAAGTACAACTGCAACCTCGTGCTGATCGACTTCTTCGTGCGCCACGGCCTGATCGAGGCCGACGATCCCGACTATTTCGCCATCGTCTCCGGCCTGCGGCGCAACCCGAACGGGCCAGCTCCGCCGTCCTGAGCGAAGCGAGGACCCTGCAGTCGTTCGAACACACCGTCATCGCGAGCGAAGCGAGGGATCTTTCGTGAGTCGAGACCGGCAGCTTCGTATCGGGCGCTACAGCCGATAGAGCCGCACCGCCGCGTCGCGCAGCACCGCCTGCTGTTCCTGAGCGGTGTAGCGATCCAGCCCCGACCGGACGGCACCGAGCAGCGTCGCATAGCCCGTCCACATCTTCTCGATGGGAAAGTTGCTGCCGAACAGGCAGCGGTCCGGCCCGAACGTGTCGACGGTGCGATGGATGATCGGCCGCCAGTCGTCGGCATCGCAGCGCCGCGGGAACGTGCCCAACCCGGAGATCTTCGCCATCACGTTCGGCCGCGCGGCAAAGGCGGCAAGTCCCCGGGCCCACGCCTGCAGGCCGTCGGCGGACACGTCGTCGGGCATGCCCGCATGCATCAACACGAACACCGTATCGGGGTGGCGATCGACGAGGTCGAGGGAGTCGGCATACTGGCCGGGAAACACCTGAAGCTCGAACAGCAGGCCGCGCTGCGTGACGGCGCGCAGCCCGCGCTGCCAGGCGGGATCGCGCATGCGGTCCGGCGTCGGCTGGAACCGCCAGGCGGGATTGCGATGCCAGTGCAGCTGCTGGCGGATGCCGCGGACCGGCCCGGCCGCCAGCTGCCGGTCCAGCACGTCGCCGACGCCGGGGTCGGCCAGGTCGGCGAACGCGACGATGGCGTTGACCAAACCCTGTCGGCGTCCCTCGGCCGCCGCCCATTCGACTTCCCAGACCTCGTCGCCGGGCGCGACGTTGACCTGGACGTACACCGAGCGGCCGACGCCGCAGGGCCGCGCGTCGGCCGCGAACTCGTCGATGCCGTAGTCGCGCCGCAGCGCCGCGTAGTCGCCGAAGATGCGCGGCACGGGCGGGCCGTTCAGCCACGGCGTCCGGTCATGGCGCCAGATGTGATGGTGCGCATCGACGATGTCCACGACCGGCATCGGTGTCCCTCCCGGTGGGCCCGGCACAGCACCATGTTGCGTTGCCGCCAGTCCAGGGCATTCGTTCCCGGGCGGGTCATCGGTCCGGCAGTGTCCCGGTTCGAGCTTCCGCAACGGGCGGCAAGCGGACCCCGGCCCGCCCTTGGCCATGCCCCGTGCGCTGATCTATGGTTCGTCCATGGCGCCGCTGTCCGGTCCACATTTATCCCTCTGGAAGCAGCGGCTTGGCGCGCTGCCGGATGATCTCTGGAACCGGACGGAGCTGCAGACCCTGGTTCTGGCCGACAACGACCTCTCGGAGGTATCGGAGCGCATCGGTCAGTTGGGCAACCTGCGCATGCTCGATCTGGGCCACAACAAGCTCGCCTGTCTGCCCGAGGCGCTGGGCAATCTGGAAGGTCTGACGGACTTCCTCTATCTCCATGACAACAAGCTGACCCGGTTACCCGGTTCGCTTCGGCGTCTCACCCGTCTGCGCTATCTGAATATCAGCGAGAATGCATTCGAGGCTCTGCCCGAAGCGATCGTGGGGATGTCGGGCCTGATAGAACTGAGGGTAACGGACAACCACCTCACTGATCTGCCGGACTCGATCGCGCGCCTGGGACGCTTGCGCGAACTTCATCTACGGAACAACCGGCTGACAACTCTCCCCCGGACGATCGGATCGATGCACGAGCTGCGGCAGATCGACCTCCGAGGCAATCCGCTGACAAGCTTGCCGGCGAGCCTGGCGACACTTCCGCGGTTGGAGAAGCTCGACCTGAGGTGGGTGACGACGCTCCCTCCAGCGCCATGGTTTGCCGACCTCGAAGCGCGCGGCTGCGCGATATACCTCTGACGTTGTGCCGCGGCTGACCTGGGTGGTCCGCAATGGGTCGCGAGCCGAAAAACTCAAACCGGGGCGCTACCATCGGTCCAGGCCGGCTGCGGCGTACCTCGGGATCGGGTATCCTGTTTCTCGGTTGTTGTGACCGAACGGCGGGATCGAGGGCAAGCGATGGCCATTCGCGAGAACTTCCGGGAGGATGTCGCCGGGCGCGCCAACGTCGCCGACACGCCCGAGCTGCTGGCCTATTACGACCAGCTCGACCGCCTGCAGGCCGGCGCGCTGTGGACGGTCGCCAACAAGATCGAGCCGTGGCAGCCGAGGACCGCGTCCGTGCCCGTGCTATGGCGCTACGCCGACCTGCGCGCGCACGTGCTGCGATCGGTCGACCTGGTGTCGCCCGGGGATGCTGGCCGGCGCGTGATCTACCTGAACAACCCCGGCCGCCGCGACGTCGCTGCCGCCGTCGGCTGGCTCTACTCCGGCCTCCAGGTGATGAACCCCGGCGAGGTCGCATCGGCCCACGCCCACTCCTCGTCGGCGCTGCGCTTCATCATGGAGGGTGCGGGCGCCTACACCATCGTCGACGGGCACAAGCTGACGCTGGGCGCCAACGACCTGGTGCTGACGCCGAACGGCACGTGGCACGAGCACGGCGTCGAGGCCAGCGGTACGCCCTGCATCTGGCAGGACGGGCTCGACATCCCGCTGGTCAATGCGTTGGAGGCAAACTTCTTCGCCGTCCATCCCGAGATGCATCAGAAGGTCGCCCATCCGGTCGACGACATGCGCAACGCCTGGGGCAACCCCGGCTTGCGGCCGTCGACGGGCGAGTGGTCGCGGCGCTATTCGCCGCTGCTGAAGTATGAGTGGGCGCCGACCTACGAAGCGCTGCACCGCTATGCCACGGCCACCGACGGCTCACCGTTCGACGGCGTGATGATGAACTACGTGAACCCCACCACCGGCGGGCCGGTGATGCAGACCATCGGCACCAGCATGCAGATGCTGCGCCCGGGCGAGCGCACCCGCGCGCACCGGCACACCGGCAGCTTCCTCTACCAGGTCGCCAAGGGCAGGGGTGCCTCGATCATCGACGGCCGTCGCTTCGACTGGCAGGAGCGCGACATCTTCTGCGTCCCGTCCTGGGCATGGCACGAGCACGCCAACGCTTCGGACAGCGACAATGCCTGCCTGTTCGCCTTCAACGACCTGCCCGTGATCGAGGCGCTGGGCCTCTATCGCGAGGAACCCTACGGCGACAACAACGGCCAGCAGCTGCCGCGGTCGTGACGAAGCCTTCCCGTCATCCTGAGCGAAGCGAAGGACCTTGCGGTGCGTCGATCACGTGCAGTGGCAGGGTTGAAATGCTGCAGTAGGAGGGAACCACGGAGAGCACAGAGCACACAGAGACCGGCCTCTTAAGTTTATGCCAAGCCCTATGCGGATAGCACGATTGGTGGCAATATCTCTGGATGCCGAAAGATCACCCCTGTTGGCAACATCAGCGCGGGATTGTTGGCCATGGATCCACAGCAGCTCGATCTGCCACCACCGAAGAATTGGCAAGACTTTCAGGACCTTTGCCACGCCCTCTGGGGGCACGAATGGAACTGTCCGACGATTCAAAAGAATGGTCGCTTAGGCCAGACACAGAAGGGGGTTGACATCTTCGGCCAACCAAACGGAGGTCTTGGCTTTCGTGCTATACAATGCAAAGTAAAATCAAGGGATGCGGTCGGAAATCCGGAGTTGTCCGAAAGTGAAGTCAGGGCCGAAGTAGACGAAGCGCTGAAATTCACCCCACCACTCGAGGGATTAATCGTCGCCACGACAGCTCCACAAGATGCAAAGATACAGGCCTTTGCTCGCCGATTGACAGAGCAGAACGCGAGAGCTGGATTGTTCAGCGTCGACGTCCTGTCCTGGCCCGAGATAGTTGCGCGGCTTGTTAAGTATGACGATCTTCTGGAACGGTTCTACCCAGGAGCGAGCGTTCGTTGGACGATGATGGTTGGCCAAGTAGCCGAGACCCATGCTGCCGCTCAACGGACAAACGCTACCCTTGAAATGCAGCAGGACGATCTCAAGCAGATTCTTTCCTTTGTAAGTCGGTTGGACGCTGATCGTCAAGGGATCGATGAATTTGTCAACAGGCAAATAGACCAATGCCGAGAGCTGATGAATGAGCACAAGCCGATGACAGCGATTCGTATACTTGAGGAGCTGCTGGCTAAAAGTGACGCCCAGATCAACGACAAGGCTCGATTTCGCATTCTAACAAATGTTGGTACGGCAAAGCTACTGCTCAACGATATCGACGGCACCGGCGATGCCTTTGTGTTGGCGTGGAATTATGCAAAGGGAGATGAGAAGGCCGACAGCAATCGAGCGTTTGGGTTGTTACTAAAGAACAAGGTGGACGACGCACGCGCAGCCGCGATCGAGGCCGGGAATTGTCACGCTAATAGCGGAAAACCCATCGCTGTTCTTATAGCCTGCGCAATTCATGATAAATCGCTCACCGACCCGCTAACCCTTGTACCTAGCTCTCTCCTCGACAATCCTGACGTAATGTTTGCGGTGGCTGGCGCATATCGCTTTCTCAAGCGAGGCGAGGAGGCCGTCCAGTGGGCGGAGAAAGTGTACCAGGCGGAGGCGTCTTTGAAGAATCGCCGCTTTCGGGCTGAGGCTCTCTTGACGCGCCTCGAGGTACCTTCGGTAACCGTCGGCGGCCAACTAACGCCACAGCAAAAGGGTGATCTTGAGACTGCAACGCAAGATCTTGAGACGTGCTGGAATGAACTGCGCACCACTGAAGAAGCACGAGGCGATCCATCTCTGGCCGCGACACTGATTTCATGCCACATGCTTGGGGGGAATATGGAACGAGCAGCCGCGATCTGTACCGAAGTGCTATCCATCGTTCCTGACTTCGAACCAGTCCTTCGTCAAGCGGCCACGATTGCGATCCATAGCCAAGAGCTAGGAAAGGCGCTGGACTTCGCACGTAGGTTACGACACCTCCCGGAGCGAGGTATAATGATTGCAGAGACGTTAGAGATGCTAAAACGCTTTGATGAAGCCCGAATTGCATTCGAAGAGATAGTCGCCAACCCGCCAGACGATAAGATTAAGCGGTATGCGGTGGAGGGGCGCATTCGACTTGAAGCTATCATCAACGATACCTCGTCTGCTATTCTGATGTCCGAGACGATCGGGAGGCAATTTCCGAATGATGTTGGACTAATTAGCCTGTCCGCCGAGATGTATCTTAAAAATGACAATACGTCCAAAGCACTTGATTGTCTGCACGATGCAGCCGGTAAGGTAACGCATGATACGCCATATCATCATAGAGTCATCTTGGCACAACTACTCCGGAGGGTCGGTGAAAATTCTTTGGCAGTAAAATCGTACCGCAGCGTTGTCAACACAAACTATGATTCGCCACTACTGCGACAAATGATAGGATGTATGTACGATGGTGATTTGAGAGGGGAACTTCACAGCCTGTTCGCAGAGTTGAATCGAGATATCATGCTGATTCCATTTTACTCGCGGATGAAGGCACTAAGCTTGGATGGAATAGGTCGTCGCCAAGAGGCTTTCGATCATCTTGTTTTGCATCTTTCTGAAAATACAGACGACATACCTGCTCGCCTACACTGGATCCAGCTTGCCGAGGATTTGGGTCATACGAAACAACTCAGAACCTTCTTAGAGCAATCGGCAGATCTTCCAGGGGCATCTGCGTACGAGCGAATGGCACTGGCTCAGTGCTTGAAACGGCACGGCCTTGTCGAGGAAGGCTTGAAGCTGGGATACGAAGTCTTACGTCGAAGTCGCGATCAAGCGGACATCAATTTGGGCTTTGTAGGACTGATGTTGCAACGACCTCAGGTACCTCTTGATGCGGCCATTGTTGACGTTGATATGTCGTTTAAGCTCGAAGATGGTCGCATGTTTGTCATTGAGGCAAGCGACATTTTGGACAGGATGCATGAGGTGAAACCGGATCACCCTTTGGCGAAGAGTGCGCTGGGAGCAAAGGTCGGGGATGAAATTGTAGTTGCCGTGAATCCTTATCAGCAACAGAAAGCAAAGGTTGTGGATCTGATGCACAAGTACGTGCGAGCTCATGTGGAAATTCTGGAGAGTTTCCAGCTGAACTTCCCTGGACACACTGGACTGATGGCCTTCTCCTTAGGAAGCGACGCCGTTCCGCAGACTGATGCCGTCGTCGCGGCGTTGGAGGATCAGGCTGAAGCAGTCGCTGCTGCACTGGCCATGTACAGCAAAGGAGTGGCTATCTGCCTTGTCGCTTCCCTACTTGGTCATCATCCGATCCGAGTGTGGCAAGAGATGGTGCATGCTCGTAACGAGAGAGTTAGGTGCTCACGAGGTACAGATCAGGAGAGAACTGTTGCTCGAACCTTGCTGCACAGCAGTTCGGGATTTGTTGTTGATCCTCTTACGTTATTCGTTCTCCATGTGCTCGGAGTAGCGGATTGCCTGTCGATGTTCAACGTACCTGTTGGAGTGACAACGACGACGATTGAATCACTGGTGAGTTTTAGGTCGCAACTTAAAGAGCATGAGAAAGAGGGATTGAAAACGCTGGGCGAGCATGCAGGGAAGCTTATCGCTAACGTCGTTCCAGCCGACCTTGTTACTGAGGAGATTCACCGAATTGACAGGATCCTGGAGTGGGTTGATAGACATTGCGACCGGGTGGATGCGGTTGGTGATTTGGATTTGAGTGGAGAGGCACGAGAGGCGGTTAAGAGTGTTGACCCAGCGTTTATGGACACCGCGCGAGCGGCCATGTATTCGGGTCGGCTTATCGTCGCTGACGACCTGAATTATCGCGATTTACTTAAGTCAATCGGTGTAACCCGGAGCGTGGGAGTCGAAGACTTAGTTAGGTCTGCAGTGAAGATCGGAAAGCTGGACTACAACAGTATGGCGACGGCCCTAGAGAACATGATTCTGGCAAACTATGATCATGTTTCGTTGGATTTTGGGATGCTGCGCCGTGCTGCGGAGAGGGATGGGTGGGCGCTGACACCAAGATTGAAGCGCCTATTGGCAGAGCTAGGGAAGGCGGACGTCGATCTTTCATCTGCGGCAGGTTTGGCGATGCGGATCATAGCACAGACAATCGTACGCGTTGAAGACGATGCAGTTCGAGCACAATTTATTGAGGGAGTGGTTGGTGCGTTTGACGCGCACTTTCGTGACCAAATTCCCGCGCTGTGGCAGACGATCAGGAAGCTAATGGAGTCTACGGCGCTGACGGCTAAGGAGCACGAACGAAGGGCAACATCGGTGGCCAGTTCAATAGGATTGAGCCACGGAGGAGACACCACTCAAAAGCCGTCTGAGGAATCGCCGCCTGATACGAAAGGCTTGTCTCAGAGCCTGACTGAAAAAGGGGTTGAGTAGCTTGGCAGGGCAAGATTCCATGGAGTTGCGAAGACCGTGGAGTAGAGCATGCCTTGGACCGAAGCCACTCGGGAGCAGTATCGTCGTGATGGCTTGCGTTACGCAAGCGACCTGACGGACGAGGAATGGGCGCTGGTGGCGTCATACATGCCAGCGCCGTCGCCATGGGGTCGGCCGCGAACGACGCTGCTGCGGGCAGTGATGGACGCGATTCAATACATGGCAGTGACAGGCTGTCAGTGGCGGCAGCTGCCGAAGGAGTTTCCGCCGTATTCGACGGTGCAGGGGTATTTCTACGCATGGTCGCGATCCGGCCTGCTGGCGTCGATCAACCACGAACTGGTGATGGCGACGCGGCAGAAGGTTGGTCGCGAGGCCAGTCCGACGGCCGGGGTGATTGACAGCCAGTCGGTGAAGACGACGGAAAGTGGCGGCCCACGCGGCTACGACGCGGGCAAGAAGATCAAGGGCCGCAAGCGCCATATCCTGACCGACACTGAGGGACACCTGGTTGGGGTGGTGGTGCACGAAGCTGGCATACAGGATCGCGATGGCGCGCCTCTTGTCCTCAAGGAGATCCGCTATCTCTACCCCTGGCTGCGTCATGTCTTCGCCGATGGTGGCTATGCCGGCGACAAGCTGCGCACCGCCCTGCATCGGATCGGCAACTGGAGCCTTGAGATCGTCAAACGAACCGACGACACCGCTGGCTTCCATGTTCTTCCCCGCCGCTGGGTCGTCGAGCGTACCCTGGGCTGGCTCAGTCGCTGCCGCCGCCTGGCCAAGGACTTCGAGGCCTCCATCGAAAGTGCCGTCGCCTGGGTCCTCGTCGCCAACATCAAGCTGTTAACCCGCAAGCTGGCTCGTTAACTTGCAGCAGAGACTTTTGAGTCGGGCTCTCAGTGATCTCTGTGGTTCCATCTTCCAGCGGTCTTTCGCCAGAACGGTCGCCGGCGATCGACGCACGGCAAGATCTTTCGCTTCGCTGAGGGCGGCGGTATGGCGGTATTGGCATCAGTCGGCTAGGTGCGAAGCCCTACACGTCGGGAAATGGCTATGGCGCAGATGAACCCCATCGCAACCACGCCCTTCGGCCACCTCGTCGGACGTCACGAGGGCGACCTGAACGTCTTCCGCGGCGTGCGCTACGCGCAACCACCCGTCGGACCGCGCCACTTTGCCCGACCTGAACCGTTGTCGCCGTCCGATGCGACCATCGACGCCGGTGCCGACGGCCCGGTCCCGCCGCAGCTGCCGTCCCGCCTGGAGATCGCGATGGGCCCGAGCCCCGGCACGCAGGGCGAGGATTGCCTCAGCCTCACGATTTGGGCACCGGCCGATCTCGGTGCCGAGAAAGTGCCCGTGCTGGTGTGGTTCCACGGCGGCGCCTTCATGAGCGGTGCCGGGTCGCTGCCGTGGTATTCCGGCGCAGCACTGGCCCGCACCGGCCGCATCGTCGTGGTCAGCGTCAACAGTCGCCTGGGCGCGCTGGGCTATCTGCGCCTGCCGGGCGTGAGCGATGGCAACACGGGCCTGCACGACCAGCTCGCGAGCCTGCGCTGGGTGCGGCAGTGCATAGCCGGTTTCGGCGGCGATCCCGATGCGGTCTGCATCGCGGGCCAGTCGGCGGGTGCCTTCGCGGTGCTCGCGCTTGCCGTGTCGGCAGAGGGGCGCTCGCTATTTCGCCGCGCCATCCTGCAAAGCGGCCCCGTCGGGCTCGAGCCGGAACTACCCGCGAGGGCCGAGGAGCGGGGGCGCATCTTCGCCGAGGCGCTGGGCGTCAGGCCGGATGCCGACGCGATGCGCGAGGTTCCCGTCGACAAGCTGCTCACGTCGGCGCGTGCCGTGGCGCAGCATTTCTCGCGCGGTCCCGGCGATTCGACGCCGCCGTTCCTGCCTTGCCTGGACGGCGCGCTGATCAAGGCGCCGCCACTCGCCGCGGCCGCCGCCGGGGCTGCGTCGTGGTGCGACATGATCATCGGCTACACGCGCGAGGAGTGCAGCGTCTTCTCGGCGATCGATCCCGCCTTCAAGACGATGACCCGCGAGCAGCTGCGCGCGCGGCTGCAGTCGGAGTTCGGCGATGCCGCCGACGCGCTGACGGCGGAGTACGAGGCCCTGCGCGGCTACCGCAACGCCGGCGCCATGCATGCCGACGCCACGACCGACCGGCGCTTCATCGCGCCGTCGCTGGCGCTCGCCCGCCACCAGGCCGGCACCGGCCGCCCCGCCTTCGTCTACCAGTTCAACTGGCAGTCGCCGACTACCGATTTCGGCGCCTGTCACTGCATCGAGTTGCCGTTCCTGTTCGGCGACCGCGAGGCCTGGGCACAGGCACCGATGTTCCGCGGCGTCACCGATGCCGACTACGCCCACATCGGCAACACGATGCGCGCCTGCTGGACGGCATTCGTTCGCAACGGCAGCCCGAACGCTGCGGGCCTCCTGCACTGGCCGACCTACGAGGAACCCGATCGCGAGACCATGACCTTCGACCGGTACATCGCCCCGATGAGCGATCCCGTCGGCAGCCGTTGGCGGACGGTGCTGAAGGCGTGATAGGCCGGTCCAATCGTTTGACGCTGAATGGGTTGTCAACACACCATGTCCGTTCGGTGGCTTGTCGGCCACGGCTGTCTGGCTACGCACGGGCAGCTATATGCCGATCCCATCTGGATACGCCAGTGAAGACCACGATCGAGATTTCCGACTCCCTGTTGCGCGAGGTCCGCAAGCTTGCAGCGTGCGAAGGCGTAACGCTGCGGACGCTGGTGGAACGCGCGCTTCATCGCGTCGTCGCCGAAGGGAAACACGGTGCTCGCTTCAAGCTGCGCCGGGCCAGTTTCAAAGGCAAAGAGTTGCAGGCCGAGCTTCCGGAGCGGTCGTGGGACAAGCAGCGCGACCGGGTCTACGAAGGTCGTGGAGGATGATCGCCGCGATACCAACATCCTCGTCTGGCGTCTGCGTCGGGGCAGCTGCCACAAACGGCTGTCGTGACGATTGAGTCCAGATAAGGCAAGCCGACAGCGATCCCGTTCGGCTCCTTCACGATCCCGTGTCGAACCTCCGACTCATCGGATGAAGGGGTGCGACACAAAAATCCGGTTTTGTACCTATTGCAGAAACAAATGAGGCGATGTATATGTCTCATGAACATATCATGAACATCCCGCTTCTTCAGAGGGTGCGCCATGGCAAGTCATCCCGTTCTGGTCCGCTACGACGAGCCAAAATCTCCCGCCGGCATTGGAACTGTGCCGCCCGACGAGAGCCACCGCGAGGTTGGTCCGCAGTCGTCGGCCCCATCGCATCGCGCTGGCGACCTGGTTGCGTCGCCCGAGCTTTCAACCACCGATCAAGCCGAAGCTCATCGGAAGAGCGGCAGCCCGGACGCCTCGTGGCCTGAGCCCGACTTTTCCCTGCTCGACACCCGGCGCGGTGATCTGCCGGTGTTCCCGGTGAAGGCCCTGCCCGGCTTCTGGCGCCGCTGGGCCGAGGACGCCGCCTGGGAGGCCAGCGCGCCGGTCGATCACGTGGCTCTGTCGCTGATCACGGCGGCGGCGAGCCTGATCGGCAGCAACCGCCTGGTGGCGCCACGGCCGGCCTGGGCGGAGCCCTGCATCCTGTGGACCGCGCTGCTCGGCTCGAGGTCGTCGGGCAAGACGCCCGCTGCCGACGCCTCGCTGCGGCTGATGCAGTACCTGGAGGAGGACCTCACCTCCGTCAACCGCGCGGAGTGGAGCAACTATCGGAGCGGGTTCGCTGAATCAAAGCGCGGCGCCAAGGCAGTGCGAGGCGCGGCCAGCGAGCGCACATACCAGCCGCCCCCGTTCGTGCCGCGGCGGCTGCTCGTCGGCGAGACCTCCGTTCCGTTTCTCACGGAACTCATGGGCGGCACACCGTGCGGCGTCCTGCTGGCGCGCGACCAGCAAAGCGGCTGGCTCGACGCGCTTGCCTGCGACACCACGAAGGCGCGCGATCGCTCCTTCTGGCTCTCGGCTTGGTCGGCGGGGCTCTGGAATGTGCACGACACGGCCAGCAGCTGCGACGAGCTTGCGGAGGCCACGACGGTCCGTCCGGCGGTGTCGATCTTGGCCACGATGCGGCCGGAAGCGCTGGCACCGCTGCTGGCCGGGGACGACGACCATGACGGCCTGATGGCTCGTTTCCTGTTCACCTGGCCGCAGCGCGCGCCGTTTCGGCAATTGGCGGACGTCGTCTCGGCCGACAGCGAGGCGGCGTACGCGGCGCTGGCGCGGCTGCGTGACCTGCCCTACGACGAGCGCAACCTGCCGCTGGCGCCCGGGGCGCTGGCCGCCTTCGATGCCTTCCGGCGCATGCATCACGCCGGCGGCGAGCCCGATGGGCGCGAAGCCGGCTGGTGGGGCAAGGGCCCCGGCGCGGTGCTGCGACTGGCCGGCGTGCTCGGGTTTCTCGATTGGGCGGCCGGGCCGCGCGACGCGGCGGAGCCGGCCTGCGTGCCGGCATGGGCGATCGAGGCGGCGGGCGGCCTGTGGCAGGACTATCTGTGGCCGCATGCCCGGGCGGCGTTCCGCACGATCGGCAGCGGCGTGGGCGAGTGCCAGGCTGAAAGAGTGCTGCGATGGATCAGGCGCCAGCGGGTGCCGGAGATCTCACGCACGTCGCTGCGCCGCAAGGCGTTGGGCCTGACCTGCGGCGCGGCCGAAACCCAGCGCATCGCCGAGTCGCTGGCGATGGCCGGCTGGTTGCGGCCGCTGGACGTCGCCTCTCGCGGGTCGGGCCGGCCATCGTTGCGCTGGGCTGTCAATCCTGCGCTGTACGAGACGTCGGGCACGTTGCCGGCTGGCTGAGATGTGTGGACATGTGCCGGGAGCGCACCACTCCAGTGGCGCAAACCTTGGCTGTTCAACTTCGCTCCTCAACCTCGCTCCTCACCCTGAGGAGCGAGCGCAGCGAGCGTCTCGAAGGGTGGGAACAGTTTCAATGGTTCGTTCAATGGTTTCCGGACCGGCGGAGCGGTCACCACCCTTCGAGACGGCCGCCCTCCGCTACGCTCCGGGGCGGCCTCCTCAGGGTGAGGAGCGACGTTGAACAGCCAAAGTGGGCGCCACTGGCGTGGCGCGCTACCGGCGCAACTTTTGGCTGTTCAACTTCGCTCCTCACCCTGAGGAGCGAGCGCAGCGAGCGTCTCGAAGGGTGGGAACAGTTTCAATGGTTCGTTCAATGGTTTTCGGACCGGCGGAGCGGTCACCACCCTTCGAGACGGCCGCCCTCCGCTACGCTCCGGGGCGGCCTCCTCAGGGTGAGGAGCGACGTTGAACAGCCAAAGTGGGGCGCCACTGGCGTGGCGCGCTACCGGCGAGTCTTAAGATGCCGCCTGGACCGACCTGAATTTCTGTCTATTTCTGTCGGTTTCTGTCAGTTGCGAGAAATACGGTCAGATTGTTGAAATCATTGCGAAAATTAGTTTCTGTCATTTCTGTCGGCGGATTCGGCACCATGGCCGCAACGAAGAAGGGCCGCCTTCCGGCGCCCCTTCCCGTGTCACAACGATGTGGCAGAGCTCAGTTGTGCCGCGCGATCTCCAGCCGGCCGACCTGGTCGCGGTGCACCTCGTCCGGGCCGTCAGCCAGGCGCAGGGTGCGCTGATGCGCGTACATGCTGGCCAGCTTGAAGACCTGGCTGACGCCGCCGGCGCCGTGCAGCTGGATGCAGCGGTCGACGATCTTGGTCGTGATGTTGGGCACCGCCACCTTGATCATGGCGATCTGCTGGCGGGCTTCCTTGTTGCCGAACTTGTCCATCGCCCAGGCCGCCTTCAGCACCAGCAGGCGGGCCATGTCGATCTCCATGCGCGAGTCGGCGACGATGGCCTTGGTCACGCCCATCTCGGAGACCCGCTGGCCGAAGGCGACGCGGCTCTTGGCGCGCTTGATCGCCATCTCCAGCGCCCGCTCGGCGACGCCGATGGCGCGCATGCAGTGATGGATGCGTCCCGGCCCCAGGCGGCCCTGCGCGATCTCGAAGCCGCGGCCCTCGCCCAGCAGCATGTTCTCCTTGGGCACGCGCACGTTGTCGTAGATCACCTCGGCATGGCCGTGCGGCGCGTCGTCGTAGCCGAACACGTGCAGCATCTTCACGATCTTGATGCCGGGCGTGTCGCGCGGCACGATGATCATCGACTGCTGGCGATAGCCCGGCGCGTTGGGATCGCTCTTGCCCATGAAGACGATCACCTTGCAGCGCGGATCGCCCATGCCCGACGACCACCATTTGCGGCCGTTGATGACGTAGTGCTCGCCGTCGCTCTCGATGCGCGACTCGATGTTGCGCGCGTCCGACGAGGCCACGGCCGGCTCGGTCATCGCGAAGCACGAGCGGATCTCGCCGTTGAGCAGCGGCTTCAGCCACTTCTCCTTCAGCGCCGCCGAGGCGTAGCGCGCGAACACCTCCATGTTGCCGGTGTCGGGCGCCGAGCAGTTGGTCGCCTCCGAGGCGATCGACGAGCGGCCCAGCATCTCGCAGATCGGCGCATAGTCGAGGTTCGACAGCCCCATCGTGCCGTGCGTGTCGCCGCTGTCGCGGTCCTTGGGCAGGAACATGTTCCACAGGCCGCGCTTGCGGGCTTCGGCCTTGCACTCCTCCATCACCGGCGGCAGCGACCAGCGGTCCTTGGCGCTGTTCATCTGCTCTTCGTACACTTCCTCGGCGGGGTAGATCACCTCGTCCATGAACTTGCCGAGCTTCTCCAGCAGGTCCTTGGTGCGATCCGAATATTCGAAGTCCATCGCCATCGTTCTCGTCTCCTCGTTGTGGCGCGTCCGGCTGACGCCGCCCGGCCCGCCCCCGACGGACAGGCCCCGGCCAATGCCTCTCTCTCGCCGGGCGCGACTCTAGGCCGATCGCGCCGCCATATGAACGATCATTTTCGACCGAATGACCCGCCCGTCCGGCCCGCGAAACCCGATTTCGATGCGCACAACCCTCTCCCGCCACGCGGGAGAAGGAGGGGCCCATCGCGCCCAGCGCGATGGGAGGGTGAGGGTTTCACGCACGGCGCCGTGCGTCGAACCCTCACCCGCCGACCGCTGGCGCGGTCGTCGACCTCTCCCGCTGGCGGGAGAGGTGAAGATACTTGAACCCTCGTCACCGCCCCCGCTACATGCGGAGCAACACCAAGATCATCCCGGGAGCACGCCCACGTGGACAGCACGATCACCGCAGAGTCGCCCGAGACGGCGCCGTTCAAGCCGATCGACTTCCTGCCGCGCGATGTCGCGCTGGAGCGGCGCGCCGACGGCACGATGGTCCTGCGCTCGCGCCACAAGCTGCGGCCCTGGGAGCGGCACATTCCGGCGCTGGTGGCGAAGTGGGCGGCGCAGGCGCCGGACCGCACCTGGCTGGCGCAGCGCCGCGGCCCTGATCGGCAGTGGCTGAAGGTGAGCTACGCCGAGGCCAAGGCACAGATCGATTCGCTCACCCAGGCGCTGCTCGATCGCGGCTTCGGCCCCGACCGGCCGGTCATGATCCTGTCCGGCAACTCCATCGAGTTCGCGCTGCTGACCATGGCGGCGATGCAGGCACGCGCCCCGGTGGCGCCGGTCTCGCCCGTCTACGCGCTGATGAGCGAGGACCACGCCAAGCTCAAGTACGTCTACGACCTGATCCGGCCCGGCCTGGTGATGGTGCAGAGCGGCCCGATGTTCGCCAAGGCGCTGGGCGCGCTCGACCTCGCCGGCGTCACGCTCGTGCACGTCGATGCGCCGCCGCCCGACATGCAGTCGCTGCCCTACGGCGAGCTGGTGGCGACGCGGCCGACCGATGCGGTGGCGCACTCCCTGGCGCTGATCGACGGCAAGACGGTGGGCAAGTTCCTGTTCACCTCAGGCTCGACCGGCATGCCCAAGGCCGTGGTGAACACCCAGGAGATGATGTGCGCCAACGTCGCCATGGGCCAGATGTCGCGGGTGCGCCAGGAGGGCGAGCCGCCGGCCGTGATGCTGGACTGGCTGCCGTGGAACCACACCATGGGCGGCAACGCCACCCTGCACGCCAATCTCGCCGAGGGCGGCACCACCTGGATCGACGACGGAAGGCCGCTGCCCGGCATGTTCGACGAGACCCTACGCAACCTGCGCGAGATCTCGCCGACCTATTTCGCCAACGTGCCGGCCGGCTACGCCATGCTGGCCACGGCGCTGGAGAAGGACGAGGCGCTGGCGCAGAGCTTCTTCCGCAACCTGGGCATGCTGGCCTACGGCGGCGCCACCCTGCCCGACGATCTCTACACCCGCATGCAGGCGCTGGCGGTGCGCTACACCGGTTATCGCATCCCCTTCGTCACCGGCTGGGGCAGCACCGAGACGGCACCGACCGCGACATCGGTGCACTGGGCCAGCGAGCGGGTCGGGCTGATCGGCCTGCCGTTCCCCGGCGTCGAGCTGAAGATGGTGCCGACGGGAGAGGAGGGCCGCTACGAGCTGCGGCTGCGCGGCATCATCGTCACGCCGGGCTACCACAAGCAACCCGAGCTGACGGCGCAGATGTTCGACGACGAGGGTTTCTACAGGATCGGCGACGCCGGCCGCTTCGTCGATCCCGCCGACCCGGCCCAGGGCCTGGTATTCGACGGCCGCGTCGTCGAGGACTTCAAGCTCACCAGCGGCACCTTCGTCCTGGTCGGTACCTTGCGCAGCACGGCGGTCGCCGCCGCCTCACCGGTACTGCAGGATGCGCTGGTCGCCGGCCAGGACCGGGCTTACGTCGGCCTGCTCGCTTTCCCCAACATCGCCGCCTGCCGGCACCTGGCAGGCGACACATCGGGTGCGCTGCCGCCGACCGAGCTGTTGCGTCACCCCGCCGTGGTAACGTGCGTGCGCGAAGGTCTGGCTGCGATGAACGCCCGCACGCGCGGCTCCTCGATGCGGGTGGCGCGCGTGCTGCTGATGACCGAGCCGCCCTCGGTCGACGGCAACGAGCTGACCGACAAGGGCTACATCAACCAGCGCGCCGCGCTCGCCCGCCGCGCCGCCCTGGTCCAGCGCCTCTACACCGACCCCGCTGACGAAGACGTGATCGTAATCTAATCCTCCCCAGCGAAGCCTCTTGTCCTCCCCAGCTTTGCTGGGGAGGTGCCCCGAAGGGGCGGAGGGGCCCGCCACGTGGTCTCCGTAACCGGGACTCCTTTTCTCTTCGTTGCCGAGCTCTCAGCGATGAAGAGATCGAATCCCAGTGATCAACACCACGTGGGGGCCCCCTCCGGCCCTTCGGGCCACCTCCCCACGCCAAGGCGTGGGGAGGAATAGTTGCACCACCGCGCAACTCAACCAATTTGCGCGATTCGTGCCGAATTATCGTGGGTATGACGCTCGCCGCACGGCGGTGGGCGTTGATGACACCAGTTTGGACCAGTTCGCGGATGACCGCGCCGTCCTGGCGCGTAGGCTGGGATCACCACGATGTCGAAGGCGGACGGCTGCGTTGGCGACGGCGCGCTCCCCCTGTTCCGCGGCGCGGCCGGCTTCGCCGTGGCGACCGTTCACGATGTATCGGGGCCGCGGCCAAGGGTCAGCTCGAGTGAATACGAATCGCGTCCGCAGCCCTTCAGCCGAGCCGCCCCGGGTGCCGGCTGATCCGGTCGAGCCGCGCCTGGCCGGCCGGCATCTGCGGGTCGCGCTGGACCATGCCGCGGTCGGCGTGGCGGTGCTCGACCGCGACGGGCACTTCATCGAAACCAGCGCGGCGTTCGAGCTGCTGGTTGGCTACACCGCCGCCGAGCTGACGGGCCGCGACGAAGCCTCGATCACGCATGCCGACGACCGGGCCCAGGGCCAGGCGGCGCTCGAGCAGCTGTCGAGCCGCGACCACGCCAACGTCGTCGTCGAGAAGCGCTACCTGCCCAAGGACGGCGGTGTCGTGTGGGTCCGCAACACGGTGTCGGGCGTGCGCGACGGCGGCGGCCGCGTGCTCGACTTCACGGTGGTCGTGCACGACATCACGCGCCAGCGCGAGATGGAGCGGGCGCGGCGCGACAGCGAGGCGCGGTTCCGCGACTTCATCGAGGCGGCCAGCGGCCTGTGGATCGAGACCGACGCCAACTTCCGCATCACGCACGCCGCCATCGCGACCGCGGCCCGCACCGTGCGCACCCTGGACGAGATGGTCGGCCGCTCGATCTGGCAGGCCGCGGGCGTGGCCGATGCCAACCTCGATCCGGCATGGCGCGACGTGCGGACCCTGGTCAGGGCGCGCCAGCCGTTCCGCGACGTGCGTTACACGATGGTCGATCCCCAGGGGCGCACGCACTATCGTCGTGCCAGCGGCGTGCCGGCGTTCGACGAGGAGGGGCGCTTCACCGGCTACCGCTGCGTCGCCAGCGACGAGACGGCCGAGATCGAGGCCCGCGCCAAGGCCAACGCCACCGAGGGCCTGCTGACCATGGCCATCGAGGGCATGTCGGACGGCTTCGCCGTCTTCGACAAGGACGACCGCCTGGTCCTGATGAACCGCCGCTACCGCGAGTCGCTGCCGCCGGACACGGACTGGATACAGCCGGGCCAGACCTTCGAGGAGATCCTGCGCACCGGCGTCGCCAGCGGCCACTACATCGAGGCCATCGGCAACGAGGAGAACTTCATCGCCGAGCTGCTGCGCGAGCACCGCGAGGGCAGGGGCGCGCGGCTGGTGCGCGCCATCGGCAACCGCTGGTGCCGGGCGCGCGACCACCGCATGCCGGACGGCAGCACGGTGATCATCCGCACCGACGTCACCGACCTGGTCGAGCGCGAGCGGGAGCTGGAGGACCGTGAGGAACGCCTGCGCGCCATCGCCGGCAACCTGCCCGGCTTCATCTTCCGCCAGGTGGTGTCGCGGGACGGCAAGTTCGGCACCGCCTGGTTCAGCGACCGGCTGAAGGAGATCATCGGCGTGGCGGCCGAGGAGATCACCAGCGGCCATGCCACCCTGCTCGATCACCTGCATGGCGATGACCGCGAGCGCCTGGTGCGTTCCCTGGCTGCCCTGCCGGCGGAGCCCGCGCCGTCGTCGATCGAGGTGCGCCTGCTCACGCGCCCGACCGGCGAGGTGCGCTGGCTGCGCCTGCACGCCACCGCCAAGACGCTGCCCGACGGCGCCCTGCAGTGGGACGGCATCGGCATCGACGTCACCGACCGCAAGGCGGCCGAGGACCGGCTGCTGCAGGCGCAGAAGACCGAGGCGATCGGCCAGCTGACGGGCGGCGTGGCGCACGACTTCAACAACCTGCTGACCGTGATCATGGGCTCGGCCGAGCTGCTGAGCGAGGAGCTGCCGGAAGCCGACCCCGCCAACAAGGAGCTGGTGCGCAACATCCTCACGGCCAGCAACCGCGGCTCCGAGCTGACCCACCAGCTCCTGGCCTTCGCGCGCAAGCAGCCGCTGCAGCCGCGCGCCGTCGACGTCAACCAGATGATCGCCGAGCTGCGGCCGCTGCTGGCCGGCCCGCTGGGCGAGGACATCGAGCTGCGCTTCGACCTGCGCGCCGACCCGACCATCACCCACATCGACGCGCACCAGCTGCAGAACGCGATCCTGAACCTCGCCGTCAACGCCCGCGACGCCATGCCATCAGGCGGCAGGCTGCTGGTCGAGACCGCCAACACGCGGCTCGACAAGAAGCAGGCGGCGGAGATCGGCGACGTCAAGCCCGGCCGCTACGTCGTGATCCGGGTCGTCGACACCGGCCGCGGCATGCCGGCCGAGGTCGCGTCGCGCGCCATCGAGCCGTTCTTCACCACCAAGCCGGTCGGCAAGGGCACCGGCCTGGGGCTCAGCATGGTGTTCGGCTTCGTGAAGCAGTCCGGCGGCCACATGACCATCGACAGCGCGCCGGACGAGGGCACCAGGGTGCGCCTGCTGCTGCCGCAGGCCGGCGGCGCCGACGCCGGCGAGGCGGAAGCCGCCGGGCCGGCCGAACGGCCGCGCGGCTCCGAAAGCATCCTGCTGGTCGAGGACGACCCCGCCGTGCGCGGTACCGTCAGCACCTTGCTGAAGAACCTCGGCTATCGCGTGATGGAGGCCGCCAGCGGGCGTGCGGCGCTGGAGATCATCGCCGGCGGCGAGACGATCGACCTGCTGTTCACCGACGTGGTGATGCCCGGCGGCATCGACGGCTTCCAGCTCGTCGAGGAAGGCCGCCGCCTGCGCCCCGGCCTGAAGGTGCTGTGCGCGTCGGGCTACGCCGAGAGCGCGATGGAACGCTACGGCCGCCCGCCCCCCGGCATCGAGCTGCTGCAAAAGCCGTTCCGCGCCCGCGAGCTCGCCCGCCGCATCCGTCGCGCCCTGGGCCACGCCGCCGCCGCGGGGCAGTAACCCACGGGAGAGTGGACCGCGCTCGCTGTCGTCCTGAGCAAAGCGAAGGACCTTGCGGTCGTCCGAACACACCGTCATCCCGAGCGAAGCGAGGGATCTTCCGCGAATGGCGCACCGTGCGTCCTTGCGGGAAGATCCCTCGCTGCGCTCGGGATGACGACTGAACGGACGACCGCAGGGTCCTTCGCTTCGCTCAGTCCATATGTCCGGTTGTGTCCCCCGTTGCGGGGGCGGTGACCGGTCCCCCACCATGCAAGCACGAGGGTTGCGCCGG
>Ga0187894_10002365_pt1 | contig 22635 bp, 17 predicted proteins | sample GBC1701081metaG_FD_136650 | JGI IMG/M metagenome (GOLD analysis project Ga0187894, IMG submission 136650) | White microbial mat communities from a lava cave in the Kipuka Kanohina Cave System on the Island of Hawaii, USA - GBC170108-1 metaG ... | reverse complement strand
TGCTCACCTTGCCGCTGCGATGTTACTGGGGCTGGTGACCTTTCCCCGTTTGTCCAGGCCTCTGCGGATCGTAGGGGCGAAGTGGCCTCATTGGACTGGAAACGAGATGATAATCCCTCCCATCACATCGTAGAGCTTGTAGTCCCGCTTTGTGCTTAGATCATGGCTGTTATGGCACGCGACACAGGTGATGGAGACGGCCCTGTCCGCAAATATCGCTTTGAAAAAATGTCTGTCACCTTCGGTAATGATTCCCGTATAAGGCTTCCGGGGATTCTTTGCCACCGCTTCCAGGCCCGCTCGTTCGAACTGATCCGCAGGCCCATTTTTTTTGTAAATTGGCCCCAGGCTGGCCAGCCGGATACGAAGCCCGAGTCCGAGCCCCTGAATCTCTTGACCAGCCATCTGTAACATTTGAGCCGGAAGAGGCAACGTTCCCTTCGCTCTCCATTCTTCCACCGCCACAGGGATCTTGAGGTCCTGCAGCCGCTCCACGACGTGGGTGGAATAGACGGTCCGATCGGCCTGAATGACCGCATGAATGTACTCTGCCACCATTTCCGGTGGAATGCCCGCCGTCTCTCCCGCCTGCGCGATATCTACTGCGACACCGGCGAGCATGATGGCGCAGAGTCCGCCAAGAATCCGTCCCGCTGCTCTCTTGATCATGACAAACCTCTTCATCCGCTCTCTGAGGCAGAACCTGCTTCAGACAAGCCCATCATCATCGGGGTCATGGCTTCCATCACCGCCCATCTCCATCGCGTCTCCTGACTTCCTCGAATCTGCCAATAGGCCTTCACAAGTCTCGAAGTCCGGTTACTTGGATGATTGTTTCGCATGCAGGATAAAGATCTCCCCCCGCATGGTGTCATCAACAAACTTCCCATGGATATTGCACCAAAAATGAAACTTATCAAAGCCGGCGTCAGGGATGTCAAAGCGAAGCGTCACGCTGTCTTTCGGCTCAACCCGAACCCCGAAGGCGGTGTGGGTATACACGAGGGTCGCCCGACCTGAGATTTGAAGATCCTCCGCCTTCATGAGCAACGGCGAGACGAACTCATGCGCCACCTCGTCCTCATTGCGGAGCTGGATGACGAGGTCCCTCCCGACTTGTAGAGAAAAGGCTGGATTCGGTAGAGGTTTCCCTGGTTGTGCGCCTTTGATCACGTGAAAGCCTTTGTCCTTCATCACAAGGATCACATCGGGGTCATAAAGCAACTCCTCGGCCGAACTTATTCCACCACTCCCGAGCCCTAGCGCGAGTGGGATCACGCATGCTGTCACGAGCCATTGTGACCGCGGGTTCTCGCCTCTTCCTATTTTGTTCACGAACGCACTCCGTGGTGAAGAGCCCGCCTCTGGTTTGTCTTAGTCATTGTATTGTACCGCCCCCTCCTTGCCGGAGATCTGGTTCGATCATAGGGCAAGATGTTTCCCTCTGCGGTTGACCAGAGGGACCGACGAAGAAGTGGGACGCGTCAAGGAAATCGGGTCGCCCGAATCGATCGGTCAACCCGGCGTACGGGAACCTGAGCCTTCATCACATTATCATCCGCCGCCGATCTCACCCCTGGTCTCTATGATCAGCAATTCCCCGCGCATCTTATGCCCATGCTCTTTGCCATGGACATTGCACCAGAAGACATCATAGCTGGATTCCGCGGCGCCATATTGGTCCTCCTTCGACAGAGGGGCGTTAAACTCCAGGGTCACCATTTGCCCTGGATCGAGGCGAACTCCGGAGGCTCGTGCTGTCTTGACTAGTGTGGCATTGCCTGAAATGCGGAACTGGACATCGCGGAACAGTGTGGACACAAACTCATGCGCCACGAGATCCCTGTTGCGAAGTTGAATGACCGACGGCTTCCCTGCTATGAGAGTAAACCCACGGTCTGTCCCTCCTTTTGTGATGTGAAAGGCTTTCTCGCTGATATCAATGGCCACGTCAACGTCTCCTGGGGGGGCAGAGTCGGAGGCTTGAGTCCCTTCTGTGACCGCGACTCGAACCACATCGCCGGAGGCCTTCCCGATCCGATAGGCATCCCTTTCTGTCTTGACAATATGGCCGTTCTGCTTGTATTTGGCCCCACTAGCCGTCACTGGCGCCTTGTCCTCAAACGACCCCGCACTCGCTGTCGCAGCAAAGGCGAGCGCGGCAGCAACTCCCCTTATGACGCCGACGTAGCGCATAGCTCATCCCTCCTTGCTAAAGATTGTCTTGCCCGATATCTGCTTGCTCCGTTCTTTAAGCCGCCGCCTGCACGTCCAGGCTAGGCCGTCCGTGAAGAGGTGTCAAGGCGCTCAGACGCGTGTGGGATGACGAGAGTGACCACTGGCTATTGTCTCTGTCCATAAAACCCTTTAGGGCTTAATAGACGTTTCACACTCCCTCATCATGCCGAGAGGCCTAACTCGAGAGGGTTGCAAAAGATTTTCTCACTCTGTCACACTCTATCACTGTCGATCACTTCCTCCTCAGGTGAGCCTTCTAAGCTGAGTGTCGCTGGTTCGACTCCAGCCGGGCGCACCACAGGGTCTTTAGCCATGCGCTGGTTGCTTCGTCCATCCCGTCTCGCGATCCTTGCCGTGGGCATAGTGCTCGTCTACGCGCTCGTCGGTTTTTTTCTCGTTCCCTACCTGATTACAGCCTACGCGATCCCTGCGGTTGCCGACAAGCTCAAGCGTCCGGTGCTGGTCAAAGAGGTGGAGCTGAATCCCTTTGCGCTGTCGATTCGGTTGGCAGGCTTCGAAATTCTAGAGACGGATCAGTCTGCCTTGCTCGGGTTTGAGGAGCTCTACGTTAATCTTCAGGCAAGCTCCCTCATTCGTCGGGCCTATGTGTTCGATACCATCCGGCTCACGATGCCCTATGTGTCCGCGCGAATATTCAAAGACGGGCGCATGAATCTGGCGGAGCTTGTGCCGCCCGACGATGGATCACAACTGGCCGTGCCGCCGCAGACCAAGAAGACCCCAGCCGAAATTCCCGCCGTCGAAATCGGAGAGTTCGAAATTTCGCAGGCGATCGTCGAATTTCGTGATGAATCGAAACCCAGGCCCTACGTACTCGATATCGTCCCGATCCATATTGTGCTCAAGAATTTCCATACCAAACCGGGCGGAGACAACTCATATGCCTTTACAGCCGAGTTGGACAAGGGCGAAACCCTCTCATGGGCCGGCACCGTCTTGCTCGAACCGCTACGATCGTCCGGTAAGTTTTCCCTCTCGGGCGTGAAGTTGCCCAGGCTGTGGCAATACCTCCATGATCGATTCCGCTTCGACGTCATCGACGGCACTATCGCGGTCGATGCCGAGTACGCGATCGATGTCGATGAAACTCCCATCGGGCTTCACGTCTCACAAGCGAACATCCGGATCGAAAAACTGTCCATCAAGGAAGACGGGAGTCTCGACCCGGTAATCACGATTCCGGCGCTGAACGTAGAGGGGGTCGATGTGAACCTTGCGACCCGCGAGGTGACGGTTCGGGACATCGCCGTTGAGCGCGCGGCGTTCACTGCCTGGTTGAATCCAGACGGCACCGTGAACTATCAGCACATGTTTGCTCCGGTGGACTCCATCCAACCTCCGCCTGCTGCAGGCAGCGCTCCTCCTAAATCTAAGGATGAGAAACCGTGGGCTGTCTGGCTCAAGGAGATCAGGCTGGAAGACCATGCGATCGACTTTGAAGATCGCACCTTGCCGACTCCGGCCCAAGTCGAGGTGCGGTCATTGACCGTCAAGACTCGCGACGTGCGGATTCCGATCAAGGAGGCCTTGCCGATTGAGGTGGGAATGCAGCTGAATGAGACCGGGACTATTCGTGTAACTGGATCGGTGCTGCCCAACCCGGCGCAAGCTGATGTCACCCTGACACTCAAGGACATCGCGATCAGGCCGTTTCAGCCGTACTTTGAGAAATTTGTTCGTACCGATGTCCAGTCCGGAGCCGTCAATCTGGATGGAACGATGCATCTTGCCACCAACCATCCAAACGGTCCGCTCATGTCGTATGAAGGCAACATCCGCGTTGAGAGATTGAGCGTGGCTGACCGCGAGCAGGGCGACGAGGTAGCTTCGCTGCAAACATTGTCTCTCAATAAGGTTCTTGTGACCGTCGATCCAACCACGGTCTCGGTTAAAGAGGTGGGACTTCAGCAGCCCATGACGCATCTGGTCGTGGGGCCGGACGGCGGATTGAATCTCGGCAGGCTAGTCGTTGTCGCACCGCCATCGGCTTCGGCTGACAAGAAGCCTGTGGAGCCTCAGAAAGCCAAGAGCCCACCAATTCCGATGACGGTCGGTGTCGTGAAACTCATTAAAGCGGGGGCGACGTTTCGGGATAACTCGGTGCAACCTCCTGTCCAGACCGGGATTTCCAATCTGACCGGCACAATCAAGGGGCTGTCGTCGAAGCAGCTGGCCAGGGCTGACGTCGACCTTTCCGGTCGAGTGGGAAAGGTGGGGTCGCTCAAGATCGCCGGGACGATCAATCCCTTGAGCGAGGATGCATTTACCGACCTTAAAATTTCTCTTGGGGGTATGGACTTGACCGCACAAGGTCCCTACAGCAGCAAGTTTGTAGGCTATGGATTGTCGAAGGGGAAGCTCTCCCTCGATTTGAAGTATAGGGTCTCCCAAAAACAACTTGAAGCGGAAAACAAACTGGTGGTCGATCAATTGACATTCGGGGAGAAGGTCGACAGTCCGGATGCGACCTCGCTGCCTGTGATGCTGGCTGTGGCGCTCTTGAAAGATCGCCATGGACGAATCGATATCGATCTGCCCATTCGCGGCGACCTCAAGGATCCCGACTTCAAGTACGGCAAGGCGGTCGTCTCGGTGTTGCTCAACCTGCTCACAAAGATTGTGGCGTCTCCGTTTACGCTGATAGGGTCGCTTATTCCTGGCGGTGGCGATGCCGAAGAACTGCAATATCTGGAATTTGATCCTGGAACTGTCGCAGTTGTCGCGACAGAACTGAAGAAAGTCGAAGCTATCGCGAAGGGGCTCGAGGAACGGCCTGGTTTGCGCCTGGAGGTCACCGGCACTGCCGATCCTGTTCGTGATCGAAAGGTGCTTGCTCTTCAGAAGCTCAAAGCGCAACTGCTCGCCAGATGGCAGCAGGGGAAGGGCATATCAAAACAGGCTGACCTGCCAATTCTTGAGGAGGAACGCGCGATCAAAGAGCTTTTCGATCAACAGCGTAGCCTGCAGCCGGTGGCGGCGACGGCGGAGGGCGCGCAGCTCCCTTCGAAACCGCCTACGATTGAGGAAATGCGGCAACAGCTTGCTACCGTCATAACGGTTCCCGATTCGGATCTCCGTCTTCTGGCACAGCAACGGGCGGAACAGATGCGTGGACAATTAGTCGTGAATGGTAACCTTGCCGACGAGCGTGTGTTCTTGACCGAAGTCGATCTGACCGCGGCGGATCACGAAAAGGTGAGAAGTCGATTGAATATTACGGCTGGTCAATAAACCGAAGTTTCCCCCTTGCACTTGGTCTAGGAAGAACAGTATCGTATCTCGATGAACGATGTCGATTCATGGATTGAATAAGGGAGGTTACCATGGCAATACGACTGGGAGATGAGGCGCCAAATTTTACAGCAGAGACCACCGAAGGCACCGTCAACTTTCACGAATGGTTGGGCGGCGGGTGGGGGATTCTCTTCTCGCACCCGAAAGACTATACGCCGGTCTGCACGACTGAGTTGGGGACCGTCGCCAAGATTACGCCGGATTTCAAGAAGCGGGGAGTGAAAGTCATCGCCATCAGCGTCGATCCATTGGATTCGCACAAGGGATGGGTTAACGACATTAATGAGACGCAAAAGACCACGATGAATTATCCGATCATCGCCGATCCTGAGAAGAAGGTTGCAGCTCTGTATGACATGATCCATCCGAACGCGATGGATAATATGACCGTTCGATCAGTGTTCATTATCGGCCCGGATAAAAAGGTGAAGTTAACATTGACCTATCCGGCTTCATGTGGCCGTAACTTCGACGAGTTACTGCGTGTTGTTGACTCCCTTCAGTTGACCTCGAAGTTCAAGGTCGCCACGCCGGCCAACTGGAAGGACGGAGAAGATTGCATCATCACTCCGGCTGTGAACGACGCTGAAGCAAAGACTCTGTTCCCCAAGGGCTTTAAGGCCGTGAAGCCGTATCTTCGCTATACTCCGCAGCCAAATAAGTAACGAACGGTTTATCAGTATTGAGGGCGGGAGAGGCCTAGAGCTTCTCCCGCCCTTCATGTTTCAAGCAGGATGCTGAAAAAGTCCGCCAGCGTCGTTCTCACCTCGGAAGCATCCTCAACGTATCCCAGAGGCTACGCCTCCGGTGCTTTCATCGGCTGCGGCCTTGCTGGACGGGCCTTTTTGAGCATCCTGCGGGAGACCATCCCAGTGGCAAGGAAATCCTCGGGGTTCAAGCCCTCTCAGGGGATATGTATAGAGAAGCGATGTCTTCATTGATAGGGTCGATGGGCTGTGCTAAGCTGACTTCTCAATGCGACTGATACATATCAACGTGGCGTGGTCTCGGGTCATGGTCCTCGTGTGGGCGTCCTTATGGATGCTCGCTGCGCCACTGTTCCATATTCATCCCGAGGCCGATCATCGACATGGGGCGGCAGATCACACGCATGGGGGAACGGTCCACACTGTTTTTTCCCCGGACCTGCCCTGTGAGTTCTCGGTCTATAACCATGCGCCGGTTGCAGCCGACGAATCCCGCAGTCCGCTTCATCTGATTGCGCAACCTCCCCACGGGTTGGAGCACCTCGAAATCGATGTGGTTCTCGCGTCTTCCGCCGTGCCGCAAGTCGGTAAAGGCACCGCACTGGATGTAGCCGCACATTTCTCCCACGCGCCTCCGCCCGCGAGGCTTCATGCCGTTTGGCAGCCGCAACCCAGTCCTTCACTGACGAATCTTTTTCTCACGACCAGTCTTTCCTCCCGCGCTCCTCCCCTCGTTTGATCGCGTCTTTTCACATCGTCTAACGCTTCGATCTATTTTCTCGGCGCTACATGCCCGTCTCGTATTGTAACGGAGGCACGTCGCCATGGGCGCCGATGGGGGAGGCCCAGTATGAAACCTGTATTCATCTGTACGATCACCGTCTTGCTTGGATCGGTGATCGTGGCCGCGCCTTTTCCGGCAGGCTATGCAAACGAACTCAGCTCGCTCGAATACACACTCAACCAAGTCGCACAACTTGCACTCCAACACAACCCAGTGATGAGCGGTGCGGTGGGAGTTCTTGAACAGAGCCAGGGCCAGCGAGTCACGGCAGGCGCGTATCTGAACCCCACGATCATGGGTTCGGCCGGCCGCGGGTCGATTCGCGATCCCAGCACCGGTGTGTCCATCACCGAACGGACGATCACCGTGGAACAGCCGCTGGAGTGGCTGGGCAAACGTGCAGCCCGACAACGCGCTGCTGACGCGGGAATAGCCGGCGCTCTCGCCGGGATCGAGGAAACAAGAGTGATCCTCATGGCCGAGGTGAAGGCGGCGTTCTTTCAACTGCTCTTTGCACAACAAGATGCACAGCTCGCGAGGGAAAATCTAAAGACGGTCGAAGACCTCGTGAAATTGGTGAGTGCGCGTGTCGGCACGCGGGAGGCGCCGAAATTCGAATTGGTCAAGGCGACGGTTGAACTCCAGAAATCCAAGAAGGATTTGGCGAGGGCGGACAATGCGCTGCTCGTGGCCCGCGTCAAACTCAATACGATCACGGGCAAGGCTCTAGGGGAGCGGTTTGCGATCCAAGGAGAATTTGAAACGGTGAGGTCCGGGCTCGATCTACGTGTACTGATGGATCAGGCACTCGACCGACAGCCCGCCCTTCGCCGACAACAGAAAGCGGTCGAGCAAGCGGAATTCACGATCGAACAGGAACGCGCATCGCGCATGCCGAACGTGGCGGTGATAGGCCAGTATCATCGGGAAGCCGGCGATGAATCCGTCACGGCGGGATTGAGTGTGCCGCTGCCCATTTGGTATCGCCGACAGGGAGAAATCGGCACGGCAATGGGAACGCATCGACGGGCGCAAGCGGAGCGGGATCGATTTCAGCAGGAACTGGAGCAGATCATCACACAGCATTTTCAGGAGGTGCGGACTACGCAAGCACAGATGCAGGTCTTCGAACAGGGACTCCTGTTTCAGGCCAAAGAGGCGTATGACATCGCCCAGTTCAGTTTTCGCCATGGAGCGACCAGTCTACTCGATGTCATCGATGCGCAGCGCGTCTACCGTCAGACCTTGCTCGAATATGCCCAAGCGCGAGCCGATCATTCCATTGCAATGGCTCGATTGGAACGGGCGGTAGGAGGGTTGCCATGAACGCTCGATTCGTGATGCCGACATCATGGATTCCTCTACGGGTCGCCCTGTTCCTATTGGTCGCCATCGTTCATATGTCATGTGAGTCGAAGCAATCAGACGCGCCGAAGTCGCCTCCTCCGGTGGCCGCGTCGTCCGCTGAGCCCGGTATCGTCGAACTACCTGAAGGCAGCTCGACCCTCACGCGTCTCCAAACAGATCGCGTCGCGCTCCGTCCGATCCGGACGGTCCTCAAAGCCCAGGCGGGGAAGATTTTGGCGAATGAGAATCGATTAGCACACCTGAGCGCGCGAGTCCCAGGCCGCATCGTGGCTGTGTACGCCAACCTTGGCGATCGCGTGAAAGAAGGTGACCGGCTTCTCCTGCTCGATAGCCCGGCCTTTGGAGAAGCCCAGTTGGAATATCGCAAAGCTAGGACCATGCTGAGCGTGATGGAAAAGGCGCTTGAACGGGCCAAAGCGCTGTTGGATCGCGGCGCAATCGGTGTGGGTGAACATCAGCGACGCAACGCCGATTATGAGAACGCGCGAGCGGACCTGCACGAAGCAGAGGAAAAGCTGCATTTACTCGGCATGACCGAACGGGAGATCCAGCAGCTGGCAACCAAGACATTGCCTCACGCGGAGGTCGCGCGAGTCTCCCTCCGAGCGCCCTTTACCGGTGAAGCGATCGAGCGGAACGCAACCATCGGCGAAGTCATTGATCCTAATAAGATGCTCTTTACGGTGGCAGATCTCTCGACCGTCTGGGTGCGCGCCGATTTCCCGGAGCAACAGGCTGGTCGGCTGAAAACCGGCCTCACCATCGAAGTGCGAGTGTCGGCCTACCCGAACTCGATATTTCGAGGCACCATTTCCTATGTGGGGGCGGTGATCGATCCAACGACGCGGACCGTGACGGCGCGTGCGGATGTGGCCAACCCTGACGGCCAGTTACGGCCCGAGATGTTTGCCGAAGTCACCTTAGTCACGGACGAGCAATCCGTCTTAAGCGTGCCGCGCGTAGCGGTGCAGCAGGTTGGCAGCCGGACGGTCGTCTTCGTGGTGCGGGGACCGCGCCGGTTCGAATCCCGCGAGGTAACCCTCGGTCAGGCCTCAAGCGAGTACAGCCCAGTCGTCGCGGGGCTAACTTCGGGAGATGAAGTGGTGACGCAAGGCAGTTATGCCCTGAAGTCAGAGTTGCTCCGGGAGCAGATGCCGACGGGAGGCCCGCTATGATCGAACGGCTGATCTGCACCGCGCTCACACAACGGCTCATCGTGCTGCTAGTCGCGCTCGGGCTTATCGTAAGCGGTGTGGCGGCGTTCCGCCATCTGTCGATTGATGCCTTCCCTGACGTCACTCCGGTGCAGGTCCAAGTGATTACCAAGGCGCCCGCGCTGGCTCCTGCAGAAATCGAACGCCTTGTGACCTTTCCCCTGGAGATCGAGTTCACAAACCTGCCGGGCAAAACGGAACTGCGGTCGGTGTCGCGGTTCGGGCTCTCGGTAATTACGGTCGTCTTTGAGGACAGAATCGATATCTATTTTGCCCGGCAACTCGTCTTGGAACGGATGCTCCAGGCGCGCTCCCGTCTTCCAGAAAGCGCGGAGCCGATGCTCGGACCGGTCAGTACGGGGCTGAGCGAAGTCTTTATGTATCTCGTCGAAGGCTCGACACAGACCCTGATGGAGTTGCGGACCCTCCAAGATTGGGTCATCCGTCCGATGCTGCGTGCCGTCCCAGGCCTCGCGGATGTTGATACGTTGGGCGGTCTGGCGAAGCAGTATGAAGTTCTCGTCGATCCCAATCGATTGACGAGCTTTGGGCTCACATTGCGCCAAGTACACGCTGCCGTCGCAGGGAATAATCAGAATGCCGGGGGCAGTTACATCGAGCAGGGCGGAGATAAGTTGGTGGTCCACGGTGTGGGACTGGCCCGCTCTGTGAGAGATTTGGAACAGATTGTGGTAGCGGCGCACAAGGGCACGCCCATCTATCTCCGAGACGTCGCCCAGGTTCGCCAAGGGACCGCGATCCGGTTGGGGGGCGTGACACGTGACGGAAAGGGCGAGATGCTCGAAGGCATTGCCGTCATGCTGCGCGGAGGCAATAGCCGGGAGGTTGTTTCAGCGGTGAAAGACAAGGTCGAGCTGATCAACCGGGTGTTGCCGGCCGGTGTGAAGATGGTCCCCTTCTATGACCGCATCGAACTAGTGGCGCGGGCGCTTGAAACAGTCGAGCAGGCATTGCTGGAGGGCGTTGTAGTCGTGATCCTCGTGCTGTATCTGTTTCTCCGGAATCTCCGCGGGGCTCTTGTCGTAGCCGTGACGTTGCCGCTGGCCATGCTGGCCACGTTCCTGATCATGCAGCAAGTCGGCCTGTCGGCGAATCTGATGTCACTGGGCGGCTTGGCCATCTCGCTGGGGATGATTGTCGATGCGGCTATCGTGCAGGTGGAAAACGTGGAGCGCCATCTGGGCGAGCAGGTTAAGGGGCGAGGCCGTTTGATTGCTGACCGTTTGCCGGTCGTATTACGCGCAGTCCTGGAAGTGCGGCGACCGAGTCTGTTCGGAGAGTTGATCATCGCGTTGACCTTTGTTCCGCTCCTGACTCTACAAGGGATGGAAGGCAAGATGTTCATTCCGCTTGCCATGACGGTGGTGATCGCTCTCCTGAGTTCCTTGGTGCTGTCGATGACGGTGGTCCCGGTGCTGGCGGCGATGCTGATGAAGCCTCGTGCCGCAACCGGGGGCGGGCGCCTGTTGGAGCGTGTCCGGGGGCGGTATCGCCGGCTGTTGGAGGGGGCCATCGGCAGAACCCGACTGGTTGTTATTGCGGCGGTCGGCTTGCTCGTCGGCGGGGCGGCTCTGGTCCCGTTCATCGGCAGAGAATTCGTGCCGATCATGGACGAAGGAACGATTGTGGTGAATATGATGCGGCTCCCGAGCATCAGTCTGACCGAATCGTTGAAAATTTCAGGGGAAGTCGAACGGTTGTTGCTGGAGATACCGGACGTGCGCTCCGTGGTGTCGCGCACGGGAGCCAATGAACTGGGGACTGATCCGATGGGCATGGAACTCAGTGACATGTACGTCTTGCTCAAGCCCAACTCCGAGTGGCAGGCGCGGTCCAAAGTCGAAATTGAAGAGCAGGTCCGTCAACGGCTGGAGCAAGTGCCCGGCATCGCGTTCGGGTTGTCCCAGCCGATTGCCATGCGTGTCGATGAACTGGTGTCGGGGGTCCGATCCCAGGTCGCGGTCAAATTGTTCGGCGATGACCTCGAGACGTTGCGCATGAAGGCGGACGAGATTGTCCGGGAGCTGCGGCAGGTGCGCGGCATGGCTGATCTCCGGGTCGAGCAGGTGTCGGGCCTCTACTATTTGAAGCTCGACATCGACCGTGCCAGGATTGCGCGCCACGGAATCAATGTGGCGGAGATCACGGAGGTGATTGAGGCAGTTGGTGGCGGGATTGCCGCTGGGGAGGTTTTCGAAGGGCAATGGCGCTTTCCGATTATGGTGAGATTTCCGGATGCTCAGCGCGCCGATGTGGAGACGATCGCGGCGCTGTGGGTGACTGCCCCAGACGGCTCCCGCATTCCACTTCGCGAACTGGCCGACATTCGAATTGTGGAAGGACCGGCTCAAATCAGCCGTGAGCATGCGAGCCGCCGGATTGTGATCGAGGCTAACGTGGTCGGGCGTGACCTCGTCGGCGTCGTAGAAGAGGCACAGACGGCAGTGTCCCGTCAGGTACAGCTCCCGCCCGGTTACTATGTGACCTGGGGTGGCCAATTCGAAAACCAACAGAAGGCCATGGCACGTCTGGCCGTTGTGGTGCCCTTGGTCATTGGCCTGATCTTTCTGCTGCTCTTCTTTACGTTCGGAAACCTCAGACAAGCCGCGCTGATCCTGCTTGCGATTCCGTTTGCAATGCTCGGCGGCCTGCTGGCGCTGATGCTCGGCGGGCTGTATCTGTCGGTTCCGGCCTCCGTCGGGTTCATTGCCTTGTTCGGTGTTGCGGTGCTCAACGGGGTGGTGAAGATCGCCTATATCAACCAACTCCGGGAACAAGGGATGCCGTTGGACGAGGCGGTGCTGACCGGCATGGTCCTCCGTTTGCGCCCTGTGCTGATGACCGCGGTCGTTGCGATGATGGCGCTGATCCCCCTGCTGCTGGCCACCGGCCCTGGTTCAGAAATACAGCGGCCGCTTGCCCTGGTCGTGATCGGAGGGTTGTTTTCATCAACAGCCTTGATCCTTGTGGTGATGCCCGTGCTGTATCGGTGGATGGAACAAAGAATTGTTCAACGGCAGGAAGCGGAGTTCCCAACGCGTACCCCACGGTTGGGCACGGAGACGACAACATGAAGTGTGAGGAGCTGATCTTCGCACGAGAGGAGGAGAAAAGTCTTCATCGGGGAGGGGTATTGAATTATTCGGTTTACTCCTTCAGGGTCCAGCCAAAGACGATAACCGCCATACCAAGCACGGCGATTCCGGCTCCGGTCCAGTCGAAGACGGAGACCTTCTCACCGTCGACGACCTTCAGCCAGACGAGGGCCGTTGCCACGTATACACCGCCATAGGCAGCATAGACCCGTCCGCTGGCGGCGGGATGGAGCGTAAGGAGCCAGACAAAGGCGGCGAGACTGAGCGCTGCCGGGACCAAGAGCCAGATTGAACCGTCCTTGCGAAGCCAGAGGTATGGGAGAAAGCAGCCGACGATTTCGGCAAGAGCAGTCAGGACGAATAGCAAGCCGGTCTGGATCAGGATCATAGGTCAGCCCTCCATCATAATAGAGGATAACGTCCTTTATCATGCATCACAAGAATCATCTTGAGCTGAGCGTTCGTGGGGTGATTAACGGATCGTGAAGATCTTTCTAGAAAAACTGAGAAGAAGGAGATTCTTACCCATGACAAAGGAAAAATAGGGCATGGAGACAAAGGTTATTGGTCATGCGTTCGCCGTCTTGATTTGCAACAGGAGTGGTGCGTAATAATCAAACTGCGGTAACGAATTTCGATTATTTGGCCGAGGCTCTCAATGGAACTTGCTCTGATTGGCGTCGTGGCGCTATTGACCTCCGGCCTGACATTCTTCTCTGGTTTCGGCCTTGGGACAGTTTTGATGCCGGTGTTCGCACTGTTCTTCCCGGTGTCGCTGGCTATTGCAGCTACGGCAGTTGTGCATTTCGCCAACAATCTTTTCAAGTTCGGGCTCATGGCCAAACAAGCCGACTGGCGGGTCGTGGTGCAATTCAGCGTGACTGCTGCCATCTCCGCAATCGCCGGGGCAAGTCTCCTCAACCAGTTTAACAAGATGCCGGTCGTAGCAAGCTACACTTTTGGCGGATTGACATTCGAGATCACCATAATCAAAGCAGTGATTGGCACCCTGATCATGATGTTTGCTCTCTTAGAGTTGTGGCCTCGCTTTCAAGCATTGGCGTTCCCGCCGCGCTGGCTAGCGCTGGGAGGAGCGCTGTCGGGTTTCTTCGGTGGTCTGTCGGGGAACCAAGGTGCTCTACGCTCGGCTTTCCTGCTGAAAATTGGCCTAACGAAAGAGTCTTTCGTTGCCACAGGTGTTGTTTCAGCGGTCATTGTCGATGCAGCACGACTAATGATTTATGGTACCGGCTTTATGGGGGGGCACCTTGCTCAGTCGCAGGAATTACTCGCACCGGTCGTTGTGGGTACGGTCTGCGCATTTTTTGGATCGTTCTTAGGCAAGCGCTTGCTGCCGAAGGTCACGTTGCGTACCGTGCAGATCGTGGTGGCTGTGGCGATGTTACTAATTGGTGCTGGATTAGCGACAGGCCTTGTCTAGCTCCAACCCAATGCAGGATACACACATCTGGGCGTGCCTACTGGAACTGTCGCGTTCTTGCATGCCGCGGAGCAGTTCGTGGGATGTAACTTTATACGAGCAGCAGGCCGGCGTTGCGAACTTTTTCCCATGAGGTCGTACCGAGGAAGGTCTCAAAGTCCTTTGCCGTCCCTGGAAATGTGGTTTTCGTTTCCCGGAGCAGGGGATACGGACGCGATGGGTTGTTGTGAGATGTAGATTGTCGGATCAGATTGTCAAGCCACTGAGCTTGTTGGCTGGGGAGTGTGACGGCCTGATCGCTGGTGTGCCCCGGCAGAATAAGTCGTATTCCTCTGCCGATAGGTTCGCAGACTGGTTTCCCTCCGAGCCATACGAATCGCCGTTCTGCCTGTGGGTCATCTTTCAGAGTTCTTTCCTTGAGAAGACGACGTATCCACAGGGAGGAGACCTGAACTCTTGGCACGGAATGGTCGAACCACTGGCGGACGTCGAGTGTGAGTCCTCGCATTTCGATGTAATTGAGCATGGACCGTCGTAGCCCTTCGCCGAGCCATTCCGGTGTCTCGCCGCGTTGGTCGAGATGCCGGAGATCATTCTCCGCGAAACCCCGAAACTCAGGACCAAGGATACGCAATCCATGGGCTGCCGGCTTGAGCCCGATCGGGCTATGGGCTGTGGTGGTGAAGCGATGCCAGAAGGCAGATTGAATCAAACCTGCCGCAAACAATTGCCGCACCCGTTCAAGCGAGTCGATCGTTTCTTGCACTGTTTCAGAGGGACAACCGTACATGAGATAGGCATGAATGAGAATGCCTGCGTCTTTGAAGGCCGCCGCCACGAGCGCGGTTTGATCGACGGTAATCCCTTTCTTGATCTTCTGCAGTAGACGGTCTGACGCCGCTTCGAGTCCTGCCGTTACGGCGATGCAGCCTGAGGCTGCCAAGAGACGGCAGAGGTCCGGCAAGAAGGCTTCTTCAAAGCGGATATTTCCCCACCATGAAATCGTAATGCCTCTTTCCAACAGCCCCAAGGCGAGCGATTTTAAGGCAGCAGGAGGGGCAGCCTCATCGACAAAGTGGAATCCTCGACAGCCTGTCTCGGCAATCAGTTGCTCGATCTGTTGGATGAGCCGATCGGTCGGCGTCATTTCGTAGCGACTGATGTAGTTGAGCCCTACATCGCAAAACGTGCATTGCTTCCAATAGCAGCCGTGAGCCACCGTGAGCTTGTTCCAATGGCCTTCCGACCAGAGGCGATGCATCGGGTTCGTGCTGTCTAAGATCGTGAGATAGCGATCCAATGTCAGACCGCGATACGTCGGACATCCGACCTCATCCATGCTGAACTCTCGATCAGACGTATCATTCGCAAAGGCCACTCGATCCTTGTCCCGATAGAACGTCCGGCAGAGTCGCGTGCGCGGTCTGGCCCCTGCCAGATGTTCGATCAACGAAAGCAGAGGCCGCTCACCGTCGTCGAGAGTGATGTAATCGACGTAGTCGAATACGCGGGGGTCCGACAGACGTCGAAGCTCTGTGTTGGCATATCCGCCGCCTAGGGCAATGGTGATGTCGGGTCGTTGACTCTTGATCGAGTGGGCAATGCGAAACGCGCCATAGAGGTTTCCGGGAAAGGGAACAGTCAGGCAGGCGAGCGTTGGATTGCAGCGCTCGAGATGCTCCCGTAAGGATTCGAGCATGAATTGATCCGTCAGAGTCGGTGGGACGGCTACCGCGTCTATAATGGTCTCAAACGACGAGGCTGCTCGTGCGATATGTTCGGCATAGCGGCTCAGGGCAAAGTGGGGAGATACGGTTGCTTGGACCAGATCGGCCAGGTCCTCGAGATATAAGGTAGCGAGACGTTTGGCGCGATCCTGCTCCGGCAAGGCACGTGATGACGCAGCCCTCCCACTTTGGCTGGCAAACCGGGGGCCTTGGGGAAGAAATCCTGGACGGGCGAGGAGCAAGGCTAAGGAGGGATTGCGTCCCTGGAGGAATTCAATGACTGGGTCGATGGCATTCAGATAGGCGGGCTCGATCGCCAGCATCTGCCTGGCCTCTCCGGGCAATTCATGTTCCCGCTCGCGCATCTGTGCAAACAGGGCTTCGATCCCCGATCGGCAAAAGAGTCGCAGCACCATGTCGATTCCGAGATCGGCTTGGGAGGCCTCAATTCCGCGGCCACGGAGAAACCCTGTGAGATAGGCAGTGGAGGGGTAGGGCGTATTCAGATGTGTGAGCGGAGGGATCAGGAGCAAGCCAGAGGGGGTCGGCATCCGCACACATACCACAACTCTTTGAGCGAATGCCAGGTTCACGGGTCGTAACAAAAAATGTAAGCGGCCATTGGAATTTTCTAGGCCTCGTGCGCTATTGTATGGTGATGATCCGAGAAGGCTCTGGAGTATGACGGCTTCCTACTCCCTCTATAGCGACTTCAACTGTCCGTTCTGTTATGCGATGCACGAACGGCTGCACGAGATGAACTTGCTCGTTCGCTGTGAATGGCGAGGTGTGCAGCATGCGTCGCATTTGCCTCGCCCAATGAAACCCTGGCAGGGTTCGTTGGGTGCTGAGCTGCGTCACGAAGTGGCGGTCGTGGAGCGGTTGGCGCCAGGTCTGCCTATTGCGCTCCCTCCCGGTAAGCCCAATACGAGGCCGGCTATCGAACAAGCGGTGGCACTCCTACGACGTGATCGAGTACTTGGGATGGCGTTTGTGCGTGAGACGTATCGGGCCTTTTGGTGTGAAGGCAAAGATATTTCAGATCCGGCTGTGCTCAGGCAGCTGGTCGAGCAGGTAGGAGGCTCACTTGAGGATGTGGGAACGATCAATGGTGAGGATCGCCGAACGGCTCAAGAATGGGAAGCGGCCTGGCACTCAACAGGCCAGGCCGGGGTTCCTCTGATGGTCTCGCCGGACGGATATCTCCTTGTCGGCTGCGCACCTTCCGAAGATGTCCGGCGGTTCTTCGACAGACAGAACTAGGCCACGTCCAGATTCATCACGTAGTTCAGCAACTCCCGTCGTTGCTCGTCTTCCCTGCTCTTGAGGCTCTCGATATCTTTACGCAGTTTCTCCAGTTCGGTCTCTTGCTGGTCCAATTTCTTGACATACCGATTATAGAGATCGGAATTCTGCTGGAGCCGCTGCATGTTCTCGCGAATTCGAGCATGCTCCGCCGTGATCTCGGCGGTACGTTGGTCCAGGCGTGTCCTTTGCCCACGTATATCGTCCATCGCACTGCGTAACTGCACCACGCGTTGCAACGCGTCTTTCACTTGTGGGCTCACTTCCTTCGCTCGTTGGTAATGGACGATCTGGTCGATACCGCTCTCCATCAAGAGAATCGATTCCTGAATGGGCAGCGTTTCCTTGACGCGGAGCGTTGCGCTCTTTCCTGGATCGACTGAGACGCTGAATCGATACATGTCTCTCGTCCGTTCTGTCGGCTCTTTCGGTTCGGCAAGTTTCCAGTCTGCGCGATAGGGTTGCTCGATCAGCACGGTCTTGGCCTTGGCGTCGCGGTTCCTCACGAGATAGGTCCGGTCCTCGACCAAACGGCGTGCGATGAGCATCGTCCCTTTTTTCAGCGAGACCGTCGCGAGTTCTTGCGTGCCGCCTTCGAGTTTGGGTTCTACTTCGGCCTTGAGGTCGAGGGCATAGCTGATCAATCGGTCTTGTCCGGGAGCGAGATCTTCAATGCGCGCATCGCCCGCATAGGTCCCGCTGTCGAACAGCGTGATCGGCCCTTGCATGAGGTGCAGTGACGACGTGTTCCTGAGCCGATATCCGTTCAACGGATGTTTCGCATTGACTCGCTGATTGTAGAGGGACACCTTCTGCCCCTGGAGGGTCTGCCCGATGATGGGCAGCAACGCGCTTGTGTGCTTGGCGAGGGTGACGGGTTGGTCGATACGATATTCGAAGAGTTCGCCCTTATCTTCGGCCATTGCCATGGAGACCACGCCTTCTTCCAAGCGTCCCATCTCCATCTCGTGAGCGGCGGTTGCCGCCGGGGCCATGGCCCGGTCGCTGGCGTAACCTTGGGCCAGCTTGCCGAGTAAGCGCTCTTTTTTCATGTCGCTTCGGGCAGGAGGGGAGGCCGCTGCTTTGAGTTCATCCATAGCATCCCCGTACGTCTGAGGTCTGAGGTTGGCATAGAGTTCAGGCTGGACGACGGGACGTGGGTTGTAGAGCGGTTGATACAGATCCATCGTGAAGGAAATAGGCCGTCCCGAGACAAGTGAGAGTTTCACGTTGCGCCAGTCCTGTGAAGTCTGATTTTCCACAATGGCCCAGCCTTGCAGATAGGGCGTCTTGTCCTCATCCAAGACGAGCCGATAGGTGGTTTTCCAGACCGGGGTTTCCGTCAGATAGGCAACACGAGCTTGGCGGTTCCCGCTGCCATCGAACGTTATTGAGACCGACTTTTTCTGCGCATCGTGATTCGTCGCGAGTGCGGCCAGCGCCTGGTGCAGTTCAGCGTTCAACGCGGGATTGGTCAACTTGATGCGCTGCACGTTTGCCAGCGAAAGGGAGCGGAATCCGTCTTCTGTCAGGAGCGTGACATATTCCTGCTCGATAACGCGGTGCTGCGAGCCCTCGCCAATGGACTCCGTTTTTTTCTCCACGCCCAGTAACGTGCCGGTGATGGGATTTGGCGCGGTGACTTCGACCGGTTCCCCGCGGACTTGTGTCAGAATCTGCCCCAGGGTCGGGTTGCCATTGAGATTGACGCCGAAGCTGCCGAGCGTCTTGGTGACGGGATCGTGCGAGCCGTAGGTCACGGTCGAGATTCTGCCGTCACCGAAGTCCTGCACGACCAAACTCTTCAGCATGTCGTTGATCTGGTTCGCCTGCATGCGGAGGTCGAGTTGCGTACGGTTGTTCACGGTGCCGTCATGTTGAAAATACCCGACGCCGCTGGAATAGAGCGTGATTTTGGAAAGGGGAAGGGCGGCCCCTTCTTCTGCCAGAACGGGCCAGGGGCACAGCAGGAACGAGACGAAAATGAATCGCCTCACGAGGGTGTGACCGAAGCGAGTAGACAGTGCGGGCATAGAGGCCTCCATCGTATGGTGTGGCACCAGGCCGGGACGGCCAAGGTATCTGACTTATCTTTGTCATGTCGCCAAGGGCCGGGTCCTTTCAGCAACCGGGTGTTCAAAAAGCCCCCCAGCATCGTTCTCGCATCGTTCAGACCCTCAACGAGGCTCGGAAATCGGAATCACTGAGGGGCTTTTCCGTTCGCCAAGACTCATTACAAGGGCGAACGGCCCACACGAAGTGCGGTGTGTACCTCCTCGGTCCTTCACTCGCTGCGGCCTTCCTGGGGTCCTTTTTGAACACCCGTAAAGAGGGCTACTTGGACGATCACTCAGAATTGTTCTCTAGTTTGTCTCATGCTACTGTTCAATCCCATGGGCTACGCGGATGAGATTATGATCGCGCGAATCGTCAAAGCCTGCCGCGCAATTCGGTCACATCGTGGCTGACTCGCCTCCACGTATTCCCCCGGTGTCTCCAATCCCCGAGTCTCAGCGAGAAGCCCTGCTGACGACGGCCGAATTCTTGGCCAATATTCTGGATACGACCGTCAGAATTCCCGGCACACGTATCTATTTGGGGCTCGATCCGTTGCTTGGACTGGTACCCGGGATCGGTGACATGCTGGCCAATCTAACCGGGACCGTTATCCTGGTACTGGCCGCGAGGCTTCACGTGCCGCGGATCGTCATTGCACGGATGAGCCTGAACCTTCTGATCAACGGAACCATCGGTACGATTCCTATTCTCGGCGATCTGTTTTCGGTTTGGTTTCGAAGTCACGCGAGAAACGCGGTGTTGTTGCGAGAGGCCGCGACGAAACCCGATAGAGGCAACCATCGAGATTGGCTATATGTGGCCGGCATCATCGGCGGAACTGTGGTGCTACTACTGCTCGCCATAACGGCAGTGCTGTGGATCGTTGTGAAGCTCTGGGCCGCGGTTGCCCTGTAAGCAAGCAGTGCGAGACACGCGAGATTGGCGGGACAGCTCCTTGACCCTTCTGCACGGTTGCCTTCCTGATGTGCGAAGCTTTATAGTTCCCGCCCATTGACTAGGTCCATGGCTTGTTCAGCAGAATGCGGAGGCGGTTCATGAGATTGATGCTTGTGCTGGTCGCGTTGTTTGGGCTCGTTGCTGATCCTGCGATGGCTGCCACACCAACTGAAAAGGGGGCCAAGGAGTTAGCCACAGGGCAGAAGCAGGGCCAGGAGAAGCCTGCGGCGACCCAGCCTCAGGAGGGAGCGATGGCGGTGGTACCGGCGGGGGAGTTCATGATGGGGAGTCCGACCGGAGATTCAGACGAACAACCGGCGCACAAGGTCTATGTCGATTCCTTCTCCATGGATAAATACGAAGTCACGGTGGGGCAGTATGCGGCGTTTCTGCAGGCGAAAGGGATCGATCCGCCTTCGGACTGGAAGACGATGAATCGATCCGAGCACCAGAAGCGCCCGGTTGCCAATGTGGATTGGGCTGATGCGTTCGCGTTTTGCAAATGGGCCGGCAAGCGGCTGCCGACAGAAGCGGAGTGGGAGAAGGCGGCGCGGGGGACGGATGATCGTCTCTATCCATGGGGCAACGAGGCTCCGACGCCGCTCCTCGCGAACTTTGGAAAATCGGACTGGAGCAATCACGGGGTATTGGCGCCGATTGGGAAATTTGAAGCAGGCAAGAGCCCCTATGGCATCTATGATATGGCCGGGAATGTCTGGGAATGGGTCAACGATTGGTATGACTATAACTATTACAAAGCCAGCCCTTCGCAGAACCCGGCAGGACCGTCATCGGGCGGGACGAAGGTGATCCGTGGCGGCGCCTGGAACAGTAATCCTCGGGCTATGCGCTCTTCCAATAGAAGCCTCACGTCACCGACGGACCAGGGACTGACAGGGTTCCGGTGCGCGAAGACTCCGTAGTTCACACATCGCACAATCAATCCCTACAATAGAGAGTCCAAGAGCCTGTGGAACAACCACTTCATCACGACAGAATTTCGATGGCCTGCGCGTCCGGGGTCAGCCCGATCCGTCTGATCATCTGGTTAGTCCCATGCAATCAATCACCCCAGACAGACGGAACAGATTCGTGGCTTTACGGGTTGTTTTTTTGAGGCGCGAGGCTTTATAGTTCCCGCCCATTAGGCAATGTGAGCACAGGGTGTCATGGATTTTTCAGCATACATTCGGAGGCGGTTCATGAGAATGATACTGGTATTGGTCGCGTTGTTGTTAGGGCTCGCTGCTCACCCGGCGATGGCCGCTGCTCCCGATGATATGGTGCTGGTGCCGGCGGGAGAATTCACGATGGGGAGTCCGTCGGGAGATGCAGACGAACAACCGGCGCACCGGGTCCTTGTAGACGCCTTTTTCATGGATAAGTACGAAGTGACGGTGAAGCAGTATGCGGCTTTTCTGCAGGGGGAGGGGGGCAATTGGCCTGCGGATTGGAAGACGATGAACAAAACCGTGAACCAGAGCCGCCCGGTCATGGGTGTGGATTGGGCGGATGCGGCCAGGTATTGCAAATGGGCCGGCAAGCGCCTGCCGACGGAGGCGGAGTGGGAGAAGGCGGCCCGGGGGACTGATGGCCGCCTCTATCCGTGGGGCAACGATCCTCCGACGCCGCTCCATGCGAACTATGGGAAGAAGGAGTGGAACAACCATGAGGCGTTGGCAGCGGTGGGGAAGTTGGAAGATGGCAAAAGTCCTTATGGGATCTATGACATGGCCGGGAATGTCTGGGAATGGGTCAGTGACTGGTATGACAATGACTATTACAAGCACAGCCCGTCGCAGAACCCGGCAGGACCGCCAACGGGCGGGTTCAAAGTGATCCGTGGCGGCTCCTGGAACACCAGTGCGCGAAATCTGCGGGCCGCAGACCGATACTTCGACCCGCCGTCGTTCCGAAGCCAGTACGTTCCCGGGTTCCGGTGCGCGAAAAATCCGTAGTCCTTGGCTCATGGATATGCAGCCCGCAGTAGTCATGACAATTCGTCGCGATATCGCATCTCAACCAGGACCAGCTGCCTCGTGCCCAGCTAAAAAATCCTCAATATACATACTCCAGAGAATACTCTTTCTGTTTTCCTGACTTACATTCACATCTGGACGCGCATCCTTGGCCTCATGATGACCTGTGCCATCATGATTCTGGACATGTTTCTACTTGTGTCGAGACTGGCGCTGCCAGCCGACGATAAAATGGGGAACGCAGTGTCTTTTTTCACCGGAGTGACTGCCATCTGCGTATGCTCGCGTGCGATCTTTGATGGCGTCGAAACTGCCGCGTCATCAGTAGCAGGTCGCCGTCAATTCCATGGACACACCTATTGACAAGATCTCTCAAAAATATGTTAAATGGTTCAGATATAGACACGAACAGGAATTCCTCGATCT
>Ga0187894_10002364_pt1 | contig 22642 bp, 17 predicted proteins | sample GBC1701081metaG_FD_136650 | JGI IMG/M metagenome (GOLD analysis project Ga0187894, IMG submission 136650) | White microbial mat communities from a lava cave in the Kipuka Kanohina Cave System on the Island of Hawaii, USA - GBC170108-1 metaG ... | reverse complement strand
GTCGCCTTCGCGGGTGATGGTGAAGACCCCCGACGGATGCTGATATTGCCCGGTGTAGGCATCCAGGATTTTCGCATCTATTTTGGCGATTGTGCGCTCCGGTATCAAACCCGGTATGTAATGTGCCGCGATGCCGAGCGCGATAGAATTCGGGTTCGCATTATCGCCATTCGTCAGAACAATGACGGTCAATTTATCATCCACGAAACGCATGAACTGGGCGCGAAAACCCGGCAGCGAACCGCCGTGATGCACCATCTTGTGACCTGCCACCGTGCTTACTTCCCAGCCGAAGCCATACGGATGCGTCGCGCCACTGTTCAATTTGACCGGCGACCACATCTGCTCACGAACCGATGCCTGAAGAACTTTATCGGTGTAGAGCGCCGCGTCCCACTTTGCCAGATCAAGCACGCTGGAGAGGAATGCGCCGCTCGGGCGCAAGGCAAAATAGATTTCGGCATTTTGTAGTTTGTTAGTTCTCCAGACATAACCGCTTGCCCGGTTTTGAATAATCTCCGTCAGGTTAGTGGGTCGGGTGACGTTCATTTCGAGCGGCAGAAACAGACGCTCGCTCAGATAATCGCCCCAAGGCTTGCCGGAAATTTTATGAATAATCTCAGCCAGTGAAAAGTAACCGACGTTGCAATACTCCCACTTCTCGCCCGGGGCGAAGCGCAACGCGAGCGGGTAGGCTGTCTTGATAACCTCCGCGTCATCCTGAATTTTAAGTGGGTTGAAACCGGGCGCTTCGCGGACGATGCCTGAAGTATGGGTCAACAGATGGCGGACGGTAATCTCTTTCCAGGTATCGGGAGCGCCTTCAAGAAATTTGCTGATTTTGTCATCGAGGCTCAACTTGCCGTCCTGCATCAGAATAAGAATTCCTGCGGCAATGAGTTGTTTGCTAAGGGAACCGATTTTGTAGACGGTATCCGGTCTGGCAGGAACATTGAGTTCGACATTTGCCAGCCCGTAGCCCTCCGCCTTGATGATCTTGCCGTCCTTTACGACAGCGATTGAGGCGCCGGGAATATACTGCTTCTGCATCTCGGCTTTCACATAGTCGTCAACCTTATCCGCCTGCGCTACGACAGTTGTGACGACCAAAAAAAACAGCGCGAAAAAGGGAGTGCGTTTCCTGTGCATGTTTATTATCTTCCTTTCATCTGTACAGCTGCTTTGCAAGTTATGGTATTCGGCTGCCATACCATTATTAATTGGTACTGTTTTGCGTCGGTTGCGGTTCCGCTTTCTTTTCCGGCGGCAAAGGCTTTCGTCCATATTTGTCGCGGTGTTGATAGCAATAGCCCCAATCCTTCACTTTTCTGCGGCACGAATGCCCCGCTTTTGTCGGCGCTCCGCATAGCGAAAAGGTTTCAGTTTGCTGCGTCTTGGTCGCGGGCGCGGTGGCGGGTTGTTGTCCGGTCATGCTCTGGCGACTGGTGAACGACTCAAGGTTAGGTGTTTCCAGTTGTGTGCCGATCAAGGTGATAGGTTTCTGCGAAAGGCTCAACCGCCCGATAACGAAGCTGATGGTGATAACCAGAATGCACAAGCCAACAAGAGCCAGACGGGAAGCACGAGACTGCGGCGCACAGACAGCGCACAAAGAGTGCGAAAAGAGGCGGCGGCGTACAGGCTTCAGTTTGTCTCCGCAAGCGGTACAGTAGCGCCTGATAAACATAGAACATCCTCATTCTTTACGGCTCGAAAGCGTCTCTCAGCATAGCCTTGAACGCCGCTTGAAAACAAGGTTGCCGTGACAAGCAATCCTATTCCAGTTTGCGGCATCCGCAACAGAAATGCTACTGTTTAGGTGCTGCCCGTTAGCGCCGCGTATATGTTGTAACTGGTTATTTCCAGGCTCGTATAAAATCTTCGAGGACTGATAAATGAGTCAAGAAAAACAGGAAGGTCGTAGAGTCCTTCACGTATTCAATAACATTCTGTCGCAATCGGCGAAAGAGAATGACCTTCCCGCCGAAGTGCCGTCGCGTCGCTGGATGTACGGGCAGATGTTCAGAGCCGTCAGCAAGAAAGTTGTGCGAGCGCCTTTTTCATTGCATACATGGGCGGCGCTTCGACGCACCGTGCTGTCCAATATCCTGCCGGATAATCTGGTGCATCGCTATAAGGCATATCAGCGCGGCGAGTGTAATCGTTGCGGGCTGTGCTGCAAGATTCAATTCGAGTGTCCCTTCTTTGTAGATGAAGGACCTTATAATACGCATTGCGCGATTTATACCACGCCACACGCGCCTAAGGCTTGTTTGAAGTTTCCACTCGACCCGATGGATTTGAAATTATTACAACGCGAGGTCGGTAACGCCTGCACGTTTTACTACGAAGGCAAACCACAGCGACTTTCTATTTTAGAGTTCATGAAACTCTATACTGAAGGGGTACGCCAGCAACTCGCTAAACGCAAATTGAAAGAGCTTTCCGATAGCGGCAAATAAACTTTCCATCATCAAAGAATGAGAAAAGGGATGCTGTTTTGCATCCCTTTTCTATTACATCAAATCGTCGGTTGTGGGGTTGAGATTCATCCGCAAGTTAGCTGCCCGGTTGTTTAACAATGCGAAGATAAGGCTTAAGCGTCTGCCAGCCTGCCGGGAATTTCTCTTTTGCCTGTTCGTCCGAAAGCGCCGGAACGATGATGACGTCATCGCCGCGATTCCAGTTTGCCGGGGTTGCGACGCTGTGATTCGCCGTCAGTTGCAGCGAATCAATGACGCGCAAAATCTCGGCAAAATTACGCCCGGTGCTCGCCGGATAGGTAATCATCAGTTTCACCTTTTTGTCGGGACCAATGACATACACGGAACGTACCGTGAAGGTGTCGCTGGCGTTCGGGTGAATCATGTCATACAGGTCGGAAATTTGGCGGTCGCCATCAGCAATGACCGGGAAATTTAACGCGATGCCCTGCGTCTCTTCAATATCTTTTGCCCAGCCGTGATGCGAATCAAGCGGGTCAACACTCAGACCGATAACTTTGCAATTGCGTTTTTCAAATTCCGGTTTGATGCGGGCAACCGTTCCGAGTTCGGTTGTACAGACCGGCGTAAAATCTTTCGGGTGTGAAAAGAGAACGCCCCAGCCGTTGCCGAGCCATTCGTAAAAATTAATTGTGCCTTCCGTCGTCTCCGCGGTGAAGTCGGGGGCGGTATCACCTAATCTAATAGCCATATCTTTAACATCCTTTCTTTGGTTAATCTCAAACAGTTCCGTTTTCGGCTTGTAAGCCGAGAGTGTCGTGGCTTGCAAAACTATATTGCTGTTGCCGATAAAATTCAACTAAACGGGAAGTGCCTGAATCAGCCGGTCAATTTCTTCGCGGGTATTGTAAAAGTGCGGCGAGATTCTCAGCCTGCCGACCCGTGGCGCGGTGAAGATATTTTGCTCCTTCAATAAATGGTAAAGTTGTTTCGGCGTGTGGCGCGGATGCGAACAGGTGACAATCGCCGATGTCTCTTCCCGACGACGCGAACCATAAACGCTGTAACCTTTTTCGCTGAGACTTGCGGCAAGGTAATCGCTCAAATCGAGCAGATGCTCTTGAATCTTTTCCGTGCCGACTTCCAGAAACAGGTCAATCGCCGCGCCAAGCCCGTACACGCCCGCCGTGTTCAACGTGCCACATTCATACCGCAATGCGCCATCCTGATAGGTCAAATCGTAATCCAGATGGTCATCCCAATTCTTCACCGACATCCACCCAACAACCGTCGGGCGGATGCGTTCGAGTATGCGGTCAGAAACATAGAGCAGGGCGACGCCTTCCGGTCCGAGCAGGTATTTATGCGCGTCCGCCGCGAATGCATCTACATAATCGCGTTCAACATCGAGTTGCATTCCGCCTAGTCCTTGAATCGCATCAACCATAAAGATAATGCCGCGCTCCCGGCAGGCTTTCCCAATCGTCGCAAGGTCGGCGCGAAAGCCACTGGCAAACTGCACCCAACTGAGGCTGACAATGCGCGTCCGTTCGTCAATCAGCGAAATCACTTCATCGGCGTCAATGCGCCCGTCGCGCTCCTGTCCCATTTTGAGTTCAATGCCGCGCTCCTCACAAAGGCGCATCCATGGGTAGATATTCGCTGGAAAATCAACATTGCTGGTGATGACATTCTCGCCTTCGCGCCAGTCGAAGCCGTTGGCGACGGCGGATAGCGCCTCAGAAGTATTTCGCATAAAGGCGATTTCGTGCGTTTTAGCGTTGACCAGTCGCGCCGCCAACCCGCGCACTTTTTCGTAAGTGTCGCACCACTCGCCGTAGTGGTACGAGCCGTTGCGCGTCACATCGTCAATCAGCCAGTTCATGGCATCCCGCACAGGGGTTGAAAGCGGCGACACGGCGGCGTGATTGAAGTAGACGAATTTTTCAGTGACAGGAAAAAGGACGCGAATTTCTTTATTCATAGCGATAAGGTAAAAACAGAACGAATGTCACCGGCAACGATGCCGCGATGATTCTTGATTTCCGGTTTGTGATAGTTGGCTAGTTGCCGTTGCTGCGTTTCGTCAAGGATGGCGAGTTGCGCCAGCGTTTCAATCACGGCAGCGGGCATTGCCCTTGATGCGCCATCTTCCATCTTCAAAGCGATGCCTAAGCCGCAAGGGTATTTCTCGCAGGGCAAAACGCCGATGGCATGGACCGCTTCCGCGCCAACCTTGCAGATTAACGCGCCGTCTGCCGCCCGCATTAAATCGCTATCAAGCGTCTTTGTGCCGCCAATCATTTCCGGGTAAGCCAGCATCGCCGCAACAATGCGCCGCGCTGCAATTGCCAGCTTGACGCGCCGCACAGCTTCGGCAGCCTGTGGCGGCAGCGTGACGCTCTCATTCTGAAATTGACTGCCTACTTTGGTTTCGGTGACGCGCTCACGGTCAGCAGAGGCTTCCACCAATCGCGCAAAAGCAAGCGCCAATGCTTGCAACGGCACGCCAAAGGTCGGGGCGCTGCACCCATCAATAGCGCTTGGCAAATCATCACTGAGTCCGGCAAGTCGTGTAAAGATAGAGATAATTTCGCGTTGCAGCGGGTGTTCTTTGGCGGTGTAGTCGTCAAGCGATAAACCCAAATGCAGGGCAGTCGCCAGCATTCCGGTATGTTTGCCGGAGCAGTTGTTATGAATCTGGGTGAATGGTACGCCACTGCATTCGAGATGTTTTCTGGTCGCTTCGTCATAGGGCGCATGAGCCCCACAGCGTAACGCCGATTCATCCAGACTGATACGCGCCAGCAATGCCGCAACGGTTTCGGTATGAAATGGCTCGGCATTATGTGACGAACAGACAACGGCGAGTTCGCGCCCGGAGACATTAAAACGGTCAGCCGCGCCGCTCGTAATAAATGGAATTGCCTGAATCGGTTTAATTGCCGAGCGCGTCGAAATCGTCATTTCAGGATTGCCAAGTTGGGTGACAATGCGTCCATCTGGCTCAACGGCAACGATAGCGCCGCGGCTTCGCGCTTCAACAATCGCCCCGCGCCGCACTTCAACAAGAACCGGATTGCTATTTTTTTCGTTCATTCTCTCTATTTACTTTAGCGCAGCCAGCAGTGAAAGCGAAATGGCGATGGTGGCAATCATCGTGTAAACTTGCTATAGAGTTACCGTACACGGTAGTGGGTCAATGTGGTGAGGAAGAGTTCAGAGTACAATCTTTAGCTTGCTGGTTTGCAGCCGCAGCCTGAAGGCTGTACTCTAAACTTTACCTCTCTGCCTTGCGTCTCTACCGATTACACAACGCCCATAAGGAGAGAGTCAGCGATGCCGGTTTTCGAGTACGTTTGCAAAGATTGTACGCATAAATTCGAGTTATTTGTGCAGGCTTCGACAAAGATAGAATGTCCGACTTGTCAGAGCAAGAAACTGGAAAAACAGCTTTCGGTCTTTGCCGCCGTCAGCAAAGGCGCGGCTTCGACCCGTCGTGAAATGCCGGTTGCGCCTTGCGGCAGTTGCGGCGACCCACGCGGCGCGGGGTCGTGTTCAATGAATTGATACGTGGCGGGAGGCTTGTATCATGGCAGGCGATTTTTCTTCCGTAACCATCACGGATTTGCAAAGCATTTCTCAGGAATCGCAGCAGGTCTTCGGGCATTTGAACCTGATGCAACTCAATTGGAAGCCGAGCGCCGATGAGTGGAGCATCGCCCAGTGTTTCGACCATCTGATTACTACAAATGAACACTACTTCCCGATTTTCGATTCGATTAGTAAAAGCGAAAAGCACACTACCTTCTGGGAACGCCTACCAATTCTGCCCAGTCTCTTAGGCAATTTGCTGGTGAAGAGTCTGCAACCGGACTCGTCCAAAAAGTTCAAAGCGCCAAAGATATTTCAGCCCGCCAGCAGTAATCTTGACGCCGACATCATTCAACGCTTTGTCGCGCATCAGGAACAACTGGCAGCAAAGATGCAGAGCGTGGCAAGCGCCGATTTACAGAAAACGATTATCACTTCGCCAGTCGCTAAATTTGTGGTTTACAGTCTCTATGATACCTACCGCCTGCTGGTCACTCACGAAAAACGCCACTTCGAGCAGGCGCGGCGTGTACTCGCAGCCAAGCAATTTCCCCAAACCTGAAAAGCGTCTCATTCAGTAGTGGCGCAATAGGGTAAGATAAAGTTCAGAGTCCAGCCTTTAGGCTGCGGTTTCGATCAGCAGCCTAAAGGCTGGACTCTGAACTTTCCTTCTCTTCACTGAGCCACTACCTTTCATTCAACGCATATCAAATGGGCGATGGCGCGGTAGCGGTTTTCACTGAATCCTTCAATAATGATAATCTCCTGCGGGCGGCGAAAACTGCCGTGTTGCTCCCGGTAGACGATGATGCGTTGCGCCAGCGTCTCGCCGATTTCCGGTAAGGCTTCCAACTCTGCGGCGGTTGCCGTATTCAGATTCACACAAGCGGTTGTACTTGGTTGACTTTTAACGCTGTCCGGTTGGTGTATTGGCGGTCGCGGAGTTGTACAGGAAAGAGTAAAGAGAGTACAAAAAAAGATGAAACAGACGAGCGGTTTCATATGAAAGATAGTAGCGCTAAAAAAGCAAGGTTATGAGTCAGATATGGCTTCCACCACAGAGACACAGAGACTGCACAGAGGTTATTATACCAATTCCAAGCGATTCGTGCGTATGGTTTAGAGTACCACATTGATCACGCCTGAAGGCGTAACTCTGAACTCTACGCACTAATCAAATGGAATTAGTATTATTCATCTCTGCGCGGTCTCTGCTCTCTCAAGCCTCTGCGGTGCATCTCATTGAAATTCACAAAGATTCAACCTTTTCTCTGTGCAACCTCTGTGCTGCTCTGTGTCTCTGTGGTGAATCTGTGCCTTGATTCATGCAGCCTTACTTTTTTGCATTACCCGAAAGATTGTCAGGCAAAGATTTGCTTTAGTCGGTGAACCTAAACGCCGTGAATTTCCAGACGAAATTCATCATTCAGAATCGCTAGTCGCGGCTCTCGTTTGGCAAATGCTGTCTGCGCCCGCCTCAAAGCCGGAATGCCGCGCCGCATCACCGCCGAACCATATTCCGAGCGTGTAAAGATATTGTGCAGGCGCGGATTCTGTCGCAAGGTCGCGCCATACTCTACAGACTTGCGGGTGCGCCCGTGGGAATGCGCGGCATTGATAAATTCCATGCGGTCGTCGAATATCTGAATGCGCGATGGCGAATTGCTCATCGAATAATCCCGGTGCAGCAACAGATTCGACAACGCTTCATTGATAACATCGCTTGAATAATTGGCGCGGGCGATAACCGGCTCGCCGTTGCCAGTCGCAGTCTTTGGCGGGCGTGATGCCCACAAATCGGCATACCGCTTAATGAAAGCGATGGCATGGTCAAAGAGGGAACCGAGATTGCCGTAGAGTTCGCTCTGTTCAACTATCGGCGAGGTTGCCGAGATGCCGGAATAACGGGTCATCAGCAAGAGGCTTTGCGGAACCAGACCGACAACCGAAGCGGAGCGACCAAAGAGCAACAATCCGGCAAAGGTCAGCGCCAACTGCCCATCCACATTGATGGCGAGCCGCAAATCGCGCATGGCTTCCGCCGTCGGATAGCCCGCCGGTTCGCGGAAGTTTTCGCCTTCAATGTCGCGGATGTAACTCCACACTAACGCCTCATCCACATCGTTCATCGTTGCCTTGATAAAGGGCAAATCTTCAAAGGCAGCGATGCGCGAACGGGCATACAGCGAGGCGATTTCGTCGCCTTCGGCTTCGCGTTTGGTCGAGCCGACACGCACGAAGTAGCGATTTTCCGGCGTACAGTGTGGAGCGCGGCGGTCATCTACCTGTAAAACGACAATGCGTGCGCCGTTATCGAAATAGACTTTATCAAGACGCGGCAAAATCGCCGGTTTAATGCGATTGCGGCAGATGTCTATCAACTGCTCTTCGACCTGTTCCGGGTCGTCCAAACCTTCGACGCGCCGTTGGTCATTGACGCCAAACATCATTGCGCCGCCGCCTGAATTTGCCAAAGCGACAATTTCGGCGGTCACTTTATCGGTATTGACCAGACGAATCTTAAATTCGAGATGGGTGTCTTCCCCGCCTCTAATCAGGTTGATAACATCAGTGCGGTCAAGGGTGCGAGAGTAACGCCCCATGAGTTTCTGCTCGAAAAGGGAGCGTTCACTGTCAGGAACGCGACGAGTCTGTCTGAACCTTCTGCCGTGCGACATAAATTTACCCCACCAACTGGCAGATTTAACTCCGGCTGTTCGGATGATAGCACACGAAGGGAAAGGGAGACCAAAGGATAAACGCGAAAAGAGAAAAAAACTGAAATGATTGTTTGTAAGCCTGTAATGACGTTTCAATTTATGACATTGTTCGGCTTATCGCCATCAGCTTGTCTGCGTTCAAAGCCGTAAACCGAACAATGTCACAATGCCTGCGTCAGGAATTAGTCACGCCGCTTTTTGGTCAACAGGTAGACCGCGCCACCGCCGCCGCCAAGCAGAGCGCCAACGCCCGCGCCTTTTTTACTGCCAAATAGTGCGCCAAGTCCCGCGCCGATTGCCGCCGGAGCCGCAATCGTAAGGGCTTTTCGCAGTTTAGAAGAACCGCGACGCTGTTGCTGCACATAGACCGGACGGGTAACGGTGCGATAAACCGTTCGCTGTCCCGACGCCCGCGAAACACTTGCTTGTCTGGCTACCGGCTCTGTGCTTTCGCCTGCTGCCTGATTCTGCAAGGCATCGCCATAACCCTGTTTGTAACCGTCATTGTATCCGCTGCGCTGGGTTTCCGGGAAAGCGCCATTCTGCCCGCCAACACCGGCTTTGTAGCCTTCGTTATAACCGACTTTGAAATCGCTCAAATAAAAATTCGATTCTCGTTCGGTTGCTTCATTTACCGGAGCCGGTTGTGTATCAACGCTGCTGGCGACTTTGGCAGTCCCTTCGGCGGCTACCTTATCGCTTGAGCCGGTCAGTCGCCCGATGGCAAATCCTGTCAATAAAAGAATCGCTATCAAAGAAAATGCAATAATTCGTTGTGATCGGTTCATGATTTTGTCCTCCAAATACTACTTCCTGATTTTATGGTGTGAGGAATAAGTGAATAGGCAAGCGCCATACCACAGGCAGGGATTTTCTACTTCGGTTATATCCGTTGTAATTTCAACAGATAATCAGCCGATTGAGAGGCTGACAAGGCGATTGTACGCAGATGTTACACACGATATGGTTAAAACTACACGGTATCGTTTAGGAATATAATTTAAGAACTCACCTGACACACCGAGCCACAGAACGACTTGGCGACGGGTGTTAGAGTTCAACCTTTAGGTTGGTTGTAGCTTGATAAGCAGACCTTTTACAAGTAAGGCGAAGGCTCATAACCCAAAATAAGCAGCACGAGGTCAGGAAGAAATCACAATTTTCGTCTGCTCAAGCTACAACCAACCTAAAGGTTGAACTCTAACACCGGCTCCTGAAAGTTGTCGTTTGCCTCACTACTGCATAACGTGAGGTAAGAAAGGAGTTTCAACCGCCAGAACCATCGTCCGAATCTCTCTTCATTTACAAAATCATCCGCATTCTACCGCAAGCGCGTTGTCGGGTCGCCGAATAAAATCCACGTCCGCCGCAAATCGCGGTTCAGGGTATTCTGTTTCGCTCGCCGGGTGATTTCGCCAAGCGTTAGCTTATTGTCGAACAGTGAGCCGAAAAGCGCCTGATTCATCAATGCCTGTTCGCCGGCATCGGTAATTCCCGATGACGACCAGACAGCGATTGCTCCGCCTGAGGCTTTCAACAAGGCTTCGGCAAGCGATTCGTCCAAGGCATTCAGGAAATAGCCATTCAGACAAGTCATGGTGACGAAGAAAGCCGGACTCTGTTGATTGCCGAAAGTTTGTACATCATTCGTGGTCAACAGCGACCGCCAGATTCCGGTAGAACCATGTCCGTTATAGTTGATGACGGTTTGCCCGTTTGCAATTGCTTCGAGCAGTTGCCGTTTTGCTGTTGTATCGTCGGTGCGTCCCCGCAAGATTTCCTGCACAGCTGTTCCCGGCGGCAACAGATTTTTCAACCGTGTATTGATCTGCTCGAAATTGAAATCGTCGTTTTTATCGGCAACCAGCAACACCGAACGGCGGCTGGCAATTTTCTGCCGCGAAGCTTCGTAAGCCACGATCTTCGCTACCACCTGCGAAGCCTCTGCCGTGCTGCGAACCGGCAAACGCCCGACGCTCATCTCCGCCAAGCCATCGTTATCGAAGTCGGCAAACCAGTCATCGCTGGCGGTTTCCAGATACGCCGTATCTATCAACTTCGTCGGCATGATGTCGAAATCGCCCGCGCCGAGATAGTTTCGACTGTCATAACTGGCGCTGCCGACTAAGAGTACAAAACGCGGCGCTTGCTTCCACGATGTGCGAATAGCGGCGAGGAAATCTTTGACGGCTTGCGGTTCTTTTTCTCCGAAGTTGAATTCGTCGTAGATGTCTTCGATGTCGGCAACTTCGACGCGGAATCCCTGCTGTTCACGCAAATCTTTAAGCGGCGCGACACTGCTCACGAAATCCCGATGCGTAATGAGTAACAAATCAGCGCTGTGGTCGCTTTCAGGCAGATGCGAAGGTTGATTGGCGGTGACAGAAACCGGGCGCTTGACGTTATCCGCCTTGAATGCCAGTAGCGTTTTTGCCGTTTCGGTCTGTACCGTAATGCGATACGTGCCGTCGTTGGCTTCGATGTTGCCGTGAAGCTCGCGTACATTGTCGGGAGTCGAAATATCGAGAACGCGAATTGCCCGACTGGTAAAGCCGGTAATGGTCTGGACATCGGCTTTTTGATTATCAACCGAACAGTGCAGACTATCGTTGTCTGCCATATAGAGTCGGCGGTAACTAATACGAAGGCTGTCCACCAAACTGACATCACTTTGTCCGCCAAGCGGCGTCAGTAGTACCGTATTCGTACCCTCGCGCAGAAGCGCTTGCGGTACGGTGAATTGCATCGCGCCCGACATTTGATTGCGGAAAGTAATTGTGCCAAGAGTTGTACCATTGAGCGTTACGCGAACCTGATGCGCGGCGGCGGTCACACCTTGCAAGCGAACTTCAAGAGTTGCCATAGTTGCCGTTGAAGTATCGGGATATTGCAAGGGAAGCGTCTGCTCTATGGTATTTCCCGCTACCACCGCGCCAAAGAAGTTCTCTTTGTCGCCGTTCTTCAACGCCGCGAAGTAGATGCTGTGGTCGCGGCGTTCAACCGTCGTCATAAAACCGCTTTCGCCGCCCGCTTTCGCTTCACCTTTTATCAATGCGATGCGTTTGCCCGGTTGCGAGCCGACGACAAGCCAGTAGATACGCCTGTCGGTGGCGGGCGTGTCCAATCCGGTACCATAAAACTCAAGGCGGTCTGTGGCGTCAAATGAACCGTCTTCCGCGCCGGTAATATGAATTGCCTGTTCTTCCCCTTCGGCAAAGAGTTGCAGAAAACGCGGATTGGCTCGCGCATCAAGTCCGGCGGCAACGAGTTCGTCACGGCTGATTTGATACCAACCGGCTTCGCGCACGGCAATCTTGATTGCGGCTTTTGCGGCTATGTCGCGGCTGATGGTTTGTCGCGCCGAATCGGCTGCGACACTTCGGCGTGCTTGTTGTTCCGGCGTTGAAGGGGTGATGATTCGCGGCTCGGTTCTTCCCAAGCGGCTCAATCGTTCTGCCGGTGTGGTTTGCGGTGGTCTGCCGCCGACAAAACTTGTGGCAGTCGCCCCGTGAACGGTTCGCGTGCCGTCAAGGTCGAGGTCTTCAAGGTCGTATGCCGATATGCGTTTGCCCTGTGCATCCCACCACGCATAACGATTTCCGGCTCTGAGTTGGGCGCTTGCGCCGGTGAGCAACGCCGAGCCGGAAATCACTTCCGGCGTCACCCGGACGCGCTCGCTGCCATCAATGCGATAGAGATGGAAACCGAGATTGTTGACCTCTTGCCCGGTCTGCCATTCCAGCAACACGCCGTCATCATAAGCCGTCGCCGTGAAGGCAATCAGTTTGACTGCGGTTAAAGTGGTCTGCGTGATGGTGAAAGTCTGTCCGCCCGCCGTTATGGTTCCGGTGCGTCCCGTCCCTGTCGAATTCTGCGTTATCGAATAGCTGACCACACCACTGCCTGTGCCGCCGGCGGGCGGATTGACCGTTATCCAGTCATTGTTCGATTTTGCCGTCCACACACAATTACTTTGTGTATTGACATTGAATGTTGCGGTAGCGGCGTTGCCGTCGAACGAGGCATTGTCCGGCGTTAAAGTGTAGGTGCAAGCCAGTGGCGCGTCCTGATTGACGGTAAAGGTCAGTCCGGCAATCGTCAATGTGCCGGTGCGAGCCGCGCCGAAGTTGGAGCTAACGCTGTATTGAATCGTGGCGTCGCCCGTGCCGCTTGCTGCGGACGTGATGGCGAGCCAGCTATCATTGCTAATCGCCGTCCACGAACATCCCGAAGGATAAGTAAGATTGATGCTGCCGGTTCCGCCCGAAGCCGAAAAGTTATTGCTGGTCGGCATGATACTGCCACCGGGATTGCTGACGCTGACATTTGCCGACGCCGAATTATTCGCTGTCGTCGTTTCCGGTGTCGTTGTGGTTGCGGCAACTGCATTGGTTATCGTGGCATTATTAGCGACATCACAATTCGCCTGTGCAAAAATCGTGATGGTTTCCACGCTGTTGGGCGCAATCGAAGTAAAGGTAATGGTGCGATTGTTACCTGAACCGCCACAAGTGCTGTTTCCCGAAGCGCCACAAGAGATGAACGTCACCGTAGCGGGCAGATTATCGGTAACGACGACATTGGCTGCGCCATCAAAAGCGCCTGTGGTGACGCGAATCTGATAGCGGATTATGGAGCCGACAACAACCGCAGACGGTTCGGCGGTCATCTCGACAAGAATATCGGTCAAGCCAATCGAGGTTACACAGGGAGAGAATTCGGAGGTGCTGGACGGGCTAGTGTCGGGATTCAGTAAAGTTGCGGTAGCCGTGATGATGGTGTTTGCCGGAACCCCTGTCGGCAAAATCTCGTTGAAAGCAACATTACCACTCCCGTTGGTAGTGACATTGAAAGAGCCGATAAAAGTTCTGCCTTCGCCATTGCCGGAATCGTCACAAGTGGGACTAGCAAAAAATTCAAGGCGGAAAGTTGAGTTGGCAACGCTACCCAGTGAACCTTGCACATTCAGATTGCCGCTTGGCGCGACAGTCATTGCCGAAGTAATCAGCGGAAAATTCTGTAAGTCATTAGCTCCGCTGTCTGAGTCGCCGGTGTCATTTGCAGTTACGCCTTCGGGGAAGAGGTCTATACCGTTGCCAACATTTTCATAAATGGAATTGCCGAGAATGGCATTAGCGCGGGCTGGGGGTCCAACTCCGGTATTGATAATGACGCCGGCGCTCGAAAACCCGCTTGTGCCATTAAAGGCAATGCGGTTGCCAAGCCCGCCGGTTAAGCCGCCAATCAGATTGTCGTGCGCCGAAAAGCCGATATTGATGCCATAAAAGGTGTTGCCGAGAGGCGAGACGCCATCGGACGCGATGCCGATAAGGTTGCCTTGGATGAGATTGCCGGTTGCCGTATCTGAGCTAAGGCGGATGCCCTCATCGTTGCCGGAGATGACATTGCCTTGGCTTGCGGTGCCGCCGATGATATTGCCCGTCGCACCGGCAATATCAATGCCGGTGAATAAATTACCCAACGCCAGAGCGCCTGAGGCATCGGTGCCAATATAATTGCCGCGCACGATGTTGCCGGAGGTGGGGACGACGCTTTGGGCAATGAAGATGCCATTACCGTTGGCGGAAATGACATTGCGCTCGCCGGGGCTAACGCCGCCAATGATATTGTTTGATGCGCCATTGGTGATGGCAATGCCATCACTGATATTGCCGAGAGCGGCATTGCCCGCCGCATTGACGCCGATAAAATTACCGATAATCTGATTGCCGATGGCGGCGCTGCCAACCAGTAAAACGCCGTCGCCGAAATTGCCGGACAGCACGTTGCGGTCATTTGCCCCGGTGCCACCGATGATACTGCCGGAGGCGCTATTGATAAAGATGGCGGAGGCTTCATTCGGCAACGCCACGTTGCCAGCGCTGTCGGTGCCAATAAAGTTTCCGGCAATGGTACAGTTGTTGGCTTGAAGGTTAAGGGCATTACCGCCGCCGCCGCCAGTTTGCGGGTCTACCTTGAAGCGATTGAGAATCAAGCCGCGAATGACGCTGGAGGTTGCGCCAAAGCCGACTACCAAACCGTCGCTAACCACCGGCGGTGCGGGCGGTGCAGGTTGCACTTGATAGATTTCGATGAGTGGCACACCGGCATAACCGGGCTGCGTGGTGGCATCGAGGTTGATCGTGCCGCTGATTAAGGGAAGCGGCGTATTGAGAGCGATGCTCTGCGCGGCGCTGCCGATGGCAAAATTGATCGTATCCGTGCCAGCATTGGCATTTGCCGCTAAGATGGCTTCGCGCAACGTACAATCACCGGCGCTACAACTGCCATCATTATGGTCATCGGCAGTGTTGACAATAAAGACGGCGGCGGGCGTTGTCGGCGCTTTGCCGGTGGCTTGGGTTGCCGGAGCGCCTGTAGTGCGGCTGCTGGTATGCGTTGAGGCGGTCTGACAAAGAGCGAAACAGAGAGTCAGAAAGGCAATAAGATGAAGAATGCTAATTCGCTTCATGAGTTTTACTTTCTATGAGGAGACCTGCGCTTTGCGAGGTGTTTAGAAAAACAACTTTAGGCGGCAGTTATATTATTGCTGATGACCTTTCCGGTCAAGCGCATCCGAATAAGGCAAAAGTAAAAAGTAAAAAGGTAGAAGTGAACAGAGATTTTTTTACTTTTTACTTTTGCCTTTTTACTTGGAGCGTCGGGTCGTGCTTCGTCGAAAACTCCTGTAAACTATCGTGGAGCGCCACCGAGGTTTGAATGATGATGAAACTGCCCTCAAAACCATTATCTTTGGGTCGCGTCTTTGGCATCCCGATCAATGCTCATTACAGTTGGCTGCCGGTCTTCCCGTTTTATGCCTGGACGATTGCCGCGACCATTTTGCCGAGTAACGCGCCGGGGCTGTCACGTGCGGAATACTGGCTCTATGGATTTTTAACTTCCGCTTTACTGTTTGCATCCGTGCTGGGGCATGAACTAGCTCATGCGGTGATGGCGCGAGCCGAAGGTCTGGGAACTGGCAGCATCACGCTCTACATCTTCGGTGGCTTGGCAACCCTGAAAGGACAACCGGCAAGCCCGACCGCCGAATTCAAAATTGCCATTGTCGGTCCGGCGGCGAGCTTTCTTTTCGGCACTGTCTTTTTCCTTATCGCTCAAGCGATGCCAGATCAGGCACGCGCCGCCGAACAGGTCTTTCGCCATGTCGGATTGGTCAACTGGTTTCTTGCCGGGTTCAATATCCTGCCGGGACTGCCGCTTGATGGCGGGCGGGTGTTGCGGGCAATCCTCTGGAAATGGAATAAGAATTTTCGCAAAGCGACACAACTGGCAGCCCGCGCCGGACTAGCGATTGCCGTGACCTTGATTGTCAACGGTTTGCTCTATTTCTTTTTGAATATAGACCGCGCCATCGGCATTGCCTGTCTGACCATGGGCATTATTATCGGAATGCTGCTGATTACCTCCGAAGGGAGCAAATACGGAACCTTTCGCGCCCGCCGCGGGACGATTGAAGATTTGATGAATCGGGATGTGGTGTTGATAGACCCGCAAATGAAAGTGGCAGACTTTATTGATAAAGTTCTGCGGGACAATCGCCATACCAGTTTCCCGGTTGCCAGAGAGCGCCGTCTGCATGGACTATTGATGCTGGAAGATTTGAAAGCCGTGCCGCGTGAAGAGTGGGCAAATCTGGAAGCGAAAGACTGTATGCGCCCGGTTGATGCGGCAATGTTCATTCCGGCATCGGCGAAACTGCCACAGGCGCAGGCGATGTTGGCAAATAACAAACTGGGTCGCGCCGTCGTCATTGACGGCAGCGGGTTGATTGTCGGGCTGGTCAGTTTAAGCGACCTTGAATCGCTGCGCTCAATTAAAAATTAAGAATTAAGAATTAAGAATTGCGGATAACCTCTTAATTCTTAATTCTTAATTTTTAATTGATAAGCCTGCACTTTGACAATCAGCGAGTCCGTAACTTAGCATAACGGTCATCCTTGAAGGTGATTCCGAATTCCTATGAAGATTTACGATGTTACAGTCCCGGTGTCAGAAAAATTAATCGCCTATCCCGGCGACCCGCAAATCAAGATTAAACGCCAGAGCGTCATTGGGCAGAAGAATGCCAAATATAACCTCAGCGTCATTACTCTCGGCAGCCATTCCGGCACCCATATAGATGCGCCTTTTCATCTCCTTGAGGATGGGACGAAGGTTGACCGTCTGCCGCTTGAAATGTTGATTGGCCGCGCCCGTGTTGTCGAAATCACCTCGCCGCGCATTGATGAAATTGTTTTGCAAGAGTTCGACCTTACGACAGAGGTGCGCTTGCTCTTCAAAACGCGCAATTCTTATCTCTGGAGTCGTAACGAATTCGTTAAAGATTATGTCTATTTGACGATTGACGCTGCCCGCTATCTGATTCAGGAAGGCATCAAACTGGTCGGCATAGATTACCTTTCCGTGGATAAAGCCGATTCGGAGGAGTTGGAAGTTCATCGGGAATTATTAAAAGCCGGAGTCGTCATTATTGAAGGACTTGACCTGCGCGAAGTCGAAGCCGGTGATTATGAACTGCTCTGTCTGCCGTTGAAAATTCACGATGGCGATGGAGCGCCCGCCCGCGTTGTGCTGCGCCAGAACTAAACCATCGCCTCAAATCGTTGTCCGGTACACCAAATCGTTTACTCGCTTTTACTCAGCGACCTCGCGTAATAAATCTAAAAGCCTGAAATAAAAGGCTTTAGATTGTATGTATTGCTTTGGCACGGCGCTTGACTAATAAGAAGCGCACAGTGGATGTGCATAACTCTAAGGAGGACAGCAGAGATGAATAAGCGAGTTGGTATAGCAATTTTAAGTTTGGCAATCATGCTGGTAGCCGTTGCCCCGGCGAGCGCCCAATCGTACAGCCGATATGGTGGGGGTACGACCGGACGACAGAAAGCCAAGTACATTGGCGGCGGCGCGGCAGCCGGCGCGGTCATTGGCGCATTGGTGAATGGACGCAAAGGCGCGATTATTGGCGGTCTGATTGGCGCGGGTGCGGGTGCAGCAACGGTTTATGTCAAGGGCAGGCGCGACCGCGACCGCTATGGCTATGACAGCCGTTATTACAATGACAACCGTTATTACAATAATAACGGCTACTACAATACTAATGGTTACTACAACAATAATGGCTACAACAATCGCAGCTATTACAATAGTGGCTCCAGTCGCGGCTATAACTACCGCAACAACTATCGCGGTTACAACTATCGTAATGGCAGACGCTGTAACTGATAGCGGGCGACGAGCCTAAAGGTTGATAAAAACAGAAGGCAGAAACAAGAACCAAAAAGGTCGCTTCCAATCTTCTTAGCCACCGGATTTACTAGTAAATCCGGTGGCTTTTTTTTACCGTCAGCAGGACGGACTGAAATCAGGTTGTTCTTTATGTTATTGTTTCTATGACTTTCAATAGAGGTGAAAAGCAATGGCAGAAAAAAAGAAAATCGCTAAGGCGGCAACCAATGATTCACGGAAAGTCCTCAATTCTCTGTTACGCGGATTGACATCGAAGGCGGGCGGCAAAACGCCGCGTCTTCCTGCCGACGAAAAGCAACGCATCATTCGGGATGTGCTGATTGCACGAACCGCAAAACGCGCCGGGGCATTGCTGATTACCAATAATATCTCGGACTTCAAGATGATTCAGCAGTTCTGTAATATTCGCTTCAAAAGCGGTAAGGATTACTTTGGTTATTAACCTGTCTTCTCGAACGATAAATCATCTCAAAGAGGCTTGCATATGCAATTCAGATATTCTACCCAAGCGTTTCACTTCCGTTCTTTTCCGCTGTAATTTTGTATAAGGAGACGCTGAAATTCCGCTTCATTTTCACTTCGCATCTGCAACACCGCCGCATAAATCGGCATTCCGGTATGCTGCAATGCTTCCAGCCGCACCGCATCCTTCTCCGTAGTAATGATGATTTCCACGCCGCCTTGCTGCGCCGCTTTGATTACCGTGTCTACATCGTTCTGCGAATAGGCGTGATGATCGGCGCAACGGTTTTCAAGGGTGATAGACAAATCAAGCCGACATAAATCATCCACAAAGGCTTGCGGATTGCCGATGCCGCACAGCACAGCGACTTTTTTTCCTGTAAACTCAGCAGCGTTGAATATCTCGCCGGTAGTCAAATTTCTGAAATGCACAATAGCTGTGGAGAAGAAAAAGACCGGCGTACCTACCCGGCAATGAGATGCGATTATCCGCAGCGTTGACGCTTTATCGAGGGACTTGTTAGTGCGGGTAATCAGCACAACATCGGCGCGTTTTAATTCGGCAAGTGGTTCGCGCAACCGACCAAGCGGGGCAATCGCCGCGCCGCCGAAAGGATCAGTCGCATCCAGCAACAGGATATTCAAATCCCGATGCACCTTTAGATGTTGATAACCGTCATCAAGTAGCAAAATCTCCGTGCCATGGTTTTCTATTACCCATCTGCCGCTATCATAACGATTCTTGTCTATGACAATGGACGCTTGCGGCAATAGACGAGCGAGCATCAATGGCTCATCGCCGTATTCAAGATAGCTGAGATTTTTTTCTGTATGCTGACGCGAATCATGCAAAACTCGCCTACCCTTTGATTCTCGTTTGTAGCCGCGTGTCAGAACGGCAATGCGGTAGCCTTCGCGCAAAAGGTATTGACCGATATAGGCAACCATCGGCGTTTTGCCTGTACCGCCAACCGTGATATTGCCGACGCTGATAACCAAGGCATCGAGTCGCCGGATTTTGAATAGACCTTTCTTATACGCCAACAAGCGCAGACGCACCGCCATTTCGTAGAGCTTTACGGGCAACCACAGCAACGCCCGTTGCAGTTTTGCGTCTCGCTCAATCATTGGTCGCTTCGCTCCAATTAAGAATTAAGAACTCACGTTACGCGGTACAGAGGCAAACAGCAATAGTCAGGAGCCGGTGTTAGAGTTCAACCTTCAGGTTGGTCGTAGGATGAGGGTGCGAAGGTTGTGAGGTCTTCTAAACCTCGCGCTGCTCCTTGTCTGGTAACGAGCCGTCGTCATCGTAAAAGGTCTGCTTTTGACTCTACTGCCAACCTGAAGGTTGAACTCTAACACCCGTCGCTAAGTAATTCGGTTGCTTGCTGCCTAAGGTGAATTAAGAATTAAAAAATGACTGCACACCGTCCCCTGATTCTTAATTCTTAATTCTTAATTCCTTTTGAATTTCCGCAAAGATACAATCCACCGCGCCGCGATTCTGCTCTAAAACCTGCAAGCCGCGCTCGCCCATCGCCCGTGCTGCCTGGCGGTCTTCGAGCAGTCTGCCAAACTCGGCAACAAGGTTATCGGCGCTCACTTGCACAAGCGCATTTGCCTGCGTGAAATCGCTGATAATCTGCCGGAAGTTATCGGTGTGGAGTCCGGTGAGAATCGGCTTGCCATAGAGCGCCGCTTCGAGGATGTTATGCCCGCCTTTGGCAACCAGACTGCCGCCAACAAAGACAACTGCCGCAAAGCGATACGTCAACGCCAGTTCGCCAATCGTATCGAGCAGAATAACATCGGCTTGTTGCGTTTCCTCTGACGGCGCTTGCACCTGAGAACGCCGCACATAACGGAACCCGGAGGCTTGCAAAATCTCCGCTACTTCGTTGAAGCGTTCCGGGTGACGCGGCGCAAGCAGCAACCGCGCATCGGCTACGGGTTGCCGCCCGCGCAATTCTTTGAAAGCCGCAAGCAGGAGCTTCTCTTCCCCGGCTGCCGTACTCCCGGCGACAATAAGATTTTTCGTTGCGCTCAAAGCAAAGTGTTCGTCAAGTTCCTGACTTTTGACTTTTGACTTTTGACTTTTCCCTTCCATATCGTACTTGATATTGCCGCAGACACGCACACGCTCCGCTGATGCGCCAAGCGCCAGTATGCGTTCCGCATCAGCCGCCGATTGCATAATCAACATGGTCACTTGGTTGAGAACGCCGGACATAAATTTCTGAATGCGCCGGTAACGATTGAAAGAGCGCGGCGAGATTCTGCCGTTGACAATCATGGTGACGATGCTGCGCCGCTGGCATTCGCGGAGAAAGTTCGCCCAGATTTCGGTTTCGAGAATAATGACTGCTGATGGTTGAATAATCTGTAAAGCCCGCCGCACGGAAAATTTCCAGTCGAAGGGAAAATAAATTACCGCATCAATTTTATCGCCTTCTTCGGCGCGGGCGAGTTTCTGTCCGGTAAGCGTTGTGGTTGACACGACAAGGCGAACATCGTGCATCTCTTTTTTCAATTTTTCCAACAGCGGTCGCGCCGCCAGAAATTCGCCTACGGAGACGGTGTGTACCCAGATGGTCGGGCGTGTATTGTCTTTCAGGCTGACAGGCAGAAAGCCCAGACGCTCTTTGAAACTACTGATGTACTTGCCGTGCCGGAGAGCCTGATAGAGGAAATACGGAAAGAGCAGAACGAAGAGGACAGCAAGGGCAAAGCTATAGAGAAGATACATAGGTGATAGGTTTCAGGTTTCAGCTAAATAACTCAGGTTACGCGGCACAGAGGAACCAGCGGCAAGTTTCAGGAGCGGGCGTTAGAGTTCAACCTTCAGGTTGGCAGTAGAGTCAAAAGCAGACCTTTCACGATGACGACGACGGCTCGTTACCACAAATGGAGCAGCGCGAGATGCGCCGGAAACTACAATATTCGTCTGCTCAATCTACGACCAACCTGAAGGTTGAACTCTAACGCCTGCCGCCAAACGATTCTGTCACTCGGTGTGTCAGGTGAGTAAATAATACCTGAAACCTCATACCCTGCTATCCATCTATTTAGCGCGTTCCAGATAAACGCCCTTCGCTGGGTCTACGCGGATACGTTCGCCTTCTTTAATGAATGGCGGCACTTGTATTGTCACGCCGGTATTGAGTTTCGCGGGCTTGGGGCTGTTTGATGCCGTCGCGCCTTTAATTTCCGGCGTTGTTTCAACAACCGTCAGTTCAACGGCGGCGGGCAATTCCACACCCATTGCCGAGCCATCAAAAAATTCTACTTTAATTTTTGCGCCCTCAACCAGATAATCCATCGCATCGCCAAGCGTCTCTTTATCGAGAGCCAGCTGTTCATAAGTTTCGGTATTCATGAAATGAAAGGCTTCGCCATCGGTGTAGAGATATTCCATCTCCGTCTCTTCGAGAATGGCGCGGTCAATGTTTTCGGTCGAACTGAACCGCACTTCGGTTGACGAACCGCTCTTGATGTTGCGGAGTTTCGCCTGCACAAAAGCGCGGAGATTGCCCGGTGTGCGGTGTTGAAAATCGAGGACGCGGTGCGGCGCATTGTTGTACATAATAATCATGCCGCGTCGAATATCGTTTGCTTGCATAAGAAATCCCTTCGTAAAAGTTTTATTCAGTAGGTTATCAATTTTATCAGTAAGATAACTCAATAAAATACCGCATCCGCCTGATGCCGCGCAAGCAGCCGGGTTGACTCAACGACGACGCAGCAAACAAAAGGGGCGGGTACTTTAGAGGCGTTGGAGAGTCGGGGGGTGAGGGAGTAGGGGAGTAAGGGAATAAGAAGCATTGTCCATTGTTGATTGCGGTAACAATTTTCAACTATATCGGCATTAAAATCACAGAGAACCCCCAAACAACAATGGATAATTCACAATGGACAATGGACAATGCTTAACCCCTTATACTTCCAGACTCGCCAGACTCACGCCGTATCTACCCCCGCGATCCGTCCGCTAATTTCTATACAAGTAGTTGCCTATCGAAGCCGCAAAGCGGCGCAATTCAATAGCCCACGGCCGCGCCTTGGGTCGCGTGAACCAACTTCCCCAAGCCCTGTCAGGGCAATGGCAGTAAGTTAAGAAAAAGTAGCGGCGTCCTGGGAGCGCAGGCATCT